>Ga0302325_10002105_pt1 | contig 49097 bp, 34 predicted proteins | sample Palsa_T0_2_FD_201948 | JGI IMG/M metagenome (GOLD analysis project Ga0302325, IMG submission 201948) | Peat permafrost microbial communities from Stordalen Mire near Abisko, Sweden - Palsa_T0_2 | ecosystem: Environmental > Terrestrial > Soil > Palsa > Peat permafrost | place: Sweden: Abisko...
TGCCCACCTGGTCCTCTCTGGAACCATGACCGACCGCCGTGCCGCCGAAGCCGTGGGTCTCAACCCCGACACCGCCGCCTACACCAAAGCCAAACCCCGTGTCCGCGCCTACATGCTTGAACACCGGGCCGCCATGCACCAACAGCTCGTGCAGCAAGAGACCGACCTGTCCCGCCTGTCCCGGCATGCCGCGGAGCGTGCCGTGGACAGACTGCGCCGGCTGAACCTGGGCCGCGAACAAGTCCTGGCCAGGCTCTGGGAAATCGCCAACCTGAGTCCCGAAATAACGCGAAACAGTGCTTCCGCCCAGATCAAGGCCCTCTCCATGATCGTCGCCATCGAAGGCCTGATCCCTGATCCCTGATCCCCGCGCCCGCTCTTCGCAGAAGAAATCCGCCTCACCGCCCGCCGTTCCGCAAATCGATACCGCCGCCTGCCCGCCCCGCCTGTCCCGCCTGTCCCGGCATGCCGTGGAGCATGCCGTGGAGCGCGGCGGCAGACGCGACTGCGGACCCTGGCCCTACCCCCGGCCCTGACTTTGACTCCAGCGAGTTCATCTTCGCCCGCCCCGTTAGCCCCGCGCAAACGACCCCGTCGAAACCTCATGCCCCCGTGTCCGCTTCTGCTCCAGACACCTGAGACTTTAGAGGAAACGCACGCGCTGCCAATGCCCCAAAAGACGAAAAAGGATCGAATTTTATCGAACTTTACAAAATCGAGGACACACGGAACCTTACTTGTCCAAGCCGCTGAGGGATCTTCTCCCTCGCAAATAGCTCTTTTGCGCCCAACAAGTTTTCCTGCGAGGCAGTGCCCTTCATACAACAGAGGGGACTTTTTCCGCAGCCTCTTAAGAGCGTGTGTGAGAACCTCATTTCCAAACTCAATGCTGCTAGTGAGAGCTGAGCAGAGCCGAGAGCAGTCCCAGCACGTCAAGTCTGGAGTTTCTCCGTCTGAGAGAGGATGGATAGATCCAAATCCGCGGAAATACGCGAGTTTTACGGGAGTCACTGCCCTGAGGCTTTGTATCAGGGCACGACTTTAGTCGGGCCGCACAAGGAGGTACTGAAAGAGAATTGGGCTTTAGCCCCTGCGCTTCTCTGCCGCCTGAAAATGGGGTTCTCACACACCCTCTTTGGCCCTCAATTTTTTGTTCCGGCAGCGCTCTTTTGGTTGGAGAAGGATGCCAATTGCCTTGTTCTGGTCGATAGCACCCGTCCTATTCCTGTTGGTCCTGCTATGACACACACTCCCACAGGAACGAGTTGTTTCAGTTGCTTTTTAAGACCGCTTCGTATTCCTTGGCGAGGGCGGTCCCGACCTGATCCATCGCCGTCAAGTGAGCCAAGGCACGCCGCGTGTCCAGCTCTGCTGAACCGGCTTCGACAGGAGTGATCTTTTCGGTATCGAAACCGAAGATGAAGTAAGACTGAAGTTGTAAAAACTCGTCGATGGTCTGGTCCTGCTGAGCCGAATATTTGTCTTGAAGCTGGTAAACAGCCGAGTAACGCTGGACTTGATCGTATTCCATGAAGCCCAACGCTCCGGTCGCAGCGGCTGTTTTCCAACTTGCGCTGTTCAAGTCGCCGACTGTGAAACCAAGCCGAATCTGACGAGTGTCATATGGCTCGTTCTTCTTCCGCGCACTCATAAAGTCAACGATTCTTTTAAGATTTTCCTGTTCACTTGCGGTTGCGTTATGGACCAAGGCTATTTCTTGCGCATTGTCTCGAATCTCTTGTCGTAGCTTTGTGTCAGCATCTTTTTTTAGCTCTCTTTGCTTCCAGTGCTCCGCATATCCTTCGAGACCGAGTGCGATCAATAATCCAATCGTGATGGTGAGGAGATGCAACAAAAAGTCCTTGAATCCATGCATCTTCTCGTGGGGTGGATGAACATCAAGCATGTTTGGTCCTCCATGCCGCCTAGATTACCAGTGGCTGTGGCGCAAGGTTGGCAGGACAAGTCCGCTGAGCCTCCTTCCGAAAAGTGAGGGAACCCCCATCGTCTGGAATCGGCCTATGTGCTTCAGCCTTTGCACAGGCACGACTAACCGGCTTCCGCGAAAAGACTGGGTCAAGGACACGCGCGGCTTGAGTGTAAACTCTCTTGTCGAACGCGATGCGCTGTCAGGCAGCCAAACAGCCGCTATACGGAAACTTTAATGGGCAGCTTGCGAACCGGACGTCGTGTTGCGGCAAAGATCGCGTTGGCGATGGCCGGAGCGATCGGGGGCACGCTCGCCTCACCTGCACCGCCGGGCGCTTCGCTGCTGTGCACAATGTGCACATCGACCTTCGGCATTTCGCCGATGCGCAGCATGTCGTAGGTATTGAAATTCCCTTGTTGAGCGCGTCCCCTGTCGATGGTGATGGCGCCCTTCAGCGCCGCGGTGAGACCATAGGCGATCCCGCCTTCTACCTGTTGCTTGAGGATGGCGGGATTCACCACTTGGCCGCAATCGATGGCGCACACCACGCGATGCACCTTCACCTTGCCACCATCGAGGGAGACCTCTGCAACCTCTGCGGTGAAACTGCCCAGGTTGTTTACCAAGGCAACGCCTTGGTAATGGCCCGATGCGGGCTTGCCCCAGTTAGCCTTTTCCGCAGCCAGGTTGAGTACCGCGAGCAATCGCGGCGAGTCCGCCAGCAGGCGCCGGCGCACTTCTACGGGATCTTTTCCCCCGGCCGCTGCCAGTTCATCCAGAAAACACTCCGCGAAGAAAGTGTTCTGCGAGTAGCCAACGGAGCGCCAGTACGAGGTTGGTACCGCGCCGTCGGCTCGATGAAATTCAACTGCGCAGTGGGGGAAGCGATACTCCAAGTCATTGATGCCTTCCACTGCGGTGCCATCGAGTCCCTCGCCCGCGCGGCCGCCGCCGAAAGAAGGGCAGACCACCCGCGCATGAAACGCTTCAGGCCAGCCTTCCGCATCAACGGATCCGGCGAATTTGACGTAGGCAGCGGGCCGATATGGCCCGGTTTGAATGTCGTCTTCACGCATCCACGTCAGCTTCACCGGAGCGCCGATCGCCTTGGAAATTTCCACGGCTTCGGAGATGAAATCGGTGCCGCCGCGGCGTCCGAACCCGCCGCCCATGTACATGCTGTGCACTTCAATGCGCGCAGGATCAAAACCAGTGATGCGGGCAGCCGCTTGCCGCGCGCCCGATTGCATTTGCGTGGACGCCCAAATCTCGCAACCGTCTGGGCGAACACCAGCCGTGCAGTTCAGCGGCTCCATGCAGGCATGCGCCAGGTAAGGCGCTTCATATACCGCGTCAACGCGCTTCGCAGCGCTTGCCAAAGTACCCGCAGCGTCACCGTCGGTTCTGCCGGCAACACCGGGTGTTTCCGCCAGCTCTGCCATGCGTGAGCGAATGATGGCGCTGGACAGCGTGGCATTCGGGCCTTCGTCCCAGGTGATGTTGAGAGCCTTACGGCCTTGTAGCGCCGCCCACGTGTTGTCAGCCACCACAGCGACGCCGTTTGACACTTGCACAACTTCGCGAACGCCTGCGACGGCCTTCGCTTTGCCTGCATCGTAGCTAGCCACCTTGCCCCCGAAGACCGGGCAGCGCGCCAGCGTAGCGTAAAGCATTCCCGGAACTTCCGCATCGATGCCGAACTTCGTTGCACCGCTGATCTTGGCGCGCGTATCCAGCCGTTTAGCGGGCGTGCCGATCAGCCTGAAATTCTTCACATCTTTGAGCTGAATATTTGCCGGAACTGCCAGCTTCGCCGCTGCTTCTGCCACGCTGCCATAACTGATGCGCTGCCCGTTCGCCAGCAGATAGCCTTGCTCCGTGCGTACTTGCGCCACATCGATATTCCACTTCTGCGCCGCAGCTTCCATCAGCATCTGCCGCGTCGCCGCGCCGGCCTTGCGTAGCGGCATCCACTGCGTACGGATACTTGTGCTGCCGAAAACGCCCTGCATCGGGCCATAACACGAGGGATCGACCGGCGCGAACTCGGTGCGAACGCAATTCCAATCGCAATCGAGTTCATCCGCCAGAATCTGCGACAGCGACGTTACCGTGCCTTGCCCCATCTCGCACTTGGTAATCACAAAGGTCACGGTATCGTCGGAAGCGATGCGAATGTAGGCGTTTGGGCTCACTGGAATTGGAGCGCCATACCGCTGTGCTTCCGCGTTCGGCGTACCTGGCAGCACAAAGCCGACCAGCAACCCGCCCAGCCCGCGCAACACATCGCGGCGATTGAGCAAATCGATCTTCAGAATAGTTTCGCCGCTCATGCGAGTTCTCCGCTTGGTTTGTGAGTGGCTGGCGCTTCCGCTACCTGGCGCTGTATGTCGGCGGCGCGGTGGATCGCCGCGCGGATCTGATTGTAGGTGCCGCAGCGGCAGATATTGCCCTTGAGTGCTTGGTCGATATCAGCATCGGTCGGTTGCGCGGTGCGTGCCAGCAGTGAGACCGCCGTTAGAATTTGCCCCGACTGGCAGTAGCCGCACTGCGGGACGTCTTCCTCTAACCAGGCCCGTTGTACGGGATGGTTGACGTCGCTCGAGAGACCTTCAATGGTGGTGATGCGCTTCCCCACCAGAGTCGCCGCCGGAGTCACGCAGGACCGAATTGGATGCCCATCCACCAGGACCGTACACGCTCCGCACATGGCGATACCGCAGCCGAACTTCGTGCCCGTCAGATGGAGAACGTCGCGCAATACCCAGAGCAGCGGAATGTCCGGCGCGGCGTTGACTACGTGCGCCTTGCCGTTGACTTGAAGCGAAATGCTTGCCATATTTGCCCTATTCATTCCCGGTTTTTGATACAAGACATGTGGGACGCCCAACTCCGTGCTACAACTAACGGCGTAGACGACCAGCACGTCCACTTAGCCCAAAAGAACGTCAACGGAATTTTACTCGTATTTCCTGGGTGGGTCCGGTAAATGCATCCATTCCGCATGAGCGGCCCCCAAAAAGCCCTCGCCGGTGTTCGAAGTGCGGCAGCCCAGGTTAACTACATGGTGAGGGATGCCGATCTCCAGGGTCCGCGCTGCTTAAGGAGAACCCGAATGCATTGGTGGAACACGTTCTGTTGGGCTTTCATTGCCGTATCCCCGGCTTCGCTTTGTTTCGCCGGTGCGCAGACGTTGACGTCCGCGAAGGCTCCGACAATCGATCAGTCGCTCGAGATGCGGAGCGTGTCATCACCGAAAATCTCTCCCGACGGACGCCTTGTGGTATACGAGGAGTCGCGCACGGACTGGGATGCAAATGCTTTCGAGACCGACCTTTGGCTGGCCGATGTAGCCACCGGGGAAAGGCATCTGCTGACCGCGCAGGCAAAATCAAGCAGCGACGCTGCCTGGTCGCCGGATGGGCGGTGGATTGCGTTTCTATCGAATCGAGCAGCACCCATTGCAGGCTCTCCGGCCGATAAGAAACAGGTGTACGTGATGCCGTTGAATGGCGGAGAGGCGCAGCAACTGACCAAGATGGAAAACGGTGTGAATGCCTTCGAGTGGGCACCCGATTCGACGCGTATCGCGCTGGCCGCGGAGCCTCCGGAGACCAAGGCGATGAAGGATCGCAAGGAGAGCTTCGGCGAGTATCACGTCGTCCACGCCGACTATTCGATGGTACATCTATGGCTGGTCGACCTGCCGAAGCCGGACGCGGTGGGGCGCACGGCTCCAGTTGGCGAGCCAAAACCACTTACCCCCAGTGACGCATTCAGCGTGAAAACCTTCTCGTTCTCGCCCGACGGCAATCGCATTGCCTTTAGCGCGCAGAGAGATCCAGACCTCATTTCAAGCTTTAGCAGGGATATCTATACCGTGACGGTCGCCGATGGAGCGGTGAAAAAGATTGTCGAAACATCGGGGCCCGACGACAATCCACAGTGGTCTCCGGACGGGACGCAGATCGCCTACCAGACGGCAGCCGACGCCAAATACTTCTTCTACGCCAATACCAGAATCGCGGTCGTAGCAAGCGACGGCGGCACGCCGCGCGTTTTGACTGCCGGCTTCGATGAAGATGCCGGCCTGCTGCGCTGGGCGCCGGAGGGAATTTATTACGCCGCCATGCAGAAGACGGACTCCTACTTGTTTTTGCTCGACCCCAAGACGGAAACGGCGAAACAGATCGATATGCTGGGAGCCGGGATTGTGGCCCTGCCTCTCTTCTCCACTCACCTTAATGATATGGTCTCCTTTTCCAAAGATTTCAAGCATGTGGCCTTCCGGGGTGCGGGCACCAACCAATTCCCGGAGATTTATGTCTCCAACCTGCCGGCAGCCTCGCCCGTCAAACTGACAGATGCCGGAGGGCAGCTCGCCGGCTTCGAAATCGCAAAGCGGGAGGTGGTCCGCTGGAAGTCTTCGGATGGAACAATCATCGAGGGAGTGCTCAGCAAGCCTGGGGACTTCACGCCGGCCAAGAAATATCCTCTGCTGGTGCTGATCCACGGTGGCCCGACTGCCGCCGACCGGCCAATGATCAACTCTGACCGGTATTATCCGATCGAACGTTTTGTCGCTAAGGGAGCTTTGGTGCTGCAGCCAAACTATCGCGGATCGTCGGGTTATGGCGAGAAGTTCCGCTCGCTCAACGTTCGGAACCTCGGCGTCGGAGACTACGCCGACGTGATCTCGGGCGTGGATTTCCTCATCGCACAAGGCTTCGTAGACAAGGAGCGAGTCGGCGCGATGGGCTGGAGCGAGGGCGGTTATATCTCGGCCTTCATCGCCTGTTCGAGCGACCGCTTCAAGGCGGTCTCGGTGGGCGCAGGAATCTCCGACTGGATGACGTATTACGTGAACACGGACATTACGCCCTTCTCGCCGCAGTATCTGCACGCCACGCCGTGGGACGATCCTGAGATTTACCGAAAGACCTCACCCATCAGCTACATCGCGAAGGCGAAGACGCCGACGCTCATCCAGCATGGCGGCTCCGATAAGCGGGTACCGATCGCCGATGCGTACGAGCTTCGACAAGCGCTCGAAGACCATGGAGTGCCGGTGAAGATGGTGATGTATGAGGGTTTCGGCCACTCCATCAACAAGCCCAAGCAGCAGCGGGCCGTGATGGAAGAGAACGAAAACTGGTTTGGCCACTACATCTGGGGAGATCCTCTGGCGCCTTCGCTGACACCCACTCTAAAGCCCGCAAAACCGTGATTCGGCTGTATCCGCCCAGACCCCAAGCGGTGAGCCTTGGCTGGCGCAACAGCGCTCATGAGAGGGATGCTCGGAACCAGGGCGTGCCCACGATACTATGTGCATAAGCGATACGCTTGCCGTGCCAAATCTGGTTCGGTGGTATAGAACTCTGAATAGCCCAGTGTCCAATTTCGAGAAAACCCGAACGGAATTCCAGGAGATACTCGCCAAGCCCATTCGCGAACTCGGGCTCCAACTCGAGGGTTCTCCGATCGAACGATTCGTTCAGCAGCTTTATCGCGAACTGGAAGCCAAGGGCATCCACAAGTTCCGCCCGCTTTGTTACCTTACCGATGAATGGGGATGTCCCTCTGGCGAGCCCGTCATCGGCATTCCGTTCTATCTGGCCAACCCGGACCTGGCACAGCTGGAGCGCGATATGAACGACCTGGAAGACGCTCGCGAGATCATGATGTACATGCGTCATGAGGCCGGACACGCATTCAATTACGCATACCAGCTATACAAGTCGGCCGAGTGGCGCGATCTCTTCGGTCCGTTTCGCCGCGCATATCGCGATAATTACCGTCCCATACCGTTCTCGCGGAAGTTTGTTCGCCACATGGCCGGGTGGTATGCGCAGAAGCATCCGGATGAAGATTTTTCAGAAACGTTTGCGGTCTGGCTCACGCCTCGCTCGCAATGGCGAAAGCGCTACGAAGGTTGGGGCGCGCTCAAGAAGCTCGAATACGTCGATCGCATGGCGCGAAAAGTCGGAGATGTCGAACCCATCCGGCGTCGCGGCCGCACCGACATCACCGTCGATGAGATGGAATCGACGGTTGGCGAGTTCTATCATCTCAGCCTGCCGGAGGAGATTCCGCTGCAGGAACTTGCCCTGGATACCGACCTGGGGGACATCTTCAATATCTCCCCCAAGCGGCGTAAGGGTGTGCGGCCCGCCCAGGAGATGTTGCGTCAGCATCGCAAGCCCATTGTCGACAAGGTCGCGTATTGGAGCGGCGTGCAGCGTCCGATCATCAAGGAACTGGTGGAAGCCATCTGCAAGCGTGTTGAGGAACTAGGTCTGCGCGTGGATGTTCGACGCGAGTCCGAGTACCTCACGGAGTTCACCGTGTACACAACGGCACTCTCAATGAATTACCTGGTTCGGGGAAAGTTCATTCATCCCTAAGGCGTGGCCCGGATTTCCTGTTGAGATTGGTGGCGCCGACGAACTTCCTGCGGTCCCGGCAGGCCGGGACCGCACACTTGGTTGTGCCCTGTGCTGCGTGGCAGGAAATCCGGGTGGCGGCAGCTGCCGTCGCTTCGATTGGAGGTTTCATGGCTGGAACGAAGTTGAAAGTCACCGTGCTATACGACTTGTGGGAAGAAGAACCTGCTCCAGTGGAGGAAGAAGTTCCTCCACCGCGCAAGCGCACGGGGCAAAAGAAACGCAAGAAGAAGCCGGTAAAGCACGACCGTGAAGAGGTCTTCGAAGCCTTGGAGAAGCTCGGTCATGAACCGTCGTACTATGTTCTCAACGGCCGCACGCAATCACTGGTCGGACTCGCCAAATGTGGCGCCGATCTTATTTTCAACCTCACGGAATCCTATGCGGGGGATAACACCAAGGAGATGCAGGTCACTGCATTCCTGGATATGCTCGATATCCCTTACACCGGCTCGGGACCGCACGCGAACATTCTTGCCCAGGACAAATCGATCGCCAAGAAGATGTTCGCTTTTCACGGGATTCAGTCGCCGTATTTCGCGACTGCCTATCGCGGCACCATCGACCACGCCCATGACATCTCCTTCCCACTCATCGTTAAGCCCACCTCCGAAGATGGATCCATCGGCATCGATGCCGCTGCCGTAGTGAACAGTGTGAAGGAATTGATGGAGCGCGTCTCCTATATACAGACGGAATTCAATTCTCCTGCGTTGATCGAGGAGTACATCGAAGGACGCGAGATATATGCCGCCATCCTCGGCAATTACGAGAACGCATATCCACTTCCGCTGGTGGAACTTGATCTTTCGAAGCTTCCCAAGGGCATGCCCAAGATCGCCAGCCAGGATGTGAAATTCGAGAAAGACTCGGAAGCCTATAAGCTGACCAAATCGGCGATCGCCGAAGACCTCGATGAAGAAACCGTAACCAAGCTCAGCGAGATCGCGATCAAGGCCTATCGCGCCGTCAGGCTTCGCGATTACGGGCGCATTGACATGCGCATATCGAGCAAGGGCGAGGTGTATGTCATCGAAGCGAATCCGAACCCATGGCTCTCGAGCGCACAGGAGTTTTTCATGGCCGCGAAAAAATCCGGCCTCTCCTATACGCAAATGATCGGGGAGATTGTGGACCTTGCGATGGCTCGGCAGGGGTGAAAGATCCGACCTGGCCCAAAGAGAAGAGATAATCGTCAGCTCCGCGTGTATCTCAGAAGTGAACGTAGGTGTTTATATTTTTCGACCTGGGCAGCTCATGTGGCTGCTGGAGTGCGGAGTCGATTTACCTAGAAGCCCGGTCAAATTTTCCCCCTGACCTACCGGGCGCGCACCGTGCCTTCCGGCTGCCATGATGGCAGGCACCACCTTCAAAGGCGAAGATCGGGCGTAGAAGGTCGGCAGGGGTGGATGCGTTACCAGGCGAACGCGCACAGACGGAGCGAAGTGCGATGCATGAGTGGTTGCTGTTAGGCAATGGCCTGGCAGGTTTTGTGGTGGGTATTTTCCTGCACGCGATCCCTGCATCATGGTGGCCGCGATGGCTGCGCGATCTGGTGGGGAAGAAGGAATGATACATCGGTAGGTTCACCGGCCACCGGTCCATTCTCTAAGGCTTTGCTGGGGTCGCAGGCGTTTCGTTCTGCTGCCGATGGAGCAATTGGGCGTTTGGTGTGGGCGCTTCAGGAGCCGCATCGATGGTTTTTCGATCCAGGTCGGCCCCGCCGATCCGTCCGCCTCCTTCGGTTTCTACAACCACGCGCACACTTCGTGTCTTACGTTTGACTGGAATCGTGAGCGTCAAACGAGCGGTCTGCTGTCCTGGTGTTCGATCCTCTGTGGCCCTCCTCAGGGTCACAGTTTCGAGCCGGGAAGCCAGCATATCTTTTCTCTCCGTCAAGCTCACCGCAGCCAGGGTTAATTTTACCCTGCTCCTTCCGTCGTCATTGGCCTGCCAGTCGAGGTTCCTGCCGTTCACGAGCACTGTGAGCTGGGCTGTGCGGGTATCGGGGTGGCGCACCACGTACGCTACTTTCACATCCAACGCGGTGAACGGGACAGTCGAACGGGCGGCGTGCGAAATGTCGATCATCATCTGCTGCCGGGGATCAACCCGCGCGCCCTTGGCAGGCGCGAAATATCCAGCCTTGGTGACGACTTTTAAATTGCGATCGCGCAGAATCACACGAATCCGCCGGAACTTGCCGAGCTAGTACCGCTTTAAGTCAATGGATGAAAATGTCGTTCTTTACTACTACTCCGCCCTTCATAACGAATCTGACGCGCTCGAGTTCGGTCACGTCCGCGACCGGGTCTCCGGAGACGGCAATGACATCCGCGTAATTGCCCACCTGGATTGATCCCACTTTGTCCTGCCATCCCATCAGGTCAGCGGCGTTCGCTGTTGCAGCGCGGATGGCCTCTATCGGCGGCAAACCAAGCTTACTCATGGCGATGATTTCTTGCGCGTTCTTGCCCTGTTCTGCCGCGCTTGAAGGATCGAAACCGTTCGCGATCTTCACACCCAGCTCCCGAGCAATCGGGATGTTTCGCCGAGCACGTTGCAGTACCTCTTCCATGTACTTATGTGCCTCAGGCGACCTTGCGCTATCGACATGAGCGAAATAATAGCCCATGGTCGGCACCCAATAGACACCTTTGGCCTTCATCATTTCGAGGTCCTGCTGGTCGGCACCGTGCCCGTGTTCAATAGAGTCCACGCCTGCCGTAATCGCGTTCCGAATCCCCTCCACCGTGGTAGCGTGGGCGGCCACTTTGCGGCCCTGTTTGTGCGCTTCTTCGACAACAACGCTCATTTCTTCCACTGTGAGCGTTGGGCGGTTCCAATCGGCGTACACCTTGATGAGGTCTGCGCCATACCCGATCTGTTCGCGCACGGCGCGGCGGGCCTCCTCCACGCCGCTCACCATCTGGGCACCAGTAGGAAAATCCTTGAGATCTGGCGAAACGCCAAAAGGGTTGTACTGACCCACGGCCGCTATGGCGCGCGTTGCAACCTGCATTCTCGGACCCTCCACCAGGCCTTGTTCGATTGCGTCGCGCAGAGCAACGTCCGCATAGCCCGAGCCTTCGTTCTCTACGTCCCGCACCGTGGTAAAGCCCGCATATAACGTGAGGCGGGCGTCCGCTGCTCCTTCAAGCGCGCGGAACGCCTGAGACTTGGTTAGCAGATTCAATGCGTATCCGTCGGGACCGCTTGGGATTCGCGCCAACAAGTGCGTGTGGCAGTCCACCAAACCGGGCAGAACAGTCGCGTGACCAAGATCGATGACGGTGGCTCCTTTGGGCGTGTGGGTCTCGATGTCGGCGGTTCGACCGACTTCCTTGATGCGATCGCCCTCGATCAAAATTCCGGCGCTTTCGATGTAATGCCCGCTTCTAACGTCCAAGACTCGCCCGGCCCTTAACAAGGTCACGCTGAGTGGCTTTGACGCAATACTCGATTGTGCGTTCACCAGGCAGGTGTTCGCCAACAACGCCAAGAAGAGCAAATAGATCCTTGTCCGCATAGGAATCCTCAAGTTACACCAGCCAACCATACCTTGACCGGAAAGAGGCCATCACGGAACATCCAAGGAATCAGCGGCTCACCGAAACATGCTACGTCCACAGGAAATTTGTGAGTAGTCGAAGTAGCTCGTGTATTCTTTGCTGGCGGGAGGTGCCGGCGCTCTCGATCCGACCTACATAACCTCAGCCGTTTTCAGCACTCTACCGCCCACTACCGCCGAAGGAGACCTCCATGAGGAGATTTGCACCGGCTGTTTGTGTCATTGCCGTGTTGTTGGTGAGCAGCCTTTATGCGCAAGATATTGCGGGAGACTGGCAGGGAACCTAAAAGCGGGCACTGGACTGCGAATAACCTGACCCTCGCCTCTATTCTCAGGGATCAGCGCCGTCTACGGAGAGATGTCTATGACTCGCCAGCTTGTCGTCTGCCTCGACGGGACCGGGAACCGCTTCAGTCACAAACCGACGAACGTTATCCGCATCCTGCGGGCGCTCAATGCAGATCTGAACCAAGTGCTGCCTTACTACGACCAGGGCGTCGGAACTTTTGGCATCAAGGAAACGCTCTTCGAGTGGCAGAAAGTTCCCTCGCGTATCTTTGGACTTGCCTTCGGCTGGGGGATGTCGCGCACAGTCGAGTCCGCCTACCGCTTTCTCGCCGAGAACTATCGTGAAGGCGATGATCTTTACCTCTTCGGATTCTCGCGCGGAGCTTACACTGTTCGCGCCCTTGCGGCACTCGTTTACGCCTGCGGACTGGTGCAGCCACACCAGTTAAATCTCTTCGAGTATGCCTGGGCGATGCTGCTTGCGCGGGACCGCAAGACGAAGGCGCCGGATTTCGCCCTGCAGCGTCACTTCAAAAACACGTTCGGACGATCTCTTTCCATCAAGTTTCTCGGGCTCTTCGATACCGTCAAATCTGTCGGTTGGGTCTACGATCCCACCGCGATCCCTTATACCGCGAAGAATCCCATCGTGAAGAAGGTTCGCCACGCTCAGTCCATTGACGAGCGCCGCTGCTTCTTCCGGCAAAACTCCTGGAGCGACGACCCCACACAGAAGACAGACGTCAAGCAGGTCTGGTTTGCCGGCGTTCACTCGGACATCGGCGGAGGTTACGACCCGGAGACCTCTCAGCTCTCCAGTGTTGCCCTTTGCTGGATGCTGGGCGAGGCCATCGCCGACGGCCTCGACGTGGACCGAACCCGGTGCCTCAGCGAGATGCAGCTGCCCGAAGGCTTGCCGCCTGATCTCACCGCTGACATGCACGACTCCATGACCAAAGGCTGGAAGTTCGCCGAATGGGTTCCGCAATATGTTTGGACCAGCGTCGACTTGAAGCGCCACTTCCACATCGGCGCCATGCCGCCTTTCGGCAGGCCGCGGTCACGTGTCCTACCGTCTCACCCGGCAATCCATGTCTCGGTGAAGAAGCGCCTCGACGAGCGCCCGGAATATCGACCGCCGAACCTTCAGCAGCCTTATGACGTGGTCAACGACGACACGAAATCACCCTGCACCTAACCGTTTTCAGATAGTTCCAGCGGCACCTCGTCAGGAAGACCCGAACCAGGCCCGCGTCTAGCCCCCGCACGCAGCGTGCGACCGTGCCGTAGCGGCCTCACTTAGGTCTGAAGTTGACTTCGATGTTAATTTTAACCGCGACCGGCCTGGCGGCTGATTCGCTCTGCAGCATAGCGGGTGTGAAGCGATATTGCTCAACTGCTTGAACCGCGTTCTTATCAAAGTCATCGGAGAGCGAGCGAATTACATGGACCTGCTGCGGCTGGCCCTTCTCGTCGACAATGCAGGAGACGACAACTACGCCTCCCTCTCTTTGTTCGGGGGGAAATTCAGGGTTCGGTGCGGAGACGAGCCGAGGTGCGGAAATAGGCCCTCCAATGTGATACATCGCCGGTGACCCTTCCACAGGAGTCCCGGCCCCAAGCATAGCGGCCCCCGGGGGGACAGGCGCCCCGCTTCCGACACCGCCGACACCCATCGGCTTATAGTCATCCGGAATGCGAAAGAGCGAGGGATCCGGGTCCGTGCGCGTCACCTGGGTTAGAGTCATCGTTACACTACCCGTCCGCGGGTCGTCGTGCTTCACCACCACATTCATGTGAAGCTCCTCCGAGTACCAGTACTCGTCGGTCAGTACAAGTTCATTTCCCGTATTGCTGCTCGATGCCGGTATAGTCTGTATCTCACGAACGCCATGCGCCGACACACCATTTCTGCTCTGGGTGCCGAGATCCTCTTGTTTTGTGAATTGGTTTAGAGGAGCACTGTTGCCCGCCGGCGAAGCTATCATGTCCGCCGGCTCTGCTGCCGGAGGATGATTCACCGTGCCTGTGGTGTAGGTTTTCTGCTGCGGATACAGATAGGTGTAGCTTCTGGTCTGCGGGTCGTAAAAATGTATGCGGATAACCGGCGGTGCGCCGCTTTGCGAAGCCGGTATAAGTCCGCGGAACACGTTGTAGACGCGGCCTTGACTATCGCGCGCGACATCCCGGACGCTCTTTAAGTTGAGGACAGGGCCGCTGTTACCCGGAACGGTCGTACGCTCGACGACAATCACGCCAGTAAAGGGTGCATTGGGCACCGGAGTAAGAAAGATGCCGCTCGTATTTTGCGCCCAGCCACACGGCAGGGCAGCAAGACAAACCAGTAAAACCAGCCCAGAGAAACTTACCAGAGCGGATCGCGACCGCATCGGCAACCTCCGTCAACATCCTGCGCCCACAGAGTATCGCTGCTTTCCATCGATCCGCAAGGCAAGATCGTGGGCTGGAGACGACGACATGACTACTTCATTAGAAGACGAAAATGCTCACGAAGTGCTTTCACCGTGCGATCAAAAGGCTCTACAGATCCGTAGGATCGGGAGAGCATGACGCCGCCTTCCATGGTGGCAAGCACATAGGTTGCCAGGGCCTCGATATCGGTGCCTGCGGGCAGCTTTGCAGCTTCAAGGCAAGCGCGGACGGCGTCGATCCATCCGCGAAAATTTTCAGCGATCAAGTTGTGCGCGGGACGATTTTCCGGGTCGATTTCCAGCGCCAGGCGCCCCAGCGGACAACCATATTGCGCATCCGTCATGAGAATGCGCTCGCGATAGCCTCCAAGGATGGCGAAGATGCGCTCGATCGGCTTCGGGGTCGCCGCGTATGCGGGTTCGACGATCATCGGGTGGAGCGCAACGAGATAGCTTTCGAGGACCTCCCGCAGCAGCGCTTCCTTGCTGTCGAAGAAGTGGTAGAAACTACCGGAGTTCACCTTGGCGTGGGCCAGCAAATCAGCCATCGAAGTGCCGCCAAAACCCCGTTCCCAGAACAGATAACGCGCCGACTCAACCAGCCGCTGCCGAGTGGCGGGTCCCGTGGGCTGGACGAGGGTGGGCTTCTTGACCGTCGAGGTGCGAACTACATTCGCCATAAAAAATCCTGAAAAATCTTGCGGAAGATCTTGACAAGCCAGCTTACGATCAATTTACTTGAACGATCAACCAAATGATGAGGGCGCGCTGTATGAAAGCACTTTTCCTCGCGGTACTTTTTGCGGCTGCCGGTGTTTCCGCTCAAACCCTCGGGCCGGTGTCCGCCGGTCCGGCGCAGCCGGACGGTTTCACTAAGGTGTTGAGGATCGAGCTGTCGATTCCTGCCCCTGTGCATGATGTCTGGGAAGCCTTCACGACACAGCAGGGCTTGAGCAGCTGGCTGGCGCCTGATGTATCGGTTGAGTTGAAGCCCGGCGGGGACTGGCTGGTGAAATTTCCCGGAAGCACGGCAGGCGGCACTATCGTGAGCTTCGTTCCTGAGAAGGAGATCGTTATCAACGCGCTCGCCCCGGATCGCTTTCCGCAGGTGCGCGCCGCGCGAACGCGCGCAGTGTTTAGCTTCACGGCAGAGGGAAACAGTACGCTTGTCCGGCTGTCGCAAACGGGCTGGCAGAGCGGCGCGGAGTGGGATGCGGCCTATGAGTACCTTGCCGTCGGTAACGCGCAAATCCTCGGGATGCTGCACCATCGCTTTGTGGCTGGACCGACCGACTGGCAAAAGGCGATGGCTCACACCGCGGACAAATCTGCCCAATAGCCGCAAGCAGAGAACCCCCGAGTAATCGCCTTCACACCGGCGAACCCCCTTGGATTTCGCATTTGACGGCTACTCATGAGCGCGGTACTGTAATTCGTACATCTAGTTCGAATTTGTACAGATACTACAGATCACGTGCTTCGTCCGCCGCGATGGTAACCAGGAAGAAAGCCAAACCGCCGGGAACCTATCACCTTCATCGGGAGCGGCAGCGCCGTCGCATACTGGAAGCGGCAAAAAAACTCTTCGACGAGCGTGGCATCGACCGAACGACCATGGCGGACATCATCTCCGCCAGCGAGCTTCGCCCTTCCACTGTGTATCAGTACTTTTCCCGGAAGGACGACATCGTCTGGGCGATTCTCGGCGAGTTGATGGAGGAAGATGCTGCGCGCGCGATGAAAAGTCTCGAGGGCAAAACGACCGGGCTCGCCAGGATCACCGGACTGCTGCAATACATGGCCGATGAACTGGCGAAGAACGAGGCCAAGATTCGCTTCATGGCCCAGTTCGATGCAATGTACGCGCGACATTGGCCGGCCGAACGCCTCCTGACTCTGGAGGGACAGCTCCATGATCAAGGCTTCAAATTCTTCCGCAGGTTGATCCGCGAAGGCATCGCCGACGGTTCTCTCCGTCCTGACTTAGACCCCGACCTGACGCTGCATGCGGTGTTCAATGCAGTGATCGCAGCGCAAAGGCGTTACGCCTCGCTGGGAAAGAAGGTTGAGTTGGAATACGGACAACCTATCGAACGGCTCTTCGGGGAAACCATCCGCATCATCCTGTCTGGTCTACGCGCCACCCAATACGCAGAACCCACTGCGCCTTCCCCGCGAAGGAAAGCTCGCAAGAGCGCACCGAGAAAGAGGTCCTTGTGAAACCGCATAAGCGCATCATGATGGCAATCTGCACCACGCTCCTGTCGCTAGCTCCTGCTTCAATGAGTGCAGCAAAGTCCAATGCACTAAGGCTGGAGTTGGCGGCCGACTCCAGTTGGAAGTTCGTGCTCGGCGACCCGAGTGGTGCTGAGGCGCCGTCTTTCGTGGATACAACTTGGCGCAACGTAGACCTGCCTCATGACTGGAGTATCGAAAGCCGGCCAGACAGTCAAAATCCGTCCGGCGCTGGTGGGGGCTTCTTCCCAGCCGGTGTCGGCTGGTATCGGAAGACATTCAGCGCTCCTGCCGGCTGGCGGGAAAAGCGAGTAAGCGTCGAGTTCGACGGGGTGTACCGGGATGCGACCGTGTACCTCAACGGTCATAAGTTGGGAACCCATCCTTACGGCTACACCAGTTTCTCCCTCGATCTCACTCCGGATCTGAACTTCACCGGCCCGAACCTGCTTGCTGTGCGCGTGGACAACTCTGCGCAGCCCAACAGTCGCTGGTACAGCGGGTCAGGGATCTACCGGCACGTCCGCGTTGTCGTAACCGAGCCCACACACGTGGCGCACTGGGGAGTCTTCGTCACCACGCCCAAGGTGTCCGATGAATCCGCCGTGGTCTCTATCCAGACAAAGGTGGCCAATGACACCGCCGGATCGACTGATGTAACGCTGGAGACTATCTTGTACGACCGCTCAGGACACCAGGCGGGCACAACGCAATCGAACCTGACGATTGCTCCAGGGAAGGAAATGGAGTCCGCGCAAACAATCTCGGTTGTCCACCCTGCTCTGTGGTCGCCCGCTTCGCCCACCTTGTACCGTGCCGTTTCCCGGATACGCAGAAACGGCAAAGTTGTCGACCAGGTGGAGACGCCGTTCGGTATTCGCTCGCTCTCGTGGTCTGCAGAGAAGGGGCTGCTTCTCAACGGAAAGCCGGTCAAGCTCACAGGTGGCAGCGTTCATGGTGATAACGGGCCGCTAGGGGCTGCAGCATTCGACCGCGCCGAGGAACGCAAAGTAGAGTTGCTGAAGGCGGCCGGGCACAATGCAGTGCGTACCGCACACAACCCGCCATCTCCTGCGTTTCTGGATGCTTGCGATCGGCTTGGCTTGCTCGTATTAGATGAGCCGTTCGACATGTGGAAGGCGAGCAAGGTCAAGTTCGATTACGGCAGAGATTTTGACGAATGGTCGAAGCGGGATATCTCGGCTATGGTGCTACGCGATCGCAATCATCCTTCCATTGTGATCTGGGGAATCGGCAATGAGATCCCCGAGTTGGAGGTTGAACAAGGTCGCGAGATGGCCAAGCAATTGGCCGCTCAGGTGCGATCGCTCGACAACACACGCCCGCTCACGCTGGCATTTCCTGGCTCCACAACCGCGCCGAACGCAGAAGCTGTGTTTTCGCTCCTGGACATCACTGGTTACAACTACAACCTTATTCCAACTTATGCTGCAGACCATCGCCAGTTGCCCAATCGCATCATGCTGACCACCGAATCGTATCCGGCGAAAGTATTTCCCTTGTGGCAAATCTCCCACGACAATCCGTTCGTAATCGGTGATCTCACCTGGACCGCCATGGACTATCTGGGTGAGTCCGGCATCGGTGCGTGGTCCTACGGCACTCCGCAACAGGCACAGACGGCGGAACAGATCATGGGCGGGATGATGAACACGGCCATCATAGACAAGATGTTCCTGGGAATGGCCAATGGGGTGGACATGATGGCTGCGATGGCCCAAGGCGCAGCGGATCCCGGTATGAAAGCCGCCATGGCCCTTTTGTTCCACGGGTATCCGTGGCACGCGGCGGCTTGTGGAGATCTTGATCTGACGGGCTTTCGCAGACCGCAGTCCTACTATCGAGACATCTTGTGGAACGGCGGCGATCGCGTGTACGCCACTGTGCGTTTCCCCGAGCCGGAAGGAAAGAAAATCATCGCGACCGGCTGGGCGACTTATCCAACACTGGCGGCCTGGACTTGGCCCGGGCAGGAAGGCAAAGAGCTGCAGGTGGAGGTGTACTCCGGCGCGGAAAAAGTCCGTTTGTTCCTCAATGACAAGCTGATCGGTGAAAAGCCAACCAGCCGCGACCAGGAGTTTAAAGCAACATTTTCCCTGCCGTACGCACCCGGTACCTTGAAAGCCGTGGGCATGCGAGGGGATAGGGCCGTCGCGGAAAGCGTCCTTACGACAGCCGGTAATGCAGCTGCTCTGCGCGTAACGCCAGATCGGACCGTAGTTCAGGCCGACGGACAAGACCTTTCTTTCCTGGTAGTAGAGGCGGTGGACGCGGAGGGTCGTTGGCAGCCGAATGCTGACCAGGAAGTACAGTTCTCTCTCAGCGGACCAGGCGTCATCGCAGCCGTGGGGAACGGCGACGGTCAGGACGACGCTTCCTACCAGGGAGATCGGCGCAAGCTATTTCAAGGGCGCGCACTCGTCGTGGTGCGCACCGCGAAACAGGGCGGACCGATCACCGTAAAGGCTAGAACCGCAGGCTTAAGCGACGGATCAGCGACCATCGAGGCCAAGGCAGTCGCTCAAAGCGCAGAACTGCGCTGATACAAAACCGGAGGAGAGGATTCAGCGATCCCCGTGCGTCCTTGAACAACGACAGTCCAGGCACGGGAAACATGGACAGATAGCTGCTACTATTGTTGTGCTACTCCCCCGGGGCACTCCATCTCAAAACCGCTAGGAGAACCCATGCACACTTATTGTGTGGTCCTTCGGCCCCAGCACCCATTGAACTCTCAATATCCGCACACGAAGCGCTACTACCTCAGAGCCGGCTCAGCTGCTCTGGCAATGCTTATCGCGTCGGAGGATCCTGAATGGCTCGTATGTGGGGTTGAGCCTGCGCGCATGTCTGCTTCCCCGCCACAAAGTGAACGTTCAGTGTCTACAGAGAATTCGATCGTTGCTTAGGTAGTCCATCCAGGTAACTCCGATTTCGACTCAAGGAATACCAACGTCTGGTTCAGCAGAGTCTATCAGCCGGCGCACGTTCCTGGCTGCGGTAGCCGCGGCGGTTTTCGCGCTAGAAGCCAAGGGGCAGGATCGAGCACTGACTCCACCCGACGCTGTTCTGGTCCCCAACTTCCATCCGGCAAGCTGCGGGTGGTTGACCACGTTCAGCCGCGAGCGTGTCTATTGCGCCAACAGCTATCTGGACCATCTCGATCGTGTACGGGATGACCCGAACTATGCCTTTGTACTGTCAGAAGTTAATAACATCATCGCCATCATGAATTTCAAGCCGGAGCGGATGCCCGAGCTCAAACAAGGAATCTTCGAGAGGCGCGTTGAACTGGTGAACGGGTTCTATCTGGAGTCGACGGTGAACCTCTCGGGCGGGGAAGCTCTGGTGCGGCTAGGAGTGGAAGGACGCCGGTGGTATCAGCAGGTGTTTGGCATTGCTCCGAGATATGCATGGACCATCGACGTATGCGGAACGCACGAGCAGATGGCCCAGATCGCGACAGGCCTGGGTCTGGAAGCGATGGTCTACACGCGGGCAAATCCGACCGGCAAGACCCTGCACTGGTCTGTTTCTCCCGACGGGTCGCGCATCCTCTCGGTATGCCCCGGACACTACAGCGAAGAGAACGAGATATTCAAAACCATCGCACCGCTCAGCGATGCGGACCTGGACAAGCTGGAAGCTTCGATCGCCAAGCGGGAACAGAAGACACCCGCCGGCGCGCCAATCCTCATCCTCGCTGGATCCGGCGATTACAGCGTCGCACCTGTTCTGAGGTCGTATCCCAGCGAGCTGCTGCGCCAGTGGAAGGCGCGAGGAGAGAAGCGACGAATTCGCTTCGCCACCTTCAGCAGCTATATCGATCAGGTCCGCCCGGGCATCGACGCGGGAACGATCGAGATTCCCACCATGCGAGGAGGGACGGCTTACGAATTCAACGCGTTCTGGATTGAGAACAACGAGGTGAAGACGCGGTACCGCACCAGCGAGCACGGACTGCAGGCTGCGGAGTTACTGGCGACCGCGGCCAGCCTGACAGGGACCTATGCCTACCCAACCCAAAAGCTCCATGAAGCGTGGACACTGATGTGCCTGAACATGGACCGCAATACGCTCTGGGGCTCCGCTGGAGGAATGGTCTTCGCCAGCGATCAGTCGTGGGATGTGCAAGACCGCTTCCACTGGGTCAACTCCGCCGTACAAGATGCAACTGACAGTGCTGCCCGAGCCGTACTGCCGGCGGGTGACGGATTCGGCCTCTTCAACCCCCTCAACTGGAAAAGGAGCGACCCGGTAGAACTCAAGCTGCCCACAGGCAAACGTCTCCAAGGAGTGACTGGGGAGCTTTTGCCGAACGGCTCGGTGCTCTGCCAGCCCGCCATGCCATCCGCCTCCGTTGCTGGGTGGAAGCTCATTGACGATTCACCTCGTCCCGCGGAGACTACGCCGCTTCCGGAGGCAATCGAGACCTCGCATTACACCGTGCGGATCGATCCGCATACGGGAGCGCTGGCGAGTCTGAAGATGAACAAGAGCGGACGCGAGCTTCTGGGCAGCCCGGGTAATGTGATCGTGGCGGAACGGCCCAAAAAGAAGGAGGCTGCACCAGGAGACTTCATGGCCGCGCATCCTGACCGGGAGATCCTTGGAACCTCCAGCGACTCGCCCTCCTCCATCGAATGCAGAAAAGGGCCGGTCGCATACACCATTACTGTGACCGGAACCTTGCTGGGAAGTTCCATCCGCCGCACCATGCGTTTTTACCACGCGCATCCGCGCATCGACTTCCTTACGGAGTTAAACGATGTGCATGACTATACCGTCGTCGTCGCTCATTTTCCGCTCGCCGCACCGGTTCTGGAGGTGCGCCGCGGGATTCCGTACGGCTTCTCGCACGGCGCGGTGGCAGCTCCGAACCCGGAATTGCACGGGTGGACAAAGGGTATTGTTCCAACAGTTCGTTGGATCGACCATGCCATGGCGGACGAGGCGGGCCTCGCCATCTTTGACCGGGGTCTGAGCGGGCGCGAGCTGGATGGACAACTCGCGATGGTGTATCTGCTCAATGCCGAGGATAGCTATCACGGGTTTCCAAATCCGTGGCTTACGGGCTCCGGGCGCCATGTATGTGCGTACTCGATTCTGCCTCGCGAACAGGCCTGGCCGGTTGCGCGCGTACCCCAGTCAGCCTGGGAATACAATCAGAGCGTCATCCCGCTGGCAACGAGTTCAGCCTTCGGTACCAGAAGCTTCCTTGAGACTTCAGACAACGTGGTTGTCGAAGCTGTGCGAAGGGAGCGAGCGCACATCGAGCTGCGCATGGTGGAGGCCTTCGGCATGGAAGGGGAGGCAACCGTGCGTCTGCTCTTACCGCATCGCGCGGCAGCCCAGGTGGATTTCACGGGAAAGAAGCTCGCCGCGCTACCGGTTGCGTCCAGCTACAAGGTCTCGCTTAGACCGCAGCAAATCGTTACCATGCACTTCGAAGTGGCCTCGGACGTTGGAGCCCCGGAACTCATCACCGCATGGGACCGCTTCGTTCCTCAGCACAAGCTCGCCGCTCTGCATCGATACGAGCCCGGCTTGAAGGGGCACCCACCCTTTGGAGACGGCGTTGACTTCTAAAGGCTCCTACCACATGGAAGCCATGGGCGACGCCTGCGAGGCCTATGAACGCAAAGCGCACCGGCACTCTGCAGGCAGCGACCGGTGCGCCGTCGGCCGACTCAGGCTTGCGTATCCCGGTCACAAAGATACGCATGATGATGTCTCCTTAAGTCCCACGAATCGCGGCCGATCTGCGCCGTCAATCACTAGATGGGTCTCGCTCCGCGGACGATCTATGCTGAAAGTCCGTAAGATCGTTCCAATCGTCCTGCTCCTCTCGGCGTTTGCACTGCCAGTTACGGTTACGTAGCGGGTTCGATGCAATCGCAGATGAGGACGGTCAAATCGTCGTTCTGGGTTCTGGACCAGGACTCGATGGCAGAGATGATATGGTCGGCTGCCTTCTCGGGCGCGAGCAAACTGCTCTCTAACAGCAGCGCGTTAAGACGCTGCTGTCCGAATTCGACGCCTTCGGCGTTGGCTGCTTCGATGATGCCATCGGTATAGAGGAGGAGCCGATCGCCGGGTTCGAACGGAAGCAGGACGCTGGAGTAGGTGGCGAAGGTGAAGGCAGCGAGCATAAGGCCGTTCTCTTCGACGGGGATGACCTCTCCGGCGCGCAGTAGAAGCATGGGTGGGTGGGCCGCGGCGGCGTAGCGCAGGCTGGCGGAATCAACATCGAGATGGACATAGGCAGCGGTCACGAACTGGTTCTGTGTGTTGCCGCAGAGAGCCTGGTTCATCCCGGAGAGAAGCGCGGCGGGATCGGCGGCATTTACGCGCTGCGAGGTTGCGGCGAGCTTGACCATGGACGCGATGAGGGCGGCGGGAACGCCATGTCCTGAGACATCGGCGACTAGCAGGCCCGCCTGCCTGTCGTTCGCGACGACGAAGTCGTAGAAGTCTCCTGCTACGGAGGTCATGGGAACGTAACGCGTGGCGACCTGGAAATAAGCGGAGTGTGGGTAGGCGGAGGGAAGAATTGCGGTTTGTATTCGGCGCGCGATCTCGAGTTCTTTCTGGATCTCGTTGAACTGTTGATCGCGATGCAGAGTGCGTCTGGCGGCGACGTATCCCAAAGTTCCGAGAAAGAACGCGAAGCCGAGCGGCTCGGTAAGCGGAGAGGGCCAGAAGGGACGGCCCAGGTTGTCCCAGAACGCGAATGCAACGAAGGCGATGAGGCCGCGGCGGATGATGACGAAATCCTTGTCGGCAGCCTGTTGCCGCACGGACTGAACGACCAGAGCGGTGAGGCAGGCGATGACGCCGACGGTGTTAAGGAGGTTGAAGACGGGCTTTGGGCCGACGATCGTCGTCGCGAAAAAGAGAGAAAGAAAGAAGACGGTCAAAAGGCGGGAGATTCTACTGCCGAGGGTTCCGAGAAATCCGGCTGCGTCGAAGTAGAAGAAGGCCGGAATAGGTACGAGGTAGTTGATGGATATGCGCAGCGTCGCAAAGGAGGCGGAGCCGGGTACCAGGAACGTGAATGTACCCAGCTGCAGCCACAAACGCTGACCATAGAGGATGGCGAACAGGGCCAGCCAGAAGAGCATCGCATTGAACTTGCGGCCGAGAAAGGCGAAGGCTGCCGATGCGAGGCCGAGCGAGGTGAAAGCGGCGCCGAGGAACAAATACGGTCCATCGTCGTGAAAGGTCTGCAGTACCTGGCTGGCGGTGAGCGGCTGGTCGCTTACGTACATACGAGCGGATGATACACGGATGGGCAGCAGCGACATGGTGGATCCTTTGCAAAATGCGCTATGCTGCGGACATGCCGCAGGATATTTTGTCTGCAGCCCGCGAGCAAGCCGAGCAGTCGGACCCGCCGGTGCAAGCATCGGGTCTACTGCGTATCGCGCGTGTGTTGACAGCCTTCAATCAGGCCGAGGCGGAGCGTGTACTCGAAAGAGGAATTGGGCTCGCAACTCTACTTCCTGAGCCTGACCGCTCAACGATTCTCAACGGCGCCGTGTCTCTCGCTGCGATGGTTTCTCCTCAGCGCGCCTTGGACCTCGCATCTTCCCTCGGTGGCCTGCCGCACGAAAGATACGGACGAACGGACGGACTGATCTTCGGCATGCTGAGCCACCGTCATATTGCGGAGGCCGTTTCTTATTTTTGCGAACCGTTGCCCGGGGAGCATTATCCATTTCTTGCCGCGTGCGATGCAATGCGGTGCGCCACGGAAGAAGAGGCACGCCGGAAGATCCTCCGCGCCGCGATCGCCGTGTGGCTTGCCAACGCGGAATCTCTGCGCGAGCCAATGCCAACCCGCTTCCTGAGGCTGTTCTCTTCCTGGTGGAAGGTCCTCCCTGAGGAGGAGGCGGTAGAGGCGGCTCGAGAGATTGTTCGACGCATTGTCAGCGAGCCTGATCAACCTATAAACGCTCGCATCTCGACCGGTTCGGAAATCCTGGAATTCTCCTCAAGACGTGAGTTGACTTTGTTGGGGATTCTCGGGCCCCTGCGTCGCCTGGATTCTGAACTTGCGAGTTCTCTTTGCCAGCGATATCCGCAACTGGCGGACGCATTATCGACAAATCTCTTCGCAGAGGGGGGAATGCCATTCAAGCGCCCCGCAGACGGGCCCCGGTACATCACGGTGGGCGGCAGTGGCGTTGCCAGTCCTATTTCCATTCCCGTTCTCGAAGCGTTGAAGACGGACTTCAAAGTGGCCTTTGAGGAGGCATCCCGTCTCTACGCTCTGGACACCGCCTTCGATAACTGGAATGAAGCGCCCCGAGAATACTGGCCGTCCACCAACGAATTCCGGAAAATACTTTACGAGGCCGGGAAATATGAAGGCGCCCTCGCGGCACGGCATCCAGATCGTATCCCGAACCGCGACCTTCGTCTTTTCGCGCGGATAGAATTGGCAGCGGCGATTGCGGGGCTGCCGCAAGGTGTACTTACCAGCATCTCTTCCCATCCTCACCAATCCTAGGATCTTTGTGCGATAACCTCGGCACGGAAAGCAGAGATGGCGGGTCGATGACAGATAAAGAAGGATCACATGGGAGGACGCAGAGAACCCTAAGACACGGATTGCTTACCTGGAGTGAATCGCCTGCAAGCGGAAGGAATAACCGAAGCCGATTGAGTGATCGGGTACTGCCGACGAAAGGCCGAAGTTCCAGTGAAAATCGAGCTGCTGATGCGGCGAGAGCTTATAGGCCGTGCCGAAATCGATCACGTGCTGCGGCCCTCCGCGTTGCGGAAAGGCGCCGGAGTACTCCACGTAGGCGTCCCAGGGCTGCGTAAGCTGCCGGTCAATATACACGCTGGACTGGCCGGTCAAATTTCGCCGTGGTCCCTGGGTCGGCCACATCAGGGAGAACATTCCCGCAGCCGTCCAGTTCTTCTTGAACGAATGGGACCAGGGGACTTGAACCGTCGGATCATAGCCATGGCTCGATATGGCGTTCGCCCCAGTCGGAAAGCTGACCGACGGGATGACGGAGACATCAAATCCGCCACGAGTTGGTCCAAGCTGTTGTTTAAAACCTACGCTTAGATCGCCCAGCCCGCTGGCGAAGCCAGCTCCGGTATTGTCATTCTGAAAGTATTCCGGAAACTCAAGGCGAAGCTCGGTCTTGTTCGCGATGGCAAATCGCACCGAGGTCTCGGGGAAATCGAAGCCGCGCTGGCCCTCGTTGCCGGTCTCCTGGAACCCGTTCTCAAACTGCAGGCTTCCACAGGGAACGACAATACTCGAACTGGTGATCTGCGGCCGATCGGTGGCAATCGGGCTTTGCGCATTGGCGCCGCAAGGATGAGCGCTCGCCGGGGGTGCAAGGGTGGGCGCCATGATGGAAAGGAACAGAGCCCACAGGTAGCGCGCGAGGCCAAGCCTGGTCTTGATCATAGTGGGCACCTGCACCAACCTACACTAGTCCTTTACAAATTATCGGGCGAAGGGCTTCCTGGACGATGCAACTCGCTCAATGGGTTGAAGAGAACGCGGCCAAGTGAAACCAGGTCGCTGCTGGTGTGCTGGCCTTGTCTATCCGTCTCCGCGACTGCCAAGGTGCGCCGCCGCCCTACCCTTTGTCATCCCGACCGAAGCGCAGCGTAGCGGAGGGATCTGCAGTTCCACCGTCCGGCACAGCGAATGTGCCATGGGCGAATCACCTCCAACTCCCGTCTTCCCATTAACGCTACACTGCAGATCCCTCCGCTACGCTGCGCTTCGGTCGGGATGACAAAGGGTAGGGCGGCGGCGCACCTTGGCAGTCGTGGAGACGGATGGACAAGGCGACGAACGATGGTTCTCCACACCCCTGCAGATCCGGAGCCTGATAATTTGAGGGTGTATGGAGGTCGGCTTGGCCAAGAAAATCCTGAGCTTTTACGAACCGCTCGCAGACCACTTTCACCTAATCTTTGACGATTGGGACAAGGCGATCGAGCGGCAAGCCAGGATTCTGAATCCGCTTCTTGCTGCGCACGCCGGCGGCCATCCATTGAAAATTCTGGACTGTGCCTGCGGCATCGGAACCCAGGCCCTCGGCTTTGCAGGCTTCGGCCATCGCGTCGTTGCCTCTGACCTGAGCCCCGCGGCGGTGAACAGGGCAAAACGCGAGGCGGAGAGGCGCGGGTTGGACATCTCATTTCACGTCTCGGATATGACCTCGCTGACGGAGATTGCTGATCGCGACTTTGATGTCGTGGCGGCACTGGATAATGCTGTCCCCCATCTCACCGCCGATCAGCTCGTGTGCGCAATCAAAGGGGCAGGTGCAAGACTAAAATCAAATGGGCTATTCATCGCCAGCATCCGGGACTACGACGCGCTCATCGTCCAAAGACCGGCCATGCAGGGACCCGCGTTCTACGGCAGCGAGGGAAAAAGGCGCATCGTTCATCAGGTCTGGGACTGGATCGACCCCACAAGGTATACCTTGCATCTTTTCATCACCACCCAGTCGGACGAGGTCTGGGCAACCCATCACTTCATCTCCGAATATCGTGCTTTACAGCGCAGTGAACTTTCCGACGCCTTGCAATCCGCCGGCTTTCAAGAGGTTCAGTGGCTCATGCCTGCCGAGAGTGGCTTTTATCAGCCCCTCGTCCTGGCGAGATGGCCGTGATGTACGCCAAACCTTTTATACTCATAAAGGCTATAGATCAATTGTCCTGGTAAGCCATACATATGTCGAAACGTGAATTTCAGACTGAAGTCAATCAGCTGCTGCAGCTGATCATCCACTCCCTCTACTCCCACCCTGAAATCTTTCTGCGTGAGCTCATCTCCAACTCTTCGGACGCACTCGATAAGCTCCGTCACCTGACCCTTGTCGACGAGGCCTACAAGTCCATTCCTTTCGAACCCCGTATCGATCTGGAGCTTGACGAGGAGAAGAAAACCCTCTCCATCGCCGACACCGGTATTGGTATGAACGAGGAGGAGCTGGTCGAGCACCTCGGCACCATCGCCCGCTCCGGGACCAAAACCTTTCTCTCCCAGCTCTCAGGGGACGCCAAGAAAGACTCCAATCTCATCGGGCAGTTTGGCGTTGGCTTCTACAGCGCCTTCATGGTTGCCGACCGGGTGGAGGTAGTCTCCCGCAAAGCCGGCGAAGACCAGGCCTGGCGCTGGACCAGCGACGGCAAGTCGGGCTTTGACATTGAGCCGGCAGAGCGCCCCACCCCCGGCACCACCGTACTGCTTCACTTCAACGAAGAAGGGAACCAGTATGCCAATAGCTGGCGCCTGCAGGAGATTGTAAAGAAATACTCCAACCACATCGCCTTCCCCATCTTCCTTACCTACGATAAGAGTGAATGGAACGAGGCTGAGAAGAAGTCGGTGAAGAAGCGGACGACTGAGCAGGTCAATGCCGCGAGCGCACTCTGGCGCCGTCCGAAAAGTGAACTCAAGGATGAGGACTACAAAGAGCTCTACAAATCCCTGACCGGCGATTGGGAGGATCCGCTCTTCTGGTTCCACACCAAAGCAGAAGGGAGCCTCGAGTACACCACGCTCTTTTACATCCCTTCCAAGGCTCCGCTCGATCTCTACCAGGCTGAATATAAGACCGGGGTAAAACTTTACGTGAAGCGCGTCTTCATCATGGACGACGCCAAGGAGCTTCTGCCGCAATACCTGCGCTTTGTCCGCGGCATCATCGACAGTGAGGATCTTCCCCTCAATGTCAGCCGCGAAATCCTGCAGCAGAACCGCGTGCTCACCAGTATCCGCACGGCCAGCGTAAAGAAGATTCTCTCCGAGCTGAAGACGATTGCGGCCAACCAACCCGATCAGTATCTGAAGTTCATTGCCGAGTACAACCGTCCCCTCAAGGAGGGGCTGTACGGCGACTATGCCAATCGTGAGGCGTTGCTCGATCTCGTCCGCTTCAAATCCACCAAGGTGCCAGGCCTTACCAGCCTTGCGGACGTAAAGTCGCGTATGAAGGATGGGCAGAAGAGCATCTACTACATCACCGGCGGCGGCGAATCTTTGCTCCGCACCTCACCCTTGCTGGAGATATATAAGAAGAAAGATCTCGAAGTCCTCGTTCTCGACCATGACTTCGATGAGATTGTCTTCGCCGGCATCGACAAGTATGGAGATATTGATCTCAAGGCAGTCAACAAGACCTCAACCAGCGAAGACCTGAAAGATGAGGCCGAGCCCGACAAAGCCGAATCGCTCAAACCGCTGCTTGACAAGCTGAAGGCAACGCTGGGCGAACGGGTGAAAGATGTGCGCGCTTCGGTGCGGCTGGCCGACAGCCCTTCATGCATCGTCTCCGACGAAGCGGAGCCCTCGATGCAGATGCAGCAGATGCTGCGTGCCATGGGCCAGAAGGATATTCCTGCGCTCAAACCCACGTTGGAGATTAATCCTGATCACGAGATCATCCGCAAGCTACTGGCACGGCCTAGTGACGCCACGCAAGAGGACGCGGCCTGGCTGCTCTTCGATCAGGCTCTGCTCATGGAAGGTGTACCGCTCGAGGATCCCGCCACCTTCGTGCAGCGCCTCAATCGCATCCTTAACCTTTCCATTTAATCGACTCAACTGGCTGCGTGCGGAACGCAGCCAGCTGCAGGTTACGGCACCGTCACGACCACTTTGCCCACCTGGGTGTTCGATTCAAGGTACCTGTAGGCATCGACCGTTTGGGCAAACGGAAACGTCTTCGCGATCTTGGGCCGGAAACGCCCGTCCGCCAATCGGTCATAGACATATTTCTTCGCTGGAGCCAGCTTTTCCGGGACACGGGTGACGGCCATCAACGTATAACCGCGAAGGGAGAGGCCGTTACTCAGAGCCGTAAGCAGAGGAAACGGAGTCGGCTGCCCGGAGAGTGCTCCATAAAGAAAAATAATTCCTCCGGGTTGCGCCGCCGCTGCCAACTTCTCGACAAAGGGGCCGGCTACCGGATCGAAGGTCACGCGAGCACCTTTTCCCTTTGTAATTTCGCCGACCCTGGCAACATAATCCTCTTCGTCGGTGGCGATGACGTAATCTGCCCCCAGCTTTGTCAGTTGTTCTTTCTTGTCACTCGAGCGGGTGGTCGCGATGGTGATTCCGCCCTCGGTCTTCACAATCTCAATGGCCGCAAGCCCAACGCTACTTGACGCGGCGGGAATCACCACGAAATCGCCTTTCGTAACCGCAGCGATGGGAACCAGGGCGCCATAGGCCGTTATGTATTGCATCCAGATGGCAGCACCTTCGGCCGGCGACAGGTTTGCCGGATATTCAGCAATTGCTGCAACCGGCGCCACCGCTGTTTCGCCCACCATAGTGTATTCGTTGAGTGTGAACGCCGGAATGGTCGAGACTTGCTTGCCAATCCAGCTCTTGTCGACGTCGGGTCCCACCGCCTCCACACGGCCGGCCGCTTCGTAGCCAAGCCCCGCAGGCAACTTTGGCGGATAGACATATCGTCCGTGGTAGAACATGGACTCGGCACGATTCAAGCCAATCGCCTGTACCCTCAATCGAACCTCGCCATTTCCCGGCTCTTGTAGCGGCACCTCTTCGAATTTCAGTACCTCCGGCCCGCCCGTTTCATGAAAGCGAACAACTTTCGGCATTTGACACCCCTGTAGCCGATTGGATGGATGAGTACCGGCGAAAGATTCTTGGGCCACCACGCCTAAGAACCGCCCCACCCGCGGCCACAAATGCCGGCTGCCCCATCGACTCCCCGGTATAGACTTAACCCGCCACTGCCAGGCGCCTAATTTCGGACCAGCTTTCAACAATCCCCATCCAGAACAAAGCCACAAGTCTACCCTCTGAGTCGAGCATGACGATATGGTCCCCCTGGATTTCAGCCCGTGACGCAACCACCGGTTGAATGCTTATAGCGGGGTTCTTGAACCGCACTAGATATGTTTTGTCGGTCATTTCCATGTCCCGGGTAAATCCTCCGCAGCCATTTATTTAAGGTGCTCATTGCCCAGGCAGACCTCGTGCCGCCCGGCAAATGGATAGTGTCGCGATTGCGCGATCCGTATCAAGACGACCGTCCTGATCACGGATGACTCCATCCTTGCCACAGCCCCCTCGCCAACACCTTTGGACCCCGATTCGTTGTTGTGAGGCGTTCTCGGCACTTCGCCGGAACAGAGGTGGCAAACGCTCCTATAGAATCTCTTTGCATCCAAATGGCAAACCGTTTCTTTCCTTTGATCTTCCTGTTCGTTCTGGGCCTCGTTGGCTGGCCGGCGACAGCACAACAAACGGATCCTGCCACGGCCCTGGATCACCGCATGCAAACGGCGATCCAGGGCTTTTCCGGCAACGTCAGCCTCTATGCCAAGAACCTCGATACCGGTGCCAGCTATGGGTTTCGCGCGGACGCACCAGTTCCTACCGCGAGCACCATCAAGCTCCCGATTATGGTCGAGCTCTTCGCTGAAGCGAAGGAGGGAAGGCTCGATTGGAGCCAGAAGCTCATGCTCACCGATCAGGACAAAGTGTCGGGCAGCGGGATACTCACAGAGCTCTCCGGAGGAGACTCCCTGCCCATAAGCGACCTGATGCACCTGATGATCGTCGTCAGCGACAACACGGCAACCAACTTGATCCTCGACCGCATCGGTGGAAATGCAGTGAATGTTCGCATGACTGAGTTGGGGTTAAAGCAAACCGCTGTCATGCGCAAAATCATGCAAGCCAAACTCTTCCCCAATGCAAACGCGTCCGCACAGCCGGAGGGCATGACCGACGAGGGGAAGAAACCGGGAAACGATCGCTGGGGCACAGGCAGAAGCTGTCCGCGCGACATGGTCTTGATTCTTGAAAAACTCTACCGTGGTGAGTTGGTGAGCAAATCGGCTTCCGACGAAATGATCGGCGTCCTCAAGCGCCAGCGCGATCACGACGGCGTGGGAAGGGATATGAGAAACACCGTCATTGCCAGCAAGGCGGGCGCGCTGGACCACCTGAGAAGCGATGTAGCGATTGTTTACGCGCAGCATGGGCCTGTAGCCATGGCGATCACCGTAGACAATATTCCGGAAGTCAACTACGGGGTGGACAATCCGGGCAATCTCCTTATATCCAGGCTCTCCGAGATTCTTGTGGAAGAATTGGCGCCCGGTAAGTAGGCATTCGGCGGCGCCGGCTCACATGGCATAGCGAGGAACCGGGCAAGCGTTTCAATAGATAACCGGGTCCCCAGTACGTGGTCTTTGCGTGAACGGGTGGAAAGGACACCCGCTCATAGCCACTCGTGAAAGACTGCCCATAGCCACGTTCACAAAATCCTGTGCTTGCGAGAACATATAGAAGACAAACGTTTGTCAGACTGAACATCTCGCCGGCCCCCGAAAAAAGAAGAGCAACAAAAAAAGTGCTTTTTTTCGTAACAATCCCGCTTGCATTGTTGTCAGGCTATGGTTATAGTGCATTTACCGACCTTCATAATGGTCGATTAGAAAGCTAACCCTAGACGAGTTGCTGGCAGTTTGTATCTGTAGGGCCCTGTAGTTCTGGAGGCGAGTATGAGTGGAATTACCTTATGGGGCCTAGCCCCCGTAATGGTCCTGGAGCTTCTTAGCGCCAGCCAACCCCTGTTACGCCAACAAGCCGCTGCATCCATCCTCCCTGCGCATATTAGTAAAAATGCTTTTGTAGCGTTCTTTCCCTGACAAGTCGATCTTTGGAACGTTGTAGGGTCTTTTTAGCTTGCGGCCCTTTCCTGGGAATCCAGTCTTTGGACGACGCTGCCTGATGCGGCGACGCCAGTGATATCCGGTTCGACGGAGACAAAAATGATGAAGTCTGCTTGCAAATCGCTTGCGTGGGCAATGGTTCTTTTCTTGCCCTGCTTTCTTCCAGCATCGGCGCAAACCGTTACCGGCGCTATCCGCGGCATCGTTACCGACTCCTCTGGAGCCATCCTAGCTGGAGCTACAGTAACTGCGACCAACGCGGCGACTGGCGTGCCCACCGCAACAAAAACGAATCCGGCCGGAGAATACTCCATCCGCTTCTTGCCAGTCGGCACATACCAACTGTCCGTCGAGGCCTCCGGCTTCAAGACGGCCACCTATGGTCCATTTAGCCTTGAAATCGACCAGACGGTGAAAATCGACATTCCCCTTACTGTAGGGGCGGCCGCGTCTACCGTGACCGTCTCCGCTGAGGTTCAGCCTATCCTCAACACCGAGAGTGCGACCCTCGGGGAGACGTTCACGGAAAACACGATCAATAGTGTCCCGCTGAATGGCCGCGATTTCTCTCAGTTGACCGTGTATACGCCCGGAGCCGTTTCGACTGGCTTCAATCAGTACGGCACCATGAACTCGACCGAGCGCTCCACGGGGGCAAGCAATGAGGTCGACGTTAACGGTAACCGGGCGCAGTCCAATAATTATTTGCTCGACGGCCAGGAAATTAACGAGAACCTCAACAATACGATCGGTTACGCTCCCAGCCCGGATGCACTGGGCCAAATTCGTGTCGTCGCCTCCAACGCCAACGCAGAATTTGGTAACGTCAACGGCGGCACGGTGCTGGCCGTCATGAAGAGCGGCAGCAATCACCTCCATGGCAGCGTCTTCGCATTCCTGGAAAACTACAATCTCAACGCAAACACTTGGGCTAACGACAACAACGTCATCGCTACCCCCAAGAACCCATTCACGCAGACACTTTTCGGTGGAACCCTCGGCGGTCCCATCATTAAAGACAAGCTGTTCTTTTTTGTCGATTACGAGGCCCTTCGTTTGCACACCAGCGGCCAGACGACATCCAGCCAGGCTCCTGTGGCATTTCTCAATGGTGACTTCTCCAAGCTCCTAACCGTCCTTGGAATTCAGTTGTACGATACAACCAAAATTGGTCCAAATGGGCAGCCGGTTCCGTATGTCAACAACCAGGTTCCGGTCAACAACCCCGTCGCTGCATACCTGGCCGGCAATCCAAAAGCGTATCCAGCCCCAAACAACCCAACCAGTGATCCGCTTGGCATCTTCAATAACTTCATTGGACCGTCGGGCTCTTTCGTTAAAAATGACCAGGGAGACGCAAAAGTCGACTGGAATTTCCGTCCGAGTGATGTGTTTTTCTTCCGCTACTCACAGGGATACGCGCGCGATGGTCAGACCGCGGATCCAGTTCCTGTCCAGTTTCCAAGCGCGAGCAACTATCCGGATCATTTCTTCGATACCAGCTGGGTGCATACCTTTTCCAACGCCATTGTGAACCAGTTCACTGCAAATTACGGACGCATTCGCTTTAACAGCGGCAATACTACCGATCCCAGTGGTATTTTCGGGCTGACTGGCAATAAGATCGTTGGCATCCCCAGCAATCCGCAACAAACAGCCGGTTTCAGCCTGCAGTCTTTTAACGGTATTGAGGGCGGCCCTCCCTCTCCAGGTAATAATTATCCCAGTAGCTTCGGCGCCAACCCAACGCCGGAGATATTCATCGACAATATTTTCGGATATACGGATAACCTCACCTGGCAGCATGGCCGCCATCTCTTGAAGTTTGGTGGCGGATTTCTCCGCTATCAGCAGAACAGCTTCTATCCAGGCAATGACGGTGAATTGGGAAATTTCACCTACACGGGTGCCTTTACAGCCGCCCCGAATGCGGCCACGCTGTACCCTTTCGCTGACTTCGTGACCGATCGGGTCTACGATGTGCAGATCGGTGCCGTGACCGGAAGAACGGGACAGCGCCAATGGCGCGACAGTGTCTTCGCCCAGGACGATTTCAAAGCAAGTCCAAACTTCACTTTGAACCTCGGCATTCGCTGGGAGTACGATCAGCCCATTTTTGAAGTCAATAATAAGATGGCAAACATCAATATGCAGACCAAGCAGATTGAATATGCCGGCGTGAACGGCAACAGCCGCGCACTCTATAACTCAGTCTGGACCCAATTCCAGCCGCGTATTGGATTTGCTTACCAGCCAACACCGCGTACCGTCGTCCGTGGTGGTTATGGTATCTCCAGCTATTTGGAGGGAACTGGCGCCAACCTTCGCTTGACGCAAAACCCGCCTTTCCACACCGACTTTGAGCAGACCGCCACCACCCCGAACGTCGTAAATGGTGTCTTTAATCCGGGCAGCTTCTATCAGGCCTCGAGTGGCTTCCCAACTGCTCAGGTTCCTACAACCACGTTCTATGTATGGCCAAGTAATCTCAGGCCGTCGGTTACGCAGGAGTTCAGCTTAACCACGGAGTATGAGGTCACCCGGGCATCTTCCTTCCAGGTGGGATATGTAGGTATCCTCGGCCATCACCTCACTGACCCCTACTGGGGGAACCAGTTGACCTCTCCTACGGCTACGGCTCCCTATGCCAACATCGTAGGGCAGAGCGGTGTGATCAAAATTACTCAGACCGAGTCCGCAAGTAACTACAATGCCTTGCAAGCCATTTACAGACAGCATCTTACTGCTGGTTTGGAATTGACTGCGAACTATACCTATTCCAAATCATTGACCGATGACATAGGTTTCTACGGCACCAGCAACATTAACAGTAGCCAGTACTATCAGCAGGACGCTTACAACATGGCCGCGGAATGGGGACCAGCTGGTTTCGATACCCGTCATAACATCACCGTGACCGGCGTCTACGACCTGCCCTTTGGCCGTGGTAAGAGGTTCGGCTCTAACTGGAACTATGTCCTGAACGAGGGTCTCGGCGGCTGGAAGCTGAGCGGCGCTCAGGTCTATTACTCCGGCTTCCCCGTCACCGTCAGTTCTCCTCCAAACTACTCCAACCGAGTGTTCGCATTTACCGGGGCGGCCCGGCCGGACCAGTACCGCCCGCTCCATGTTGTCAGTAAATCCCCGAACGCCTATTTCGGAACCGCAGTAGTGGGCACCGCTTGCGCTCCGGATACTGACAACGGGACCTGCGTCTATGCCGCACAGTCAGCGAACCACTTCGGCGATGTTCGCCCGTCCTCGCTTCCCGGTCCTCCTTTCCAGAACATCGATATGTCCGTGGAAAAGAGTTTTCCTATCTACCACGAACATAGCGTCAAGTTCCGTGGGGACTTCTTCAATACCTTTAACATCGCTTCCTACCAGCAGCCGGATAGCGGTGTGACCGACTCTAACTTTGGCCAGATCACTAACGTCAACAGCAGCCCACGCACCATTCAGCTCTCGTTGAGGTATGCGTTCTAGAGCATTTTCACTTCTACTCTGCACAGGCAAGTTCAGCGAAGTGCGGCTTTTGTTGAGGGAAATCCGCGGCTGTGTGGACACCCGAAGGTGAAAATCTGTGACCCAACCGTCCACTCATTGGAGAAGTTCAGCCCTGTCGCTGAACTTCTCCACTGAGAGTTTCTCGACCCGAACCGTAAGCCACCAGCCCTTTGCTCCGCCAGCCCTACCTCTCGCCGAACTTCGGGCACCCCTCTCATAACAAATGGCCTTGGCGCCACCCCTCTGAGTCGATGCGGTTATACTCGACAATTATCCCTCCAGGTGAATGTCATTTCGGCCGTAGGGTAGCGTAGTGGAAAGATCTGCGGTTCCTTCTCCCGAGGTTGCATGCTTCACCGGCTGAGCTCGGTCGACCTATCTCTGGTGGCCCTTTATCTGGCAGGTATCACCCTCTTTGGCCTGCAGTTCCGCAGCAAGGACCGTTCGTTAAAGAACTACTTTCTTGCCGACCGCAAAATTCCCTGGTGGGCCATCGCCCTCTCCATCGTTGCCGCGGAAACCAGCACCCTGACCATCATCAGCGTGCCCGGCCTCGCCTATACCGGAGACTGGGGCTTTCTGGAGATCGTCCTTGGCTACCTCCTGGGCAGGATCGTCATATGCATCATCTTCCTGCCCCGCTATTTTCGTGGCGAACTGCTCACCGCATACGAAGTGATTGGTGAGCGTTTTGGTCCCCGGCTGCACAAGCTCACGGCATTTCTTTTTCTCTTCCTGCGCGCGGCGGCGGAAGGCGTCCGTGTCTTCGCCGTTTCGATTGTGGTGGGCATCGCGATCGGCACGCGGGATGTGGTTTCCATCGCCATCATCTGCGTCCTGACGTTGATTTACACCCTCGAAGGAGGAATGGCCGCCGTCATCTGGACCGACGTGGTGCAGATGGCGCTGTATGTTGCCGGCACCATCGTTGCCGTCATCCTGCTCGGAGATCGGGTCCCCGGCGGCTGGCACGCTATCCATGGCATGGCATCTGCTGCCGGCAAGGTCACCATCTTCCATTTTGCTTTCAGCCTGAGCCAAACCTATACCTTCTGGGCGGGCCTGGTCGGGGGTTGTTTCCTGACCATGGCAAGTCATGGCACCGATCAACTCATGGTGCAGCGCCTGCTGGCGGCCAAGAACCTCCGCGAATCGCGCATTGCCTTGTTGAGCAGCGGCGGCGTTATTCTGGTTCAGTTCGCACTCTTTCTCGCCATTGGTACCGGGCTTTACTATTTCTACGGTAATGTGAGCAAAGACATGCCCCCCGGGAGCCCCGACCGCGTTTTCCCCGCATTCATCGTGGCGGAAATGCCGCATGGCCTCGCGGGACTGATGGTTGCGGCGATTTTGGCTGCCGCCATGTCGAATCTGAGTGCAGCGGTCAACTCCCTGAGTTCGAGCAGCATGGTGGATTTCTATATGGCCTGGAAGCCGAATGCCGATGAACGCCGGCGTGCTCGCTTATCCCGCGTCATGACTCTCTTCTGGGCGGCGCTGCTTTTTGTGCTCGCATGCATGTCGCGCGGGGGCGGTCATGTAGTCGAAGTTGGCCTCTCGATCGCCTCCGTCGCCTATGGAGCTCTCCTGGGAGTCTTCTTGCTCGGCACCCTTACCAGGACTGCAACCGAAACCGGCGCCATCATCGGCATGATCGGCGGTTTAGCAGCCAATATACTGCTCTGGAAGCAGCCTTATGCGTTGCCTCTTACCTTTGGGAGCGTGCACATCCTGTTTCCTAAAATTGCCTGGACGTGGTTCGTGCTAATTGGCTCTCTGCTTACGTTCGTTCTGGGATGGGTAACGAGCCGAATCTTGCCCAATAAGAAGGGTACTCAAACGATCGCGGTTCTGCTCCTGCTTCTGCTCCTGGCACCGCTTCCCGCGACAGCTCAAGTCAAGGCTGTGAATGAGCCGGGATTCCAACAAATTGATCGCATCATCGAGCTAGGCATCGCCACCAAAAAATTCCCCGGGGCGGTGGTGATCGCCGGTCACAACGGCCGCATTGTCTTTCAAAAGGCCTACGGAAACCGCTCTCTGACGCCTGAACCCGAAGCGATGACCGAGGAAACCATCTTCGATCTCGCATCGTTGACCAAGGTGCTGGCCACCGCGCCTGCGGTCATGCAGCTTTACGAGCAGGGGCGGTTCCGGCTGAATGACCCGGTAGCGCAATATCTGCCTGAGTTCGCTGTCAACGGCAAGCAGGACATCACCATTCGCCAGTTGCTCACCCACTACTCCGGCCTGCCTCCCGATGTTCCGCTGGAAGACCGGTGGGCCGGCAAACAGGAGGGTCTGCGTCGTGCCTTTGCATCCACGCCGGTCACGGCTCCTGGAGTGCAATTTCGCTACAGCGACATCAACTTCATCGTGCTCGGCGCGCTGGTCGAGAAGCTCTCCGGTCTCACCCTCGATCAATACCAGCAGCGCTACCTGGCCCAGCCGCTGGGCTTGGAGCACACGCGGTTTCTGCCTCCCGAACCCTGGCACAGTCGCATTGCGCCCACGCAGTACGAGCAGGGTGTCTTGCTCCGCGGAGTGGTGCACGATCCCACCGCGCGCCGCATGGGCGGCGTTGCCGGGGATGCCGGCCTCTTCAGCACTGCCGGCGATGTCGCCATCTACGCACAAAACCTGCTCGATCGCCTTGCCGGCCGGTCGAGCCGCTTTCCCCTGCAGCAGCTAACACTGGAAAAAATGACCACGCCCGGTCAGCCCGCTACCGGCACTGCCCTCCGCGGACTTGGCTGGGACATCGAGTCGCCCTTCTCCAGCAACCGCGGCGAGTTGTTCCCCGTCGGCTCCTTCGGTCATACCGGCTTCACGGGGACCTCCATCTGGATGGACCCCACCAGCGATACCTATGTCGTCTTTATGTCCAATGCCGTTTATCCCAATGGCCCCACCGGGATCAACGCCATCCGCGGGGCGGTTGCGAATGTAGTTGCCGCCTGGGTCAAGCTCCGGCCGGATAGCGGGAGTCTCGCCGCCAGGCTGACTGGCTACAACGAATCCATCGCCGGGGAGCGCCTTTGGCATGACCGCAACGGAACCGTCACCACCGGCATCGACATGCTGGAACAGGACAACTTCGCAGAACTTGCCGCTCTCGCCGCCAGGCATGGAGGCACCTTGCGAGCGGGGCTGCTTACCAATCAGACCGGTCTCGACGAGCATGGCCGAAGAACCATTGATGTCCTGGCTCAAGACGCGCAAGAAGCTGTTCCCGGATTCAAGCTCAAGCTTCTCTTCAGTCCGGAACACGGCATCAACGGCGCACTCGATAAGGAAGGCATTCAGGACTCGACGGATACCGCGACCGGACTCTCCGTAATCAGCCTGTATGGCGCGACTGCGGCCCAGCGCCGTCCCTCCCAGGAGACGCTACGCTCCCTCGATGCCGTCCTCATCGACATCGCGGATGCGGGCGTCCGCTTCTACACCTACGAAACGGTAGTCCGCTATTTTCTCGAGGCCGCCGGCAAGACCGGCACCGAGGTCGTGGTCCTGGACCGTCCTGACCCACTCGGAGGCGGTTTTGTGCAGGGTCCCCTCTCCGACGTTGGCAGTGAGAGCTACGTCAACGTGGCCCCCATTCCAGTGCGCCACGGCATGACGCTGGGTGAGCTGGCGCGCTATTTCAATGGAGAATACAAATTGGCCGCGCCGCTGAGTGTGATTGCCATGAACGGCTGGCAGCGGGGAGACTGGTTCGATGCCACCGGCCTCACCTGGACCAATCCTTCGCCCAATCTCCGCAACCTGTCGGAAGCAATCCTTTATCCCGCCCTGGGCCTCATTGAGACGACCAACGTCTCCGTCGGTCGCGGAACGGACACGCCCTTTGCCTATGTAGGTGCGCCCTGGGTCGATGGTTCGGCGTTAGCGCGTGCGCTGAACGCAAGATTCTTGCCTGGAGTGCGCTTTGTCCCCGTGGATTTTACCCCTAGCTCTCCTTATCCGTATGCCGATCAGCTCTGCCATGGCATTGAGCTGATCGTGACCGACCGCAATGTCCTCGACTCGCCGGAACTTGGCCTCGAAGTCGCATCCGCGCTGCACAAGCTCTACGCCGACAAATTTCAACTGAACAAGATCGAAATACTCCTCGTAAATAGGAGTGTGCTCGAAGCGCTTCAGGTGGGCCGTGATCCCCAGCGCATCGCCGAAGACTGGCAACAACAACTACAAGACTTCGACGCCAAGCGAAAACCCTATCTTCTCTACTAACTCACCCGTCAGCCGTTGCCAGGAGAGTTCCGCAGAAACCACTGGATCAAGGTCTACTGACCCCTATTTTCAACACAGGTACCCCTGAGATTCCCTGCAATTGCCGCAAGCAATCCCCGGAAAACCACGCTATAGTTTGGATGGCAAATCTCACGACCTGACTCGGGCGTGGCAAAAATCGACTCACATGCAAGCCGTGGAGCGGTGTACGCGGGTGTAGAAATGGATGAGCCGATGGGGCAGTTCTATCGCCCCACGGCCCCTTCGCCCGCGCGCGCCAAAAATACGCAGGAAAGCGCATCTGAGCGGAACGCAGCGCGCAGGCTGGCCGAGCAGGCCAGCAGCGATAGCGAAGACCGCGAAGAAGATGCCTTTCTGCGCTCACGGCGCCGCGTTCCTGTCCGCCGCGGGATCATTCCCGCCAGCCGTGGGGGCCGCATTGGCGCCGCGCTGACCGTCGTCTTCGCCATCGGAGCACTGCTCTTGCTGGCGATCGGAATACGCAACTTTTTCCGTGACGATCCCCGCTTCCGCATCGGCTCCTCTTCCTCCATCCAGATCATGGGCAACAGCCAGGTAACACGCCCCGAGCTCCTTTCCATTTTCGGTTCCGACCTGGGCCGCAATGTCTTCTTTATCCCGCTCGGTGCGCGCCGCGCGTCCTTGGAACAGTTGCCTTGGGTGGAGCACGCCACCGTCATGCGGCTTCTGCCCGACCAGTTGCGCGTCGCTGTCGTAGAACGCACGCCGGTTGCTTTCGTGCGCCACGGCAACAACATCGGCCTGGTGGACGCCCACGGAGTTCTGCTCCATCTGCCGCCGGCAGCGATGGCCGCCAAACACTACTCCTTCCCGGTGGTCAGTGGAATATCCGACAACGATCCACTGTCCGTTCGCGCCGCACGCATGCACTTGTACCAGCAATTCATCCATGATCTTGATTCCGGCGGAGCCAAAGTTTCCACTCAGCTGAGCGAGGTCGACATCTCCGATGCCGAAGATGTTTGGGCCCTCCTACCCGCCCAGGGCTCGGATATCCAGGTCCACTTCGGCGATTCCGATTTCCTCGCCCGCTACCGCAGCTACCAGCAGCATCTGCCTGAGTGGCGGCAACAGTATCCTCATCTGGCCTCGGTCGACATGCGCTATGAGGACCAGGTGGTGCTCGATATGGCGAAGCAAACCACATCTGGCTCCGCGCAGGATGGGGCACCCGTCAGCCCGCACCATGCGGACACTGCGGCCACCAAACACGCCGGGCACACTGCGGCAAAGCCCGCCACAAAATCGCTCAAAGCGGGAAAACCAAAGGGCTGATGAGCCAGAAGAGCGAAGAACTACTCACGGTATTGGATGCAGGCAGCTCCAGGATTCGGGTCCTGGTAGCCGAGCTGCACGAAGGCGCACTGCGCTATCGCGCGCACAGTGTGGTGAATGCGGAGGGTATGCGCAAGGGGCTCATCAGCGATCTCCAGCCCGCCAGCCGGGCCTTCAACCACGCTGCTACTGAGGCCGAACAGATGGCCCAAGCCGTGATTGCGAATTGTGTCGTCGGGCTGGGGGGTCCTCACGTGCGTGGCGTCAACAGCCAGGGCGGCATCAGCTTGGGCAACCGGTTGCGCGAGATTACGCGCGAGGATGTTCGCGCCGCCGTTGATCGCGCCCGCTCCGTCTCCCTGCCCGCCGATCGCGAGATCATTCACTTGTTGCCGCAACAGTTTATCCTCGACGAGCAACCAGGTATCCATGACCCCGTCGGTATGGTCGGCAACCGGTTGGAGGTGAATCTGCATATCTCCACCTGTTCCGCCAGCGCGGCGCAAAGCGTGATCACCTGCGCCAACAAGGCTGGCCTCGAAGTGACGGACACTGTCTTTGAGGCCATAGCCGCCGCCGAAGCCACGGTCTCGGCCGACGAGCGCGAACTCGGCGCCTGCCTGCTTGATATTGGTGCCGCCTCCACGGAACTGGTGGTTTTCTTTGAGGGTGCGGTAGCCCACACTGCCGTGGTGCCCATCGGCGGCGACCACTTCACCAATGATCTCGCGGTGGGGCTGCACATGTCGGTGCAGGAAGCGGAAGCAATCAAATTGGACTATGGGCACTGCGTGGTTACCTCGGTTCCTTCCTCCAACGAGCTGGAGTTGATCGCCGGTGGTACCCAGGTGATCCGTACCATCAAGCAGCGTTACCTGAGCGAGATTCTTGAACCGCGCGCCCGCGAACTCTTCCACCTGGTGCGGGAAAATCTGCGCCAGGGCGGCGTGCTCGGCGCGCTGGGAGCAGGCTGTGTACTCACCGGCGGCGGCGCGCAGCTGGCGGGCCTGCTCGAGGTAGCAGAAAGCCTGTTGCGTGTTCCCGCGCGTCTGGGATATCCCGTACCGCTCTCCAGGATGCCGGACGAATTGATACAACCGGAATTTTCCACCGCGATCGGCATGTTGCTATACACCCACCGCACCAGCGTGCTGCGGGCGGCGGAAGACCAGGGCCTGCGGGCCAAGCTGCGCGCTATATTCGCAGGCAGTTTGTAGTGCGCTAAGTTGCATAACGGCAAGATCTAAGTACGATACGAGAATGGAGCTGAACCCGATGAATCTATCCGATGAAATACGCATTCACTACAACGACGAAATCGCTCGTGGAGCGAAGATTAAGGTCATAGGAGTTGGCGGCGGCGGCGGTAATGCCGTGAATCGGATGATTGCCGCCAAACTGGAAGGCGTCGAGTTCATTGTGGCTAATACCGACGTGCAGGCGCTGCAGCTCTCCCAGGCGCCGGTCAAGCTGCAGCTGGGGGTTAAGCTGACCAGCGGGCTGGGCGCGGGCGCTAATCCTGATGTAGGCCGGCGCGCTGCCCTGGAAGACTCGGAAAAAATCATCGAAGCCCTGGAAGGGGCCGACATGGTCTTTGTGACCGCCGGCCTGGGCGGCGGCACCGGCACCGGCGCGGCTCCCGTCATCGCCTCGTTGGCCAGCGAAATGGGCGCGCTCACGGTGGCCGTAGTCACCCGCCCCTTCGCCTTTGAAGGCAAGCGGCGCATGCAGCAAGCGGAGCGCGGCATGGAAGAGCTCCTCGAAGGGGTCGACACCATGATCGTCATTCCTAACGAGAAGCTGCTTGCCGTGGCCAAAGACGCCGGCTTCTTCGAATCCTTCCGCATCGCCGACGATGTTCTGCTCCAGGGGGTGCAAGGCATCTCCGACATCATCACCATCCCCGGCATCATCAACCGCGATTTCGCCGACGTAAAAACCACCATGGCCGGGATGGGTTACGCGGTCATGGGGACCGCCTTGCGTAGTGGCGACAACCGCGCCATTGCCGCCGCCCAAGCCGCCATGGCTTCTCCGTTGCTGGAGGCGGGCGCGATCGACGGCGCGCGCGGCATCCTCATCAACATCAGCGGGTCCAGTTCTTTGAAGTTGAGCGAAGTGAACGAAGCCTCTACCCTGATCCAGAACGCGGCTCACGAAGACGCCAACATCATTTTTGGCGCGGTTCTGGACGAAAACATGGGCGACCAGGTCAAGATCACCGTGATCGCCACCGGCTTCCGTCAGGATCATATGGGCCGCCGTCAGCGCGCCGCCAGTGATGCGTCGACGCCCCGCGTCTCGCTTCAGGACCGGTCTTCCGTTCCCCGCTTCGCCAGCGAAGAGCTTGCCGAACAGGAGCTCACGCCTCTCTTCGAGTCGCGCAAAGCAGGAGAGCCTGCTCCGGCTGCCCAGAAGCAGGTGGTGAAGGACGCGCCCACGGAATCGGCGCCCTTTGCTTTGCAGCCTCAGCCGATTCTCATCGAAGAGGTTCCTGAACCCCCGCGTGCCGCCGCGCCAGCCAAGCCCCCCGTTGCTCACGTCAATTTCGACGAGCCGTTTGAAGAGGAGTATGCCCGCCTGATTCCCAGCAAGCCAGTGGAAGAACGCGCGGACGCCGCCGGCCGTGAAGGTGCCAATCGTACCGAGGGTGAATCGCACCTCGACAACCTCGATATCCCGGCATTTCTGCGGCGCCCGGTGAATTGAACCTCTGACCCGGTCACATAACCCGCGCATCGATTTTGTGCGAGCCGCCGTTACGGGCGTGTACCCAATTGTGGTACGGACACGGAGAAGACTTTCTTGGAATATGGAAAAGCGGACAGACTTTATGTCAAATTAGGGTTAGTAAAGTTAAGTCCGCGACAGGGAATCGAGAATCCTTATTAAGGAACTCGCCTCGGTAGTAGCGGGGATTACTTGAGTACCCGGCGTTGAGCACGTAACATATTTAAATGCCATGGTTTCGAGAGGACATCGCGCGGTGAACAGACAGCTTCTGCAACGCTTCCATTATTTTGTTCTGATCCTTGGTCTGGCCTCCGCTGCCTTCGCGAAACCTGCCCACGCGCGTCCCACGCACCCTACCCACCGCGCCCACGTTACCCGTGTACAGGAGAGTGCGCACGCTCGCCGGCACATGGCGCAGTTGCGGCACACCCACCCGGTGGTTGAGCGGACGGCGGTCACGGTCCGTACTCGATCCGGGCACCTCCGTCGCGCCGTGCTGGTCCGCCACCGTTATTACGAGCATTTCTCCGCCAGCTCCTTTACCGACTCCGACATCACCCAGGGCGATGTGACTACGGGTGAAGATCCCGTGGTACGGCAGGCGGCGATCGACGCATTGGGCAACATGTATGGCACCGTGGTAGCCATCGACCCCAGCAATGGCCGCATCCTGGCCATGGTGAATCAGAAGCTTGCTCTCTCCAGCGGCGCCGAGCCTTGTTCGACGATTAAGGTCTCCGTCGCCCTGGCTGCCCTGGAGGAGGGCATCGTTACCAAGGACACCCCGGTAAATCTGGGTGGCAGGGTCCGCGTGAACCTGACCGAGGCGCTGGCCAAATCGAACAACCTTTATTTTGAGACCGTTGGCCGTCGACTCGGCTTCGAGCGGGTGCGCCACTACGCGAATTCCTTCGGTCTGGGCGAGCTGGCTGGCTGGAACATTCCCGGTGAGCAGCTGGGCATCTACCCCGAGCAGGTATTGCCCGAGAGCGAGGGTGGAGTGGGCCGCATGTGTTCCTTCGGACAGGGTATCTCGATGACACCGTTGCAGTTGGGAGCGCTGGTGGCCTCCATTGCCAACGGCGGAACGCTTTACTACTTGCAGCACCCCACCTCCGCTGAAGAGGTTTCAAACTTCCAGCCCCGCGTGAAGCGGACGCTCGATATCGGGAACCTGATCCCGGACGTTACCGTGGGCATGGAAGGGGCTGTCGATTATGGCACCGCCCGCTCGCTGCACGCCAGCTTCAATCAGCTCCCCATTCTGGGCAAGACCGGCACCTGCTCCAACAACGGCACCCGTTACGGCTGGTTTGCTTCTTTTGCCAACACCTCTCACGGTCGCATCGTCACCGTATTCTTCCTCGAGGGAGGCCGTCCGACCTTCGGTCCGAAGGCAGCCGCGTTGACCGGTGTCTTCTACCGCAATCTCTGGGATCACAGCTATTTCGCAGAGAAGCTCGCGGCTGAGCCGGAAACCAACACCGCCTCCACCACCAGCCTCAGCCAATAACTGCAAGACGAGAGATCCACGCCAGGGCCTCCCCACAAGGGAGGCTCTTCCTCTTTGCCCCGTAACCCTGTGGGAGCCTTTCGGGCTAATCAGCCCGCTGAGCATTTCAAGTTCGGCCAACCGCGGGAATGCTCTACGATTGTCATGAATGAAGATACTGACCGCCGCCGAGATGGGTGCGACCGATCGGGTCAGTACCGACCGCTTCGGGATCTCTTCGCTGGAGTTGATGGAGCACGCCGGGCGCGCCACGGCCCGCTTCATTCTGCGGGAACTCCCCCTGTGCCGGCGCATCGTAGTCTTGTGCGGCAAAGGCAATAACGGCGGTGACGGCCTGGTCGCGGCGCGCTATCTGGTAGAAGCCGGCTGTGCCGTCTCGGTCATGATCTTGGGGGATCCCACTGCGGCGCATGGCGAAGTGAAGGTCATGTTGGAGCGGCTCCCGGTGACGCCGATCGTCATTGCGGAAGAAGCCGACTTCTCCCGTAACGGTTGCAAAGGCCTCCTGGACCGTGCTCAGCTCTTTGTCGATGCCGTCCTGGGTACCGGTTTTCGTCCCCCCATGCGCGGTCTGGCAGTTGCTGGACGCAGTCTGCTGGAGCGCTATCCACAAATCCGAGTCGTTGCGGTGGATCTACCTTCCGGCTGGGATGCCGATTCCCGTGACTTCTTGGCGCCCGAAGCGTATCGCGCGGATGCCGTGGTTACCTTCACCGCGCCCAAGCTGGCCCATGTTTCCGGGTTGCTCACTCGTGGCGCCACACTTCCCGGCAATCTTCAGCAAGGACCCATCGTGGTGGCGCCCATCGGCTCTCCGGCGGAGGCCATCGAGTCCGCGACTGGCCTGACCTGGGCGGGGAGCTCCAAGCTGATTGCCGACCGTCCTCGCTCCGCCGACTCCAACAAGGGCCGCTTCGGGCATGTGCTGGTGATCGGCGGAGCCCGGGGCAAGTCCGGGGCCCCCTGTATGAGCTCTGTAGCTGCCTTGCGCGCCGGTGCCGGCCTGGTCACCGCAGCCGTCGCGCAATCGATTTTGCCCACGGTGGCCGCGGTCACGCCGGAGCTAATGACGCATGCCCTACTCGAAGGAGAGAAGGGCGAAATCTCCAGCCGCAACCTGGAAGCTGCGTTCCTCGACCCGGTTCTGGATAAGAAGTCGGTCATCGCCGTGGGCCCGGGGATGGGCCAGGAAGAGGAAGCGGTTCAGTTCTTCCTCGGCCTGCTCGAGCGGACCAAGGTCCCTATGGTCATTGACGCCGACGCGCTCAACGCGCTGGCGGCCCATCCAGGCCAGTGGAATGGCCGTGGGCGGCTGCTCGTGCTGACTCCGCATCCTGGCGAGATGGCCCGCCTCGCCGGGATGAGCATCCGCGAAGTGGAGGTAGACCGGGAGGGCCTTGCCCGGCAGTTTGCGACCACCCATGCGGTCACCCTGGTGCTGAAAGGTTGGCGCACGCTCATCGCCCATCCGGATGGCCGCATCGCCATCAACACCACCGGCAACCCGGGAATGGCGAAAGGAGGCAGCGGGGACATTTTGACTGGGATCGTCGCCGCTATGATCGCTCAGTATCCCGAGCAGCCGGCCGAAGCGGTGGAAGCTGCTATATATCTTCACGGACTGGCCGCCGATTTTGCGGTACGTTGGCAGGACCAACATACTCTGCTGGCCATGGATACGGTGGCTCATCTCTATGAAGCATTTCGCTTCCGGGCCGAGCAACCGGCAGGATATGTTTGGTTGCAGGGCATCCCAGGCATGTTGAAGGAGAGGGAATGAGCGTTCGACGATTCATCAGCAACGGTCCCCGGGAAACGATAGAAATCGGCGGAGAGATAGCCCACATGCTCTCATCGCCCACGTTGCTCTTTCTGCGCGGAGACCTGGGTGCAGGCAAGACCACGCTGGTTAAGGGAATTGCCCAAGCCCTCGATGCCGCCGATCCGGATGAAGTGACCAGCCCCACCTTCACCCTGGTTCACGAATATGACGGCAGGCAGAGGGTCAACGGTAAGGAGCGCGACATCAAGCTCTACCACATTGACCTTTACCGCATTGAAGACGAGCGCCAGCTGGAAACCATTGGTTTCGATGAGCTGGCCACGGAAGAAGCGATCCTGCTGGTGGAGTGGGGCGAAAAATTTCCCAATGTGGCGAAGCGAAGCGATGGAGAAATCCTCATCGAACATGCCGGCGGCGACACCCGCAACATCACCCTCACCTTCAAGGAAAAGCAGCCGGCGCCTAGCCAAGGAAAATAATCCGCTGAGAACGAGACGGCCTTCACAAGCTGCGGAAAAAGTCTGCGGCGGGCCGCAAAGCAATACCTCAGGGGCTGAAGAGTCTGCGTGAGAACTAGAAAAACCAGCAACAGTCGTATCGTTTCTTAGCCATGATCCATATGAAATCGCTTTGATTTTTCCTGAAATCTTAGTTCTAACGCAGACTCTGAAGCCCGACGTATTCTCAATTTACGGCCCGACTAAAGTCGTGCCCTGATACAAAACAGGAGTTTTTCCGCAACCTGTTTAGCCCGGACATACGGAGCAAAGTTCTTTGGCCCTGAGGTACGCTTCTCTCTTGGTAGGAATGAAGAGCGCGGCCCCAGCCATGCCGTGACGACATAGGCTTTGTATCAGGGCACGGCTTTAGCCGGGCCGCAGCGGGCAGGTCTGATGAGGGCTTTAGCCCCTGAGGTACGTATTTTCAGGCCCTTCGCCGATGCTCGACCATCGAACACCCCCACATAAAAAAGCAAGGCCGAAGCTGGCAAGCCAGCCCCGGCCTTAATTGTCACAACGACAAGTACTAAAAGCTGAACAGGCTCATGAGGTCGTCGATGGCCGGACTATTAACCGGCACATAAGGGTTGTCTGTGGTGGCAATCGGGTTGGGGTAGTTGTCACGGCTGCGGGTGGAGACGGTTTCCGTGCCCCAGTTCGCTTCGATGAACTTGAGGATAGAAACGTGGTCAGCATAATCGTGAGAGATGTGACCGGCCTTGGTGAAAGGAGAAACCACGATCAGCGGAATGCGGGTGCCGTCGCCGAAGTAATCCAGAGGCTGCACGTATCCGGAGTCATAGAAGCCGCCCCCCTCATCCTCGGTGATAAAGATTGCGGTGTCTGCCCACAGCGTTGGATTGGCCTGCACTGCATC
>Ga0302325_10002107_pt1 | contig 49069 bp, 49 predicted proteins | sample Palsa_T0_2_FD_201948 | JGI IMG/M metagenome (GOLD analysis project Ga0302325, IMG submission 201948) | Peat permafrost microbial communities from Stordalen Mire near Abisko, Sweden - Palsa_T0_2 | ecosystem: Environmental > Terrestrial > Soil > Palsa > Peat permafrost | place: Sweden: Abisko...
ATGCCTCCTGCATCTCAGGACAGATAACTACTCGGCACTGCGGGTGAAGTGCTCCGTACTTCGTACTCGAAAAACTGCCCCTACGGAACGTTCACAAAGGCCCAGCTTGCCGGCCTCTAAAGACAACCGTCGATCCACTATGACGAAAGGGGAGCTGCAGGCTACGTCAGGTTGCATATAGCCAACCAGACCCCCTGTCGGCAAGCTATCCTTAAAGTGGGCGTTTACTAGACCTTGCGAGACTTCGCTCACCACTTCGATATATTGCGGCCCTGAGAAGTCCAGACCCTTCCAAAATTCTCTCATCTATTTGCTATCAGAAGATTCTTTACCCAGTATCTTTACGACTTTCTTCTATTTTCACTTTCCAGAGCGAGGGGTCTATGAAACTGAGGCCGAAATACCTTGACGTTGGGTTCAATGACACGAATCCTGCTTTTTCATCTGAGCCGCCGACCATAGGAACAACTCTCCGAACAAATGGGATGGATCTTATGGGGGAGTGGGGTTTTGGAGGAAATTCTAAGCGACGAGACATTGTTCTCCCCGGCAAATATCAACCAGTCAAGCGTCAACAGTGAACGCCGAAGAGGGTGTCCCGAGTGTGTTGATAATGAACCCTGAACCCTTTGTTCAGCCCCCAGCCATGCGGCATGCAACATGAAAGCAGGTGGAGCTCCCACGAATTGGAAATCGGCCGACGAGCATTATAGCGGGCAAGTTCACCTCAGGCATTTACGGGCTAGCCTCTGAAACTATGTTTCTGCATGCCGATGTCGTGATCCTACTCATCAGTAGAGAGAAGCTGAGTTCTTCTTTCAACGGATGAGAATCACCTTCACCCTTCTTCCATACAACGAGGTCGTCAAGGGGGTGTAGATGTTGAGGTGTGATTTACTGCCTTACATGACAACTGGCCCCAAGTCCAAGCGCTTATGAGGGGTCTAGTCCTGTTGTACAAGCGTGACGTTTCGGACAACAAAAACAAGCCACGATGCTGGTCCGGCTCCTCGCACATGGCGGGTGGGGGTTGGTGGCTCAATTTGGTTGAATCGGAAGTGAGAGTGACTTGGTTTTGATTCTAGGCGATACGGTAGGAGGCGGGTAAGTGCCCTATGCGGTGAGGAGGCACATCAAAGCATCAAACGAGGGCTCTCTTTTGGTACCCGAAAACGGAACACTTTGAAGATAATGCAGGTGTTCAACTCGCCTCTTTTGCAACACTGAGCTATACCCAACCACAAGATACTTCCAAAATAGCCATAAAAGTACACGAGACAGGCTCTTGATGTGCTCTCGACTCCACATTCAATACTCCATCGTTGGATGGCGGTGGTCGGGAGTGCTGCACGGAAGTTTCACGGAGGGATAAAGCTGCCTGGCTTTGGTACCCTTCCATCAGCGATACTTTTTTGAGTAACAGCGTTCTAGTACTGTTTTCAGGGCCTCTTATTGCCATTTTTTAAGGCTAGTGCTTAAAATGCGTTGTGACTACTAAATTGACGAGGTTCTCTTCTGTACGGGCCAGTCCAGACTCTTTCTTTACCCTCATAACTTGGTTGTGACTGGACGTCTTGCCGAACCTATCCGAACTTGTATTGTTCCATTAGCACACGCAAAGGCAGGGGAGCATTCACCCCCAGACAATGTGACCAATTTTTATTCCGTGCGAAAGGGAACTTAACTTTAGAGTCATTGGTAAAGGGATTGCTAGACGGAAACGATGAGGGAAAGACGATGGCCAATAGGAGAATTCATATTTATTTACTAACGATGGGCCATTTCACTCGCCATGTTCCTCGACAGATGACCTTTTCTACCAACAGAAAGTCTCACCATTGAACAGGTCATATAATGGCAAACATCAGAAAAGTCCACGTTTAAAATTTGGGTGGTATTGATGTCAGGCAAGTCTCCCTCCTTTTAATGCACGGCTCCAACTTACAACTTCTCAAGAAATCCAATACCACTCTCGTACAACCCCTCTAAGCCAACATTGATATTGTCAAATTCCTTCATAGGCGGCGCAGAGTTGTACCGGAGCCAATATGCCAGCTAGGCAATTACCTACAAGATGACTATTCACGCGATTGGGTTGCCTAGTCATGCCAAGACCCGTTTACCAAGGCCTTCCACTTCACATATGGGGACTTTGGATTTATGAACTCCAAATCATGGACACTTTGAAAATCAAGAACGACTTTGTGCTCGGAACGAGTCAAGGAAGTGGATCACAGTCTGTGTGAATCTGCTCGGACAAGAGAAACACCAGGGAAATGATTCTTTTTGGGAACTCCCATGAATTACGAATCAGAAGGTATTCGCAGACTTGGATATTAGGTTGGTATCGGTACTGGTACTAGAACCACAGGCGAGTAGAAAACCACCCAAACTCTACCAAATATGACCCTGGCTCGGATTATTAGGACTTCGTTATCGACCTAGATTTTGGCAAGAACTACAAACTACCTGCGAGTTCTGGATCAGAGCTGTCAAAGGGAATCACCGAGATGACGAGGTCGCTGTGGAGCCAGAATGGCTGTCAGCAACTTCCGAGAGCGTGAAGTAATTCGCACATCCAAGATTATATGTATAGATTTTATTTGAGAATGGAAGATGACTGGTCTTTCGATCAATTTGTGAGAGCATGTGACAAGATTATCTCCAATGTTACAGAAGCTTGATGTTTGTGTTAGTCAGTCCAGCTTAGTTGCGCAGGAGAGTAGAAGCTTGAAGCTAAATAAAACATACGGGCCTAATTTTTTTAAATATCACCAACCATTAAGGGAAGTCTTGTGATCTGAATTTCTAGAACCTTTTGTGAAGGCAACTGAAACCACATCGTTTCTAATTAAGGAAGTTCGCAAAGATCAGCCTCGCCTCCAGAAAGCTGCAGCCTCGCTCAGCCCCCACTTTTTAGGCATCCACTCATAATCCAGATATCTTCACCTCATTCAATCCTCACCTCTCAGCTCCAAATCTCCAATGCTGCCAACAACTCCCTCAAAATCACCACCGCCCTCCCCATTACGCCCAAAATGAGCGGGCACGAAAAGAAGCCACGTTCAATCCGCGTAACAGGCAAATCCCCCATCGCAACCCCACCCCGCGCCGCCCTCCACGGCCGCTCCAAAACCGACCAACACCCTGACGAAAATGCCTCCACAAAGTCAACCCCCGACTCCAATGCCTCTGCCTCTGACGAGACCTCAGAAACCGAACTCGAAGCCAAAGACAAGAAGATCGCCTCTCTCGAAAAAGAGCTGTCTACAATGGAGGATGAATTCGAGCGCGAATTAACGCAACTAAGTCACAAGCTGACGAATGAGTCTGAGACGGCGATTTTCTGGCAGCAGAAGCATTCGAGTCTCAACCAGACGTTTCTGAAGACCGATACGGAGTTGAGGTTGTTGAGGCAGGAAGTTAGTAATTTTGAGCAGGTGAAGGAGTCGAGGGATAGGGATATCAAGACGCGGATTTCGAGCTTGATGTTGGACCGGGATGCGTTTAGGGAGGCATATAATGAGGCGATGGGGGAATTGAGGGTCAAGGAGGAGATGGTTAAGTCGTTGCAGGGGCAGGTGAGGGGGTTGAAGAGCTTTGTTAGTACGAGCTCGAAGATGGATGAGCAGGTTACGGATGAGGCTTTTGGAGAACGCATGCAGAGACTTGGCAACGGACTGCAAAATTGGGTTATTACTAATTTTAGAAGGGTGAAGATTGGTATGTTAAATATTTATTTCTTGTCATGTCACAGTTCTATTTTACATTTTCCAAAGGCTGTATTTGCAGTTCCTTTTCCTCTCTACCTAATCCTCCAGGCGCTATGAGGCAGTGCTCGAGCTGGCTTGGAATAGCGACAAGAAGACTCGTTTGCTAGCACACTGCGATCTTCAAACACAAGCTCATAATTTACTCCTTGATATCATGCTGGAAGAGATGGACTACTTGGGGCGAATCGCTTACATCCACTGCAGATACCGACAAGGCAAACGATGAAACCAAAGAACAACTCCTTCGGCTTGTACCAACATACGAATCCCTAGCCTCATCATCAAAAGTACATCTCATCCAATCACTTGTATCAAGACTTCTAGTCGAGCATATCTTTGATGCATATTTTACTGGACTACCAGCAGAACATGCAGATGAACTATTAAAAACAGAGAAATATCTCAGCGCTTTTGGTAAGTTTCTTGACACTTGAATGTCTTACGCAAGCTTATCTGTTCCAAGGATCTTTAGAAAGCATAAACCAATGGCGGTCTGCTACGTTGGCGATTTTACGGAAAGAGGCGCCTCAGAAACTCCACGTAGAAACAGCAGCAGTGGTAGAAACTGTTGTAAACCAAGTAAACACAATTATGGACACGATCGGCGATATTCAGCACACAGAAACACGAGACCAGCCACTTCGGACGCTTATCACCAGCGCTATTGAGCTTTCCAGGTTGCTGAGAGTACAAAAAGCAGTATTCAATATCATAATGCCCTCCATCGAGGATTTTCAAAGAACGATGTTCGATCTAAACAGCATGGAGGATATTGGCGGCGAGGATGAAGACGCGTTGAGTGAGAGAGAAATCCGCTGCGTGACCTTCCCCGGGATACTGAAGTTGGGCGATGAGAATGGAGAGAGAACCCACCTTCGAAATGTTGTTGCAAAGATCAGAGTGCTATGTGCACCGGATTGAGGAAAAACCAGGCGCTACTGATGAGACATTCAACCAATGACATGGCACGGCTTGAGAGGCCGAAAATATACAGTAACTAGCAACTGGATCTGACGAAGGAGCGTCAGCTAGACTTACTTTTGCAGCCTGAAGAGACTGCATGAATCTGCTTCGAAAATAGAAAAGCCTACTGCTAGCGCTGATGTTGATGCACTTTCAAAGACCATTCTGTTCCCAGTGCTCCCATAAACGTGACCACCCACCTGAGCATCTCAAAAGAAAAATGATCCGAGCAAGAGGAAGTGGGCGGTCTGTTTCACGGCTTTTCTGGCGGGGTTGACCCACTGAGGCTCTGCTCATGCTGGACACGTTGGCCGCCAGGTCTTGATTCGCTGGAAAAACCGAAAAGACCGTGGAACTTCACCCCTCAGAGCGATCGGGATGCACGTAATCTCATGCACGATCCAAGTCGATTTTTGATTAGAGGTCTGGACCTAGACAATGTATATCCCGTGTTTGAATGGATGCTGGACAATTTATAGGGTATGATAGATTGTAGTGGTTCGACGCCCGAGCAGTGTCTTGCACGAAATCGAGGCAGATGGGGGCTGTGCATTTAGACACCATGTGCCCGAAACCGCTCTTTGGCCAAAATTTTATGAAGACGATGAGATGAACCGATATAAGCTTTCCAATCGAGACTGTCCTTGGATGGAGGAGGATGTCAGAACTGCAGAAAGATGTAGGAGGCCATGTGCTATGGTCTAATAGAGCACTTGCTGTGATTCATACGATGGCTATTTTGGGACCATCGAGCGAAACAATCCTTCAGCCAAATTTTAACATGCTGCAAAAGTACCCTGTGTAAAAGCATTGGAAGTGGATGAACACCGCCAGTCTTCGACTCTGAAACAGACACTATCCAGTTAGAAATCGAAGAAATCTCCGGAACGGCGGTGTGCAAACAATAGTCCCTTATACTGTTTGCTTCAAGGTCCTCGCACTCAACCTTGCCTTCTTCTCAATCCAAGTTCGTCAACGAACACCCGGAATGTTGCAGATAGACTTGCAGGTGCTCGCATAATTGTATTGAAGGTGTGCGGCCGAGCGTCACCACGTCTTCTCGGTATATCGATCACATTTTTCAGAAACCAAATGGATTCGAGAAACAACTTTTTTACTCGACATGGGTCCAACAATTTGAGCAGAAGGGTACGTGCAGCATCGCAGCATACCCTTTCGTAATCCTTTGATGGGGATTTTCCATTTGTGCAACTCGAGGGCAATAGATTGGATTCGAATAAAGGCATGGCCTTGGATCGTCGTCGAATTGGCTTGATGGACTGGGTCATCTGAGAGAGTCTGAGCAAATAGCTGCAAATCGTGGCTGTCCGGCATGTGTGATGTGGCACCCGTCGTAAACGTTCGGTGGTGGATATCCACCCCCCTTTTTAGAACCCACCCATGTTCCAAAACATAAATCTCTCCTCATAAACCTCCATCCCCTCATCTCTCGACTAAGTCCTGCTTTCCTCTAACAATCCTCCACGGCGTGTCGTGATTTCCAAGTCATTACGACCAGGTCCCACGTAATTCGGGGGTGCTTTGATTTAGCGAATTCAGAGCCTAGATTTTTTGGGAGTTGTCGACGCCAGCAAGCAAGCTTCACAACTCCACGACAACGACGCCAGTTTTGCCCCAGAAAGAGGGAGCTGGGCTGTTGGCTCGCAGTTGACGGCGTTTGATCAGCCTTCTCTTCTGAACGCTCTTTTGGTGCTGGATTCATCGCAAATCGATCTTCTTCGGTGGTGTAAACTCTTATCTTCCCGCATTCATTAACCCCGCCGTCGTGCGCTGAGCGTCGACAGACAAACAAACTCGATCAAAACCCACGGATCGCACGAGGATGTCCGGGGACGATAGCTGGTATTCGAACGGCCACGAAGAATATATACCTCCAGGATTTGGACGTTCTCGCCAAGTGTCTTCGCCCATCCAGATCCCCTCATCCGTAACGCAGAAGCACAGGCATCGGACTCTCAGTCCACACTCCAGCACAGCTTCGGGGAGCTATAGCGACGACCGGAGCCACACTTCCTTTGCATCTGCATCTACTACTCCTTCAACTGCTCCTTCTCTGAATCCACCAGCTCCAATGAATCCAGTCAACTATGGCTATGAATACCAATGCGAATTCAGATTTGCAGATTGCCGTTTGAGGTTCCATCCAACAGAAATCGACGCCTGGATCTCACACGAAGCCTCCCACTTCCTTGAATACCGTCCTCCTCCTAAGACGTGCTGTATCTTCTGCGATCGAGTCTTTGAGAACCTTACCGGTCCTCATTTGAGCTGGAGACAGCGAATGGCCCACATCGCTAACCATTTTCAAAATGGTGCAGGGCAACAGGACATGAGACCCGACTTTTATCTCCTCGAGTACATGTGGAAGAAAGATATCCTCAGTACGGAGGATTATACGTGGGCAATTGGATATACTGAGAGGCCGCCCTGTGATGGTCTCGTGGACATCGGACATAAGACTCCGGAGATGAAGAGGAAGGAGGAGAAGAGTAGAGAGCTCAGGCATAATTTAGAGAAGGAGGATAGACAGAGACGTCGAGAGAGAGACTCGAAGAGGACAAGACGATAAATGAGGACCCACGAACCTCCTCAGCGGTCCGGAAACGATGAAGTCCGACTCCAGTCTGAGACGCGCCGTTCCGCGCTTGTCTCATCTACCCGAACCCGTGGCACAAGGGTTTCTGCACATCTTCGTACGGAAACTGGTCCTTTTTATACTCGTATGGTAATAAAATATTCCCCCAGCTGGAATTCGTGTGGCTTGGGTTATAGCGTTTGCGCCACAACGTGGCGATATTTCCCAAGGTCTCTTTTTTGGCGTTTGACTTTTCCCGTTCGTTATTCGACGTCATGTTTTTTTTGGGGGGGCTGATTCCATTGGATATTTTTTATGCATGACGATGCGTATACGGTACCTTACAGGTACACGGGATCCAGCAGGTTGGGTCATCCAGCGGGCTGACTGAATGTCGATCGGTTTCCCCGAAGTCTGCCTTAAACGGGCCGTTAAGAGTCCGGGAGGTCCGATACGATGGACTTTAGAAGGATGGATGCATCGGGGATTGGTATGGCGTTTCGGTTTTGATTGGCTTCTTCTTTCGGATGATTTTTTGGTCCTTGCTCCGTTTCCTGATGCCCGCTGGTGTTGATGCGCAGCGAGCCTTGTCGTTTATATGGATTTTTTGAATGAGGGGATTATAAAAAATTGGATATTTCTCTGACTCGCTACCGGTAGTTAGCAATGCTTCCATCAGTTCTCCACTCAAACTACTTGCCGAAAAGCTAGATGCCAGAGTGGACGTGGACGTGGACGTGCATTTGAAAGTCTGCGTGGTACTAACCGGAAGGAATCCAGTGCCATCTATCCTTGATGGGAATCATCGGGAGTTGTTAGACGAGGGAACTTGTACAACAAGTGGTTGGGTTATTCAATGCCGTACGTGAGATAAATGAAATTAGGTCAAGTTCATCTCGTGAAAGTAGGGTAGTAACGATGTCTGATTGGGCCCTCTCCTCCCGCATGAGGAAAACGACCGTTGCACGAACCCAACATCAATCCAACAACGCAGGAACAGCTACCATTCTATATACACGGCACCATCAAAAATAAGTCCCCCAGGCCCAATAAATTGAGCAACTTCGCCTGACCTATCCAAATTTCAGCCCTTGCCTGTTCTTGAAAACTCAGCTTGACATGCTACACTTGCCCCACACTGTGACTTCCAGTCAAATCCCACAGAGGCTGTATTTCAAAAAACCAAGGATCTCCACATGATCTACGAAAGCTTCTCATCCAAAGAAAGCGGTCGAAAACTCTGATTTGGCGGTGTCACGAGGCGACTTATTCGTGGACAGTGCACTGCACAGCCTCGATCTAGTGGCAACATGTCCCAGAGCTCAAATACACAAATATCAAGTCCAATCTTTTGTTTCTATGGGAAGATGATTTGATTTGGATAGGATTTCTTGAATTAAGGCTGCCAGCGTTGTAGGGCTGCTAGTGGTTCCCCTTTGTTGATCCTAATCTATTGGGTTGGAAGCCTCGCAAGCCTTACTGGTGCCCAATTATGCCGCGTTACCACGAAATCGTGAAGCGCGAGATAGGAGGTAAAACAAGCTTCATTTTCTATCATGTGAAACAAAAGTGCATGCAGTGACACGTAGATGCGATCAAAACGATGAGGATGGGTTGGAGAGGGTTTATGCTAGAAGAAGCGGTCAGAAGAGAGTTTGTGGATGGGGCCTTCCCGTTGTATCAACACCCGAACGCTTGGAGCACGGTGCATCACTAGACATCTCTGGGAACTTCCATTTTCCTAGCTTGTTCATGATTCTAATCATCATAGAAGTTATAGCTAGTACCACCTCCGTTTAAATCTTGAACCAACTACCACTATTCATCGTTTTCAGCGCCATTATCCTCCATCTCGTCCGCCATGATCTTTTGCCAAAAGCTAACAGCATCCAGAAATTCTTACTCTATCTTATTCAATGGAACTCCGCCTCCACTCTCCCATATCTAAACCCGTCAACCTTCAACTCGAACGCCAACCCAGCACTTTCGACCACCATCTCTAGCGTAAAGTCCAAGTTGTCAAACTCCACTCCCCGCGTCGTTGTCAGCCTTGTGAAGAGACTTTTGGGAACGGCGCCGAGATCGGTTGTGAGGGTGCACACATTTATTAGGTCTCGTGTGTAGGACGATGGTGGTTCGCCGTCGGCATCGGATGCGATCAGATCGTCGGATACAATAAGCGATTGTCCGGGCCTGGGTTGCGTTAGATTTACCTGAGAGTGCATGGGTGGATGGAAGAGTCTGCGAGAGTTTACCTGAAGTTCCGCGTGTAGTGAAAGCTGATAGGAGTTGCTGCGCTGAGAGCCTCTCCCTCTTTGGATAGTGTCAGTATTGTTGTGTACTTTTCGAATTTTAAACTTACTTGTGATGTGCCACTGCATGCGATCGCTGACCATCCAGCGTTCCCACAGCGGGCTCCAGTATCTCTCGCTGACTTGGTGTTTATCTTCATCATAAACGGTGGCATATGACGTTCCATAGTGCATTCTTGCTTTGCGAGAAATGACCATGCTTCCTTCAAGACCTCGCAATACAGCCCCGCGAACCACCGCGGTCCATGCATTGACGGGCTGCATGACCTCAACTGATCCATTTTCGATGATAGCAGTAGCCTGCGCATGTGTTGGTCTCTCGCTATAGGGAGGTGGTGCTGCTGTGTTGAAGTGAGACTTCAGCCGCGTATAAAGATAATTGCTCTGGCCGAAACCCCCAACGAGCACTATGCCAGACACGATCCCGCCTTTCTGCCGTATCCCGTCAACTTGACCTTGTACCAGATCGCAAACTTCTTTGACGACTGGTTCGAAGATCTCCTTGATTTGAGGAGCCGTCATGACGAGAAAACCACAATCTAGACCAGCTTCTTCGTCATCAGGTAGACCTGGGAATGGCACATTGACTTCTGCGTGCTCCTCTTCGTTGAAATTGCGCTTGACAAACTCTTCCCAGTATCTCAGGCCCATCTGCCAACACTTGCCTTTCTTGAGCTTCATCTCATCAAAGCGCTCCTTGCCAATTCGATTCCGCACATGTTCTTCAAAGCGATAATTCAAAAAGGCACTACCGCAAAGCCCGCCGGTTCCTACAGCAGATTCTTCGACCCGCAAAGGCTTTAAGGATATGATCTTGTAGGCAATCAAGTCGACAGTACCACCGCCGGCGTCACAAACAACAAAGTTGTCGCCAGCGCTCAGATGATTGGGTTGAATAGCTTTGAGAGTGTACACAGCAGCAGCTTCAGGCTCACTGATCATCTGAATCTCGGATTTTGCACCCATACCGGCTCGTTCTGCCGCCTGCAAAGTGGTGTTCTTGGCAGCGTCTGACCAAACGGCTGGACAGGTGAGAACGAACTCCACTTTCGTCGAGGCCATGAAGGATTCGCCATATCGTCTTGTAAGAGTTTCCATGGTATGATTATATACTTGTGTCAGATAGTCGCTCACAGCGTCCACAACATTCTTGTTGAACTTCTTCAACTGAGCTGCAGTCTCTAATGGACTAACGTAAAAGGGTAGCTTTTGTGACCGGTCGAGGAATAATTTAATACATCGAAGTCGAGATTCTTCAGGCCTGAATTGAAAGCCCCATTTTATTGTTGGCTCTCCACCTTCTGGTATGTTTGAGGGGTAGTCGTATGCTATCTCCGTAGGCACTTTGTCGGATGTGATTCCATTTCCGCCAGGCCAAGTCTTGATAATCTCGACATCATCTGGAGTCGAAGTATAGACAGCTGCAACACTATTCGATGATTAGTCCCTTGGTATTTAACAGATGACGAGAAAATGACGCTGCTTCGAGGAAGTCTCGCGGAAGTCACATGGGCTGAGCTGTCAAGCACCACCTTGTGGCTTCAAACCACTTTTATCTCAACTATGAAGGATACTTTCATGAATAAAGATAAACAAACAATATCACTTTTCTGACTGCGCACTCGTGCAGACTCTGCTCTTAGCCTTACCTCAACAAGACAGAATGCGCAACCGTGCAAGAGCGTCGATAAAAATGCGGCTTACCCTGAGTAAGTGGTACCAAAATCGAGTCCAACAATCAGTCGATCATTTAATGGAGCCGGCTCCCGAATTGGTCCGGCAATAGCTTCAGTGGAAGAAGTAGGCGTGTAGTTGGTGAAGTGGTTTCTGCTCTCTTCGTTCCGCCGGCTGCTAGCAGAACGAATGGGAAGGCTAAGATTCATGGTGGTAGCTATCGAAGTCCCGAACCAATGTGGGAAGCTGTAGCCATATGGCTAAGTCTGGACGTCTCGTCTGTCTCGAGCTCTGATGGCTGGTCGAGGTCGTTTGGAGCTACGAGTCGTTCAATGCTCTGCTAGAGTAACCAAACCCACTCTATTTACCAACGAAATTCTAGTGAGGGTCCGAGAGATCAATAGAGACCAGATCTTTGGAAAGCCAAAGGATAGACGAAGTTCCTCTTGAATAGGAGATGCTCGCGTGACTCGCGCAGGCCGAGAAGGAGGACAAAGGTCCGCCGACCGCTCTTCGGACCTCAATTGATATAACAAGGATGATATCCCCAACAAAGAACACAAGACGAAAAGATTCCCTCTAAGAAAAGATGGGGATGGGCGTCCTAAGTTTGGAGGTCCCTGCAGGTACAATGTGGTAGCCTGATTTCTCTGACCGTAGGCAGCACTTCCCGACGCGGGTTGAGCTCAAGCGCGGGGGTCTTGGCGTCGAAGAGGGAGACGTCAGCAGCTAAGACTGACCGTATGCAAAGATAAGGATCAACAGTGGAGGATATACGAGCACAGAGAGGAGAGAAATTTGTGGATAGATTGATATATATATTTCATGTCAAGAATCTTGAGGTTTAAGTCAGCAACGCCTCGATGGAGCTAAACTGAAAATGGGGCGCAGGCCGCAGCCACGGACGGATTGACCTCAACGAGGCTGAGCAGAACCAACATTAAATAGACTCTCCTGAATTCTCGTAAAATTCAAGCCATGGAGCTATGGTCCAGCGGCTTCAATGCATGGGGTCAGCTTGATTTCCAGGGCGATTCCTCTACTGAGTATCGAGACCTGAGGATGTTCAAGTGTATCCTCCGAGACCAGCATATTGGGATTCTTCGGGCCACTTTATCAGCCACATTGGGTAAGCCAGAAGCTTTTCTTCATCATTGGTGTGTCTCTTCCTCCATACCTAGGTAGGCTTGTAGGACATGGTTAAATCACTCCCGCTCCCCTATTTCAACCCTGGTCACGTGATCAGACCCCCTCTTCACTACCTACCTACCTTAGGTACAACTACATGATTTTGACCTCTTTTGGTCGAAGAGGCTTCGAAACAACATTATTGAGCATTGTTACTTATTATCTAAGGACTAAGCATCTATATTTTCAACTTTCAAACATATTATAAGGTGGCAATCGTCCACTCACATTCCCTGCACCTTAAAACAATACAACAGCTAAACTGTCATAGTCAAGACGTCTTTGGGAGTAAAAGTGGCAGGTAGCAACGACGATATTATTCAACTTTGCATCAACAAACAGGATGGACTCTCCAACATAGCGATTGCAGGCAATGACAAAGTTGCTGGTATGTAAACAACATCCCTACCGTTCCACGTACTTACCATTCACCAGAAATCAAAGGAAGTACTATCACCCAATATAATTCTCTTACGTGCTATATCGAAGATGGTGGCCACAACCTTGGGGAGTTCGAGGAATTTGAGCAAATCGTAGCGAACCAGACAACTTTCACAGCTCTCTCGAAAGTTGGTCAAGTCTGGACCTGGGGTGATGGCAGATACGAGTCTTGCCTTGGCCGCGAGGTTTCGGACGAAAGGTGATGACTCCAGGCATACCTTCACTTTGACGTCTTGTTGACGTTGGGGACAGCCCAGCACATTTACTACGCACAGTTGAAGAGCTCTCAGATCTTCCTACGGGGCCGATCAGAAAGATATCCTCGGGTGGGTACGTGACAGCTGCCTTGACTTCTGGCAATGATTTGTATGTCTGGGGAGGACGACTAGGACAGTCGAAATTCTTGGAGGAACTCGGTGGGACGCCTGAGCCTGTGGATTTGGACGGTCAAGATGTTCTTGATGTTGCCGTTGGCGCCAATCATATCATCGCTCTGACAACTGAGCAAAAGTTGTATGGTGTGGGTGCTAATGGGAACGGGCAACTTGGTCTAGACGTAGAGGAGCTGTCAGAATGGAGAGAGGTGTTCTTGCCCCTGAGCGAAAAGCAGCAGATTGTTAGCATTCAGGCGGGCTATAAGAACTCTTTCGTGTTAGTCGAGGACATAAACTAATACGAGAGACTGATTGCTGTTTTATTTGGTATCTCATTTCTTCCATTTTTCATCTTATGCTATTCTATAATACACCGTGCCGTCTTGAGTTGCACAACGTCCAAAGTACCGAATGCATTGCGGAAGTAGCAAAATCATAGATTCGTAAGGTAATCCTCAATCTCCTGAGGGCTCAGCTTTCTGAATCTTGGTCCTTGTGCACCCTCAACTCCCTCAACGCCAAGCAGATGGTCAGCTGGTGGGCCGACAATGCCTAGAATTTGTTAGATGGACCCGTGAAAGGCTAATCAAGGGACCTACCAATCTCTACCGTCTCTCCGTTCATCTCACCCTCGATAGTTTCCTTCAAAGTCAACAAAGCGATGTGTACTGCATCCTCCAACTCTAGACCCTCGGTGTATCTCTTCTCCAAGAACGTCTTAGCAGAAGTAGCACTCTTGCCAATCGCCGTCGCCTTCCATGGGAAATAACTGCCGCTGGGATCAACTTGGTACAACATAGGTCCACCCTTCAAGATGCCACCAGTCTTTCCGGACGCCTTCTTCTCATCTGGGTGCACATCCGTAGTCACAGCACCTTCGTGCTCCGGCTCAATACCCTCATCCCACCCAGCAATCAATAGACTAACCCCATACGGTCGTACACCACCAGACTGCGTAGCTTCTTGCATAACCCTCGCAACATCCTGCACTAATATTCTCGTCGGTGGATACTCGTTGTAGATTCGCTTGTAGCCGGTGTGTGAAACTTTGCGTGCCTTGTCGACCAATACTCTGTAATCTGGACCCATTCCGGAGTATACCATGCCGATATTTGGGGTGATGAGACTGACTTTTGAGAGGGATGGAGGATCGATGAGAGGAGAGGAGGACTTCTTTTCTGTGGCGAGGACAATGCCGTTTGTGGCTAAAAGAAAGGTCAACATTTGGACCAGGTCGATCTTCAAAGTTAAGCCATAGCGTACCTTTAATACCCAGTGCCGTGACACCTTGATTGACAGCATTCAAGGCATATTCTGAATAGGGGAAGTTAGCATACTTGAAACGGTGAGGCTGAATCGCGCAGTCAAATTCAATAGCCCCGAGCAACGAACCTATTTGAACCAACTTCCCACTGAACATAATTAGCAGTCGAGATCTTTACTGCAAATGCGTAATATAAAGTGCCTTTAGGGAAGCCGTGGTACAAGCTTACCTGGGGGAGAAGGTTGTCAAGGAGAAGGAATATCTGTCCGCCATTGCTTCTGTCAATCCTGGAATTTCCTCCTGAGTAATTCCTAAGATAGAGAGATATGGATGGAGGCCGAGGGGTTATGCGGATTTGAGGAAGGTGGAAAAATTGAGCTGTCGTCGTTGCTTATGTTGAAGTTAAGCTCCAGACAGGCAGCTCTTTGGCCGCGTCGCGAATCCATGCCTGAGGCGCGTGCCTGCAGGGCTCTTTCTACGGAAGGCCGGACTTCTACTGTAACCTTCTTTGTCGTTCTACTGTAAAGCCACATCTCAAGACCACGTTTGTTCCCACTTTCTCAGGAGGAATAGTCCTTTATTCGTACTAATGCCTCAAAGGTGATGGTCCCTTTGAAGCAGTAAAGCTTATATGCGGAGCTACCTCGATGACAACTACATTTCTCGACTTTAAGCTTTAAGCTTTCTTACAATGTCTACTTTTCGACCACATGCCGGTTGGCAGTGGCCTACCGACGAGAATCCATTGGAAGAAGGTTATGTACACACGCCGGGGTCCTTTGGAGGCGAGAGGCAGGAAGGTCAGGAACATCCAAGAGAGGAAGGAGAGCAACATAATGAGGATACGAATGAGGCAAATGCGTCCCCTCGGGTCCAGAGGCACTATCCGCCACGGACCTGCAGAATATGCTTGGAAGAGGTCCTGCCGACTTTTGAGCCTCTTACTGGAGGAATTCCTTCAATACTACACCCAGCTCCAAATGTCAAATACGTCTCTTCAGACCCATCATCCGGGCGGTTGATACGGCCTTGCAAATGTCGCGGATCCCAAAAATACGTACACGAAGGATGCTTACAAGAATGGAGGCATGCGGATCCAGCGTATGGAAGAAGGAATTTCTGGGAATGTCCCACCTGCAAGTTTCGATACCGTCTGGAAAGAATGAGATGGAGTCGTAATATTTCAAGCACCTTTACGCAGATAGCAATTACTCTTGCTATTATGCTTGGTACGATCTTCGTCTTCGGCTTCGTTGCGGATCCAATTATCAATCTTTACCTCGATCCTTATGACACGATTACCTCGTTGCCTTCTGGTGGCAGGCCTGCGATTCAATTCAAAGACGAGGATGGTTCTTGGATAGAGCATTTTATCAAAGGACTGGCTTCTCTTGGCTTGCTCGGATTTGTTAAGGTTTTCTTTACATTGGGCCCGTGGCAGTGGTTCAACCTTCGTAACGGAGGTCTTCTCGGAGGCCGGAGACGACGAGGTGGGAGAGACCGCTTGGAGGATATTTCTTGGACAGTGGTCATCATTGGGATTATCACGTTTTTAGCTGTAAGTGATACATATTTGGCCGGATAGTATGTTACTAACACATTCCAGGCTGTCTGGACTTGGGTAAGAGTATGGACCGCAAAGGCACTCGAGAAAGCTGGAGAACGTGTTGCCGATGTTCAAGGCGATGATGACGATTTTGAAGGGCTCAACGAGGCTACAGCAAGCCAAACAGCAGCTGGTGCTTCTACCGCCACAGATGTTTCAGATACTGAACATGTTCCCAAACCCGAAGCTCGGCAGACACAATAGCTTTGTCCTTTTTACATTTACATTCAGCGATGGCGTTTTGGTGTCATGAGTCTTGTGTATTATTACTCACTACAAGAAAGATATTTCTACAGTTGAGCTCATCTTGCATCTGTAACAACACTCCCTGAAGTCTCCATTTTTATCTGCATACTCTTAAGTTGCCACGAAATCCTGCCTCAGTGGCGTGTCAACTAGTCTGTGTGCAAATATTTACAGCTTAGCTGGAGCCTCGAAGCTTGGGCGTCTTGTTCTCGTTTCACTATGGGTGCCCGCGAGCTTTCTCAACACTCTGTCGTATGCCACTTTTCATTCAGGATCGTTGGTGATGGTCTTATGCTTCGGCAGTATGCTTCCATGGGAATTCAGAGGCAGCTGGGTTGATACATTCATCATATTTCCTTACATTTAGCATTTTCGAACAGAAGTCTGTGCCCTGTCAAATATCCTACTCCAAGCTTCCGCAAACGCGACGTGAGTCTCAAGGCCAGACTCTGCCACAAGCCCAATCTCCATGTTGTATCCGATGAAGAAGACATAGCCCTACATAGCCCTCCTTCACTTCATGTTCTTTCCCCCAAGCCTTCAAAGCTCCTTCCCCCCAGTCACTATCAGAATTGCAGGGCCTTGAAGAGCCTTGATTGTCTCAGTTTCGTTTCCTTTCAGGTTTGTGACTAGGATATTGAATTCGCTCATCGGTGGAGCAAACACTTGAGTATGGGCTTTCACACCTTTGTCTGATTTCTTTGGCTTTAGGATTGCCTCTTCAGCATTCTTGAGGCTGAATGTCAGGGCTGCGGTGAAGAGGTCAATTGAATCTCGGTCTGCTCGGGGACAGAAGCCGGTGTTGAGAACGTTATCTGAGCCCGCCATGTACTCAACAATATCGCCGCTAAGACAGTCGTGGATTCCACTAAGTGATGTGAGTCTCATCCCATTCATATAGGAATAGCATTCAAAGAATACAGAGAAGGCGGTGGAAGTATCTAACTCTGCTGGCACGTAAATTGCATCTCCTTTCTGCAGAACCAAATAGTTCATTGTCAGTGGAGCTACCAGATTGCCAGGAACAGCCTGGTCATATTGCTCCGCCAGGCGAGGCAGTAGTTCCGGAATGTAGTTGTCGTTTCCGAAATCTTTGGCACGAGTCTTCAATGTCTCATATATTTCCACAATCTCCTTGTCTGATGAAGAAAGGATATTGCCAACGACTTGTTTCAGCATCTCTCCGTTAAAATGTGCCTGGGAACTCGTTCCCGAAGCACAATTTGAGAACAGTTATCGTTGTGAAGAGTTGCTGGATCTGGGGAAGTGGCTTCTATCCAACAAAAACTTCGAACTTGCCAAGTGCGACTCCGATTTCCGGCTTGTGATCTGCGTCTCCAAATTTCACTGGGTCTTTATTGTGGAGTTTTGCCGCGAGGTCTTTATCAGGGTGGATTTGAAAACGTAGATCTTTGGCGATCGAGAGAATCTGTCATGTTTTGCCGTTGGGTGTACTGGCTTATCAGGGTCGAGGAACACCTTACTTTTGGAAGTTATGGGAGACCAGCGTCGAATTTATTGAGAATTGCTTTCCCAATTAACTTCTCCTTATTGGCATTGATGTATGTTTGCAGGTCTTCGCCGCTTCCAAGGACAAGGGAAAGGGTTATTGGATATATTCTCATCCATTGCTAGCAAAAATATTAGCCAAGGGTTTTCAACGGGTGTCGTGGAGTAGATTGAAGATTGTGCAAATGAAAAATCAATATCACTTAGACACAACCTACTTCCGCATACTCTTTCGATTCATCGAGTTTGAAATGACCACCGGGTGTTGCAGCAGCATAATTAGCAGCTAAAGAGCTGCTCCATTTCTTACCCCATGGGTAGTTATTGCGCTGGCACTCCAGTTGAATAACTGAAGAATCCATGACGACAATTTACAAAAATAGAGATTTCGGAACGATAGTGATTGATAAGCTTTTATGGCCTACGTAGGTTTTCAGACTTAAGATAGATGTGTCTCCATTTCAATGCCATGACGTTGAAATTGTTGATATCAGCCCTCCACGAGTCCGCTAGTCTGAATACGGAAGACCTATCAGAACTTACCATATAGAGATCTCTACGTGATAAAATTTGAACAAGCACTAAGCTGACAGTTTAATAAATATAGATAGAATTTATAAAGTTATCGAAATATATTATAATAGGAGTTTAGCCAGAGCCCTGCACCTTGAGCCTATCAAGCCCCCTTGGTTTTCGGCCATCTCATTGGCCGAGCGTAATCGGCCACCAAACCTTATTGAGATCAAAGCGTACTTCGTCTTTGGATAATTTCGAGACTCCTCAAATCTTAACGGACCCACTGCGAGCGCTGGTTTCTCGGTCGCGGAGGTCAACACTCATTACCACGATATCTACTGGGTGCGTTCGAATTCCGTATTCTGGTCATCTGCGACGTCCAACGCGGGACACCGCATTCCATTATAGAAAGAAAGAGGATACGAGGAAACGTCAGCTTCTCCCCAGTCTTGCCATCGCGACCTCGAATTTAGGAAACGCCCAAAACGACACAAGAACCAGTCTCCATTTCAGTCTCTTGACAACGATACTCGAGACGCCGGAAGGCCTGCTTATTCAACGTCTCAAAACCATGCACTTGGCGCTACCCGCGAGGAAATCCTCGAACCCTCCCCCATATGCGACTCGATCGACAAGGTTTCCGATGTTGCGCAGAAGTCGAGTACAGGCAATGGTGATTTGCGCTTGCGCAGTCGGGGCGGTGATATTTATACTGTCGCAGGTGTTAGGTAGCTCAGAAGGAATTCCGGCAGGGACGCCGCTAGTGGTTATAGTGACGGTACTGGATCCGGACAGCTATACTACGGACTATATAAACAACATCAAGGAGAATAGGATGGAGTACGCGAAGAAACATGGTATGGGCCTTTCGGTAAGCAGGAAGGACTCGAAATGCTGACCCGATACAGGTTATACAACCTTTTTCCCACTCATTACAGATTACGATTTGAATGGCGCTCCAAATTCATGGGCTCGAGTCCCTGCTGTCCGACATTCCCTCGCCAAATTTCCTCGCAGCACTTATATGTGGTATCTGGACCAAAATTCGTTGATCATGAACCCCGACTTGACCGTTGAAGGACACATCATGAACGCGAAGCGGTTAGAAAGTCTTATGATCAAGGATCAGTCGATTGTACCACCCGACAGTGTCATCAAGACATTCGGGCATTTGAAAGGGAACCACGTTGATCTAGTTCTCACACAAGACAACGAGGGGTTGGCGCAAGGGAGTTTTATCGTCCGGAGAGGAGATTGGGGCAAATTCTTCTTGGATACCTGGTTCGACCCGTTATACCGCTCCTACAACTTCCAGAAGGCCGACACACATGCTTTAGTAAGTATCTGATGTTTGTTAGCCCAGTAATACTTGCTAACGAATGGTCAGGAACACATCGTCCAGTGGCATCCCACGATACTATCAAAACTTGTGTTGGTGCCTCAGCGGATCATGAACGCATATAAAAAGGGAGATGCTACTGCAGATGGACTTTACAAGGACGGAGACTTCGTTATTCGGTTTGCAGGGTGTGAAAAAACTCCGCTTAACTGTGGTGCAGAGGCGGAGCCTTTCTCAAAACAGTGGAAAACTATCTTTCGTGGGCAATAACGATTTCCCGGTCCTTGGCCCACACCTGATTTAACGCATATACTAGGGTTCGAGGGAACCAAATGATCTACGATGAGCCAACGAGAAAGATAGAGAGAACGGCGTTCCGGAGTATGCGGCGGTATGAATGAAGACGTGTCTGTCAGTGTTATCATCTTGCATCAGCATCTGCATAGGGGTCCGGGTATCCTCTAGAAATGGCGTTTGAGCGAATTGGATGGAGCTGGCTTTGCTCTCCTGTATATTAGATCACATACCCACACAGTTTATGAAGACTGTTTGAGTCTGCGGGGCCAGATGACTACGGCGTCATTGAGATCCGAGAGAATGCTTCCTTGGATCGTGGGAGCATCAAATCCTACTAGATAGGTTAGAATAGTAATTGACGCTACCATGCAGCGGGTCTGATCTCCGAGATTTGCCTACAGTTACAACGTATTCCCGGTGCAAGAGCCGCGAGGCTGAGAAAATGAAGCCTGTAATCGCAATCGCATTCGCCTGTGCCTCCGTCTCCGTCCTCTATTTACCCGCTTCCGTTGATCAGCCATCCAATGAAAGCACGACGGAAAGTATCCAGCGTAATTTACGTAGTACCCAAAGTCTGGCCAAACCGGTATTCAGGCCAGTGGTCTGCCTCGAATGATATCGTGTTCAAAGAGCTCCCGTTTTGGGACACCGGGGTGCATTTCTAGCTCGACATGTGACTGAGACCTCGGTCCAACCCACCAGATCCCTGCCAATTCAAATATCCATCCCACTTCTTGGTCGATTTAAATCTATTTGAGACCGCAGCTTCGCACATCTCACATCAGTCCATTTCATCCACCAGGACCCTGCCCAAGATGCCGGGCACTTCAAGGATGCCAGTGAGCTTGCGCAACAGCTTCACCGTGAAGAAGGGCGCCGCAAGCAGCCAATTACTATCACTAAACATCGACCTGTAAGCTCCCTGGAAGCTGTACAGCAGACCCCGGCCATGATACAAGCGTTTACTGATCACAGTAATTAGATTTCGCAACATCATCTTCTTCCTTTTCCTATTACGATGGACGAGAAAGGGATTGCTGCAGCTCAAGGGTCGTGGAGTGTTTGGAACCTTTGCAGATGCATATATTGCCATCCGGCGCAATCTATATGGCCTCTTCCTGCGAGCACCAGGCGTGCGATCGCAGGTTCGGAAGCAGGTATCTGAAGCTATCACGAAGCTGCAATCAAAGCTCGTTCCTTCTGGGGCGGGCGTTGTACGATATCTGAATCTTCCGAAGCAAGGATGGTCAGAGGAGACAATCATGAAGGAGCTGGAGAAACTAGCCGAGATGGATCATACAAGATGGGAGGATGGTTTTGTTTCTGGCGCTGTATATCATGGTGGGAACTCTTTGATGAAAATCCAGACAGAGGCGTTCGGCAAGTTTACAGTGGCGAATCCCATCCATCCTGATGTTTTCCCTGGGGTACGGAAGATGGAGGCAGAAATTGTTTCAATGGTTTTGGCATTATTCAATGCGCCTTCCGGGGCTGCTGGTGTTACTACCAGTGGAGGAACGGAGTCTATTCTGATGGCTTGTTTGAGTGCAAGACAGAAGGCATATGCTGAGAGGGGTGTCACGGAGCCAGAGATGTATGAGACAAGCCCCATTGTGATTCTCTAAGACTGACTTTTCTTCTCAGGATCCTCCCAGAAACGGGTCACACAGCTTTCCGCAAAGCAGGCTCGTACTTCGGCATCAAGGTCCACCTAGTAGCTTGCCCAGCACCAACATACCAGGTTGATGTTAGAAGTGTCTCCCGGCTCATCAACAGCAACACAGTGCTCCTCGTCGGTTCAGCGCCTAACTTCCCCCACGGAATAATTGACGACATCACAGCCCTCTCCAAGCTCGCCGTGAAGCGGAGAATTCCGTTACACGTCGACTGCTGCCTTGGATCATTCTTGGTTCCCTTCTTAGAAAAGGCCGGTTTCGAGACCGAGCTCTTCGATTTCAGACTAAAAGGTGTGACGAGCATAAGCTGCGATACCCACAAATACGGTTTCGCACCCAAAGGCAACTCCACAGTACTCTACCGCGACACCTCACTACGAAGCTACCAATACTTCATCTCACCTGACTGGTCAGGAGGCGTGTATGCCTCTCCCTCAATCGCAGGATCCCGACCAGGAGCTCTGATTGCAGGTTGTTGGGCAAGCTTGATGAGTGTTGGAGAAGCTGGCTACATTGAAGCCTGCTCATCTATCGTCGGCGCCACCAAGAAGATTATTGAAGCAATTCAGGAGAACCCTGCCTTGAACAACGATTTAGAAGTACTGGGTCATCCTTTGGTGTCTGTGGTTGCTTTCAACTCGAAGACGCTGGATATCTACGACATTGCCGATGCTATGTCTGCCAAAGGATGGCACTTGAACTCTTTGCAAAGCCCACCCGCAATTCACGTTGCTGTTACCCTGCCAATCGTCAAGGTGTGGGAGAAACTCGTTGCGGACCTAGAAGCCGTTGTCGAGGGTGAGAAAGAGAAGGAGAGAGTTAGGATTGTGGAAGGAAAGAGTGCAAAGGGGAAGAGTGTCGGTGATAGTGCAGCACTGTATGGAGTTGCTGGAAGTCTTCCAAACAAGAGTGTCGTGGTCGAGTTGGCCAGTGGTTTCTTAGACACTTTGTACAAAGCTTAGCGATCTTGCCATATGTACATTCTCTAGATTCATCCGGGTCGGCGTTCGTTAGCATTGAGCCCACGGAGTTCGGGCTCTGCCAATTTCATTGTATATTTCTTAGACCAGCGTGAGAGACAGGTATCACCGCAAACAAAAGCCGTTCGCCAATCTGATCTAGATCTGTTAACCAATACGATCAGTTGTGGCTGCTTCTTGTGATCGATTTCTGGGGATACGGTTATTTGTGGCGTGCGTCCAGATCTTTGTGGCGCTTCAGCTGAGAAGTACGAAGTACTTGATGAGCCATCTCTCGCTTGCTCCTTCGACGACTACCATATTTGCACTTTTTCTGTCTTTTCATTTGCTTTTGTAATTTATTCCCATTTCCTTGGAGTATCCCATTTTATGCCAATTCATAAAACTGCCAATGGGTTGATTGGAGCAGCTAATTCTACCTCTCATCGCTGTTCTTCTCTGTTTAGCCATCTCAGTAAATATAATTGCACTTACAATCGTCGCTCCAGCACTGACAAACTATGGTCAATATTCATCTCGCCAGCATACAGAATATGCCGTTATCTCCACACTACTCGCAAGTTTACTCACCACAGTCATAGTATCCCGCATCCGCCAGCTCTGGATCAGCCATGTTGACCTCCAACTAGCCGAATCCACAAGAACCCTAAAACAGCTTGAGGATCTCAACACCCGATGGTGCACTGCCTTGAGTCTCGCAGGGCCATTGGAAATGCTCAGGTATGGCTGGGTCTTCTCGTCATACATTATCGCCGGCCTCATCACCACCGCAATCGTGGCCTCCGTGACCCCCAAGTCCCGGCACCAAAACAGTTCCCTACTCACCCCTAATTCCAAACGACGAGCCTAATTTGTGCTCGGGAGTAGATACAATTAACGTTAATTATGAATACTAGAATTCCTCGGGAAAGATATTCAACGTCAATCCCGAAGCTGTAGCGTGTCCGCTCCAGGCTGGACTCACGGTGATGGGAAGCATCAACATCATTGGCCCCACTACCTATGCGTACGCTGATCAAGGCATTGCGGTTCAGAGCTCCGTGCTGGGGTCTCCGGCAGGAATCTACGATGCTGATGGAGCTTTTGGATACTCGCTTTCTGATCTATCGAAGCTCCCTAGAAATCTTTCCCTCTAGCAGTACACACCTAATAATTCACAGGTACGGTCAATGCCCGAACGGTCTTCGAATGGCGCACCATCTCCCTCAGTCGGCAAAAAAAAAACCTCCTAAAACGGCTTTAATCGCATCCTCTACTCCTCATCCTCCCTCCAAAATATATGCTTATCATCCTACACGCCCAGCGTAGGCTGGACCACCCTCGTCACTCTCGCAGCAACCGCCTCCTACCAAGCCCTCCTCAAAAACCCTAGAGGCGACAGTTTCTTCCAATCCATCGCGAACATCGCGATAGGAGGCGATTTCAGCGCTCCAAGAACCGGGCCCTGGGCGTTCCGGCAAAGCGAGAATGCGCTGGAAAATGTGTTGGGCTTGACCGCTGCGCTGGTTGTGAGTAGGGATTATTTTAATACCACGGCGGTTATGGCGGACGGATTTGCTACGGTGGAGATTACCCACGTTGGGAGTGGGGATTTGTTGTATGTATGATCTTTCCGGTTGCTGTGAAGTGATATTGACGAAAAGGCTTCGCAGTGGAACCTTGTTTGCGCTACCTCCATGATTGCAGCTGCTATTACTGTAGTAGGATTGATGGGAGCGAGTTGGGATAAAGAGGGGAAGGTGAATGAAGAGGCGTTGAAGACGTCGAGTTTGAAGTAAATGCTAGAGAGGCAGGGAAGGGTTAGTGGTGATAAATCAAGAAGTCTACCACATTGGTGAATCGATGAATACGGGAAAGGCTGGTAACGATTTTAGGAGAAGCTTGTTAGAGAGACAAGAGGACGAGTAAATTATTCGAAACGAAGATGCTTGAACGTATCAATGGACATGCCCAATACTGCTGCGCAGACTGCGAAACCTAAAACATAATGCTCGGATGAATCCTCAGGTGACAATTCCGAATGTCCTAAGAAGTGTCCAGCTTGGAGAGCCAATTGATGACCATCATAGCTTCTACCAGTGCTACCTTCACCCCAAAATGCTCGCCATCAGGTGTCGATGCCTGAACCGTCAAGTTATAAAGGCTCAAAACATCAAAGTGATTGTTCCTCGCTATTCCTAACATTTCCTCTTGATACTGCCAGACAGCGGTATTCCCTTCCTTCGGCGCCGTTCCAAGGGCTTTGTTGAGACCAAAAGCAGGAGGACCGAGAAATAGCATGGGGATATTGCGTTCTGCGCCACTAGCTAGAGCGTACCACTCTTCTAGTGCTCTGGTTGTGGTTGCGGTATTGAAGGAGGAGCCGTGACTGAAAGAGAAGATCAAGGGGCTTGGTTGCCAAGGATTTGGTCTCAAGTAAGTGAGGTCTTTGAAAGTTGTTTGAGCAGAATTTGGAGCAGGTACGCTTTCAACTCGCACGTAGGCATGGGGCACTCCTGCAGAGAATTAGCAGTGCATGAATATCTGGAATTAAAGGGCCATGGCGTACTTTCACAGAAGTATGGACTCCCCTTCCTATCACCGTCTATTTCGTTCTTCTTCACTTCGTCTCGATTCTTGATGGCATATCCGAAACAATCCACGTTGAGGAATTGGTTGTCACATTTGCAATTCTTTCGATCTTGATCTATCATGATCCATTGTTGAAGGCCACCAAGAGCGAGATCCTCGCGGAGCAGTATGTTGAAAGCGGTGTAGATGGATTGAGCGATTTCGTCTCCGACGAAGACAATGGTGTTGAAGCGTTCAAGGATCATGCATACCTCTGGCGTTGAGAACCATCTGTATGTACAGCCTACTCGTATTAGCATGAGTTCTGTCTGGACCATTTCTCACTTACCTTTACCAACGAAAGGCTCATCGAAGCCATGTCTGCCCCCTCCGCTAAGAGCTGCCAAGAGAGTTGCTCTGTTCCTACAAAATGGAGACAATTTTGGATTCAGAGGCCACGGCGCTAGATAGATGTCTGACTGAGATATTGAGCAGTCCCGACTTCCAGCGAAATGTTTGATTGCACTGGTTCTCGTTAGTCTTGAACAGGGAAAGAGGGTGTAACTTACTCTTCTCCGGGCTTGATAATCAATGGCTGCTTGTGATGAGATGACAGACCATGGAGTACTCCAATAAGGTAGAAGGCTGGCAGCCAGAGCAGGTAAGCAAAGAAACTGAAGAGCAGTAGGGCAACGACAGCCCGGGCGATTGAAGCACGAGAAGAGAAGAGAGTCTTGTCAAGTTTCATGTGAGCCCAAAAGGTGGAGATTCTGGGCGCAAGACCCATGATGAATTTGATGTTGCTCCAGACATTTGGGCTCTGGAAATTGAGGGACGACTTGGGTTGAGGACTCGAGGTGACTTGTTCTTCCTATTTGAGAAAGAACATGGTCCTGACTGCCTCGCCAGAACAATTTTGCTCCAAGAGCTCCGTCACCGAACTGAAAGGTGCATATCTTCATCGAACGGACACTATCTTAGCATGTACTACGTTCGAAGACACATTACCTCGTTTGAAAGACTCTCTCTAGCAGAAGTGGATGTTCTGGTCTAAGACGTGGTAAGGAATTGGATGCATACCCGACCTACATGGTGCCCTCAGAGACGACTTTGAAAGCACGGAAAGGGATGAATGACAAGAATGCTAAGAACATAGGTAAACATCTGGAAAGTATCTAAGGAAAGACAAGGCAGGCATCAAAGTGCTTTGGTCACGAGTCACGTGCTACACAAATTTCACCTTGGAGAGAATTGGAAGTCAAGAGTCAAGACAGAAATACAGTACTGGTAGTGAGTGCAAAGCCTTTCTCCTTTCAAAACTCGCAGCGTCTCATTTCGCGCTGGAATGCAAGGAGAAAGGGGGCCCGTCGACTGAGTTCCGAGATTCTCCGCGCTTCAGCTGGTGCAAAGAAGCGAAAACACCCGTCACCGTTATCCCGAGCCCGAGGTAAGATTCCCAGCAGGCTTACCAGAGTACTATACAGTGTACAGTACATACAGGAGTACTGTACAGTACAGTGCAGTACAGTGCCAGTAGAAGCATCGACTCAGCTCCTCCCAAATTCTGAACTCAGGTGGTGGGAACATGTGCCTGGTACTATAGCATGAGGGTGATGGCGAGAACGAAAGAATCGTTCCACCGTCCACGAGCATGTTTTCTTCCAAAGGCCTTGGCGAACTCCGGCCCAGCTCCTGCGGTCTCACGCGTGGCAACTGGGCAAAGCAAGTCAGACTGCGGGGGAATTTGCAGGGGCGCGGGGGCCGACCACACCGACCCCGACCCCCCCGACCTACAGTACCGTACTGTACTGTACTGTACACACTAGACTGCCCTTGTTTCCGAGGATGTGACTCCCCCACCAGCTCGGTCGTGTGCTTTCTTTCCATCTCAAGTTGTCCGAGTATTCTTCAATTGCTTCATTCAATCCTCGCTCAATTGCTTCTCCCTCTGCCTCTGCCTCAACGTCGCTATCCCCCCCATCGCCCGGCTTTGCTTATTCCAAGGTTAGCCTCGGCATCCCGCGATTGATCTTTCAACTCGATCAACTCGATCAACTCTGCCTCATAACTCAGAGTCAGACGGCTTGTCAACATCAGCTCATGGCAGAAGAGAATTACCCACACCGAGGGATTTACAACTGTTCTTCGTAGGCCTGAGGGCCAACAACAGTCTTCACGATGTCGTGGAAGAAGTCTGATATGCTGATGGACACCATCAGGCATTATTCGGGCTTCCCAGCAACTGGCGTGAGCTTGAGGCAGATGGTTCAATTCGGGGAGAGACCTTCTACAGGTATGTGAGATTATGATCTTATGATGCAAGCATTCCATAGAAATTAATGCTAATATGTGATTGACTTTAGGAACTCTCTTCCGCGCCTCCCAATTCCTCTCCGAAGAACTACCCATAAGGCTCGCACACCGAGTACAGGAGCTTGGAGATCTACCAGATGGGCTGAACGAAATGCCCTCAATCAAGAAAGTGCAGGATTGGTACGCGCAGTCATTTGAGGTAATATGCATCGCTCAAGCTTGTAAACGCAGACGCGGCTGTTGACATGTGATGCAGGAAATCACCACTCTTCCACGCCCACATCTCTCAAAGGACGTACGAGATCGACTCATGAAGCCTGCGAAACAGAATGGCAGACCGTCTAAAATCCTGGCGGAAGTTACAAACAACCCCAGCGTGGAGAAGGGGCAGTATAGCTCATCGCCCTGGCAGCAGAACGGCAACGGGAATGGCAATGGAGGCAATGGAAACCACGACTCGAAGAGACCATCAGCAAGACGATACTTTGCAACCGTGGAAGATAGCACGGATTGGCCACCAGAGCTGCATGACTACAACCAACGATTTGCACAAACGTTAAATCACATCAAACGGAGGCATGACAGTGTCGTAACAACGGTAGCGCAAGGCATTCTAGAATACAAGCGCAAGCGGCAACGCATGCAGATTGATAACAACATACAATCCTTCCTCGACCGTTTTTATATGTCTCGAATTGGAATTCGGATGCTTATTGGACAACATATTGCTCTGACGGATCAGAGTCATAATAAAGACCCAACATATGTAGGAATCATCTGCACGAAGACCAATGTCCGGGATCTAGCACAGGAGGCTATCGAAAACGCTAGGTTCGTCTGCGAGGATCATTACGGATTATTCGATGCGCCAAAAGTTCAATTAGTCTGTCCTCCGAACTTGAACTTCATGTATGTCCCAGGACATTTATCCCACATGTTATTCGAGACCTTGAAGAACTCTTTAAGAGCGGTGGTCGAGACACATGGGCAAGATAAAGAAGATTTTCCAGTTACCAAAGTTGTCGTAGCTGAAGGGAAGGAAGATATCACTATCAAGATCTCAGACGAAGGGGGTGGAGTTCCTCGAAGTGCCATACCCCTAGTATGGACATACATGTACACCACGGTAGACACAACACCGAGTTTGGATCCTGATTTTGATAAGAGCGATTTCAAGGCACCGATGGCTGGATTTGGATACGGATTGCCGATCTCGAGGTTATACGCAAGATATTTTGGAGGGGATTTGAAGTTGATTAGTATGGAAGGGTAAGCAATTCGCCAGATCAAAATCGGTGGAAGCTAATATGATGTCTCAGATACGGTACAGACGTATACCTGCACCTCAACAGACTCTCCAGCTCCTCAGAGCCTCTCCAATAACAACCAGCAGTCATGAGGGGTATGTCGGGATCTTCTGGCCCAGAGCCCCAAGGATTGACGATGCGGTGGAGAAAGCAGATGAATCTCAAGCTTCGGCATTCCCGAGAGATCACCGAGCGGAAGCAAGTTGGCGACGCAGAGAGTATGATTAATGAGGGTTCGAGTGCTTCTGGCCACGATGGCTTTTTCAAGGGCGAAGGTGGAGAAGTGTAAATGTTGGGAAAGTCATATGGTGGTCTTTTTGTACATATTGTGAAAATGGCGTTGGAGATGTGGAGGCATGGAAGACAAAGAAAGAAATGGATAACATGGATCGATATCATGAAATTGAAGTCTTCTTGAGACTGGATCATTCGCCTGACCTGCAAGATCGAGAGCTTTGCGAGCCTTGTCTCATCCGAATGTCTCCAGTGCTTTTAACCGCATACCCCTCGAACCTCCGCAACTTCTCTCCAAACACAGTCAACCCAATTGAAATTTCAAATCAAGCAGACAGCGAGTTGCTGGGTTCCATTCATCAAGCTTATCTCCAATCCGTCTGAATACCCACCAGCTCCACATATGATACGAATCACAATTGATTTTCCCAAAGAGGTTACACGTCGTAGCCTAAAAGGTCTATTAAACTTTAACGGCATTTAACGGTGATGATGTTTAATCATATTTCGAGAAAATCGTAATTCGAACAAATCTTGTTTAAGGAAGGGTGAAGCTTAAACCGATTTTTAACTAGGAGAAGAGTTTAGCGACGTGAGGTGGCATATCCCTAAGAAAAGAAAAGGAAAAAAAATTAACTTGACGAATGTCGCAACTGTAGGGGCTCATAGCAGCCTAAGGCACTAAGCTCACGTAATCGGGGGCGCTCCGCACCCTATATCATGGGAGCACTCCTCCCTTCTTTTCTAGTTCTTAATTAGACAACTTTATCGATCACTGATTTATATCATCACCCTGCTTTGTGCGCATCAACGAAAGAAGCGTTGAGGAATTGTGTTTGTTGTTTTATTGAGAAAGTTGGGAGGGAGGTTTTGTGGAGTTTTTTCTGCAGGGGAGTTGGGATCTGGATTGGTTTGAAGTTGATGAGCTTCTTGCGGTTGGGGTTTGAGTGGATTTGGAGGGGAGAAGCGTTGGGAGGATTTTGGGATGAAGGATATGGGAGGTCATGAGATGGATGGGATGGAGTTGGGATCTTGTGATGAGTTTAGGAGAGGAGAAGTCGGATGTGGAAAAGGCGTTAATATAGTTGAAGAAGAGGAGGGGATGTGCTTAACCTTCAAGCGGTATAAACTGAAATCATGTTCATCTTGGTGGAAGAAAGGATTTTCAAAGGGGCCATGACTCCTGGGAGATTTAGAAGAGCGTGGTAAGCTTGAAATATTTGTGCCAGGCTGCTCTATTCGTTTTGCGCGTTATGGCGTGAACACTGATATTCGAGGTTGAGCAGAGCACCCTAAGCGTTAGGCAACTCTAGACGGGAGTTGGACATAAGACTTGGAGGGTATTTGGATCAGTATTCTTGTTGCCCAGGGCTCGCCAGGGTGTTCTTATCTTAATCGTAGTTCTACCCTATATGGATATGTTCAGGTTTCGGAATCACAATCTTTAGAAGCAAGTTCTGCAAAGATTTTTATTCCTGTGAGAGCTATCTCTATACGCTATCAAGAACTCCCATGAGAAAAAAAATGGAAATATGAGTGAGAAATGGTGGCCTCGGATCCTTTGCCACAGTAGCCAGTCCAGCCTCATAATAGTGCGAACGGAAATTTGGGTGAAGCTCGTCCGTCTCAGCTTTTACTGCAGCAATATCCCTATGAAGCTTCAGCAGCCTGTCCTTCCTTAAATTCCTCAAATATATCCAGTAAGCAATATTTTATCAGCCCGTATGGAATTAAAACGTACTTGTTGTTTAAGGATGTCGTGGGAGCTTTCCCAGCGTGGCTTCAGACCTTCAGACCTTCAGCGGAATCGTCAGGTGGTTTAGGTGCTTCAGTTAAGGCTACTTGAGGAGTCCGTAGAGGCGAATTGAGAGCATCATCATTTATCACCGGGCCATGATCATCGTGACTAGGACTTTCAGAAGCGCCGAATCTCTCAATGGCATACCGGGGTGTTCCGACTTCTTTGTCGCCGTCGTCGTCGTCGCTAGTACATCCAGATATACCAAGCAGGACAGATCGAGCCACAACAGAACCGATATCTGTGGGCCCTATGGCAGGAGTGAGATAGAGTACGCAGGATTGAAGAGTAGCACTTATTCATAGGTATTTGCGTAGCTACATTTGATCGATACACTGGTGCTTCAGCTGCTAGTACATTCTCGGTTGTAGCAGGGGAGGAAAGCGAGCTTGATTGTTCAGAAGCAAGCTCAGAAGCGTGGAAACCCCTCGGCGGCAAGCTAAATGGGGTTCCCACTTGTACGTTAGTCACCGTCATGGATCTTAACTCTTGTCCTGATTTTGCAACTGCAACTGCTGCGTCTGCTTTCTTTCTCTGCTTATCGTTATTTTCGTCTCTCTTCGCACCAGGTTTATGCTTACCACGCTTGCTTTACTTCTGAATTCCCGTTTTATACAAGTTCATATATTAGAGTTGCGTACCAAGGAAATGGGCTTGTATTAATATCGAAGTAGGTAACTGTTTCTCGGCATTCTGACGCCCCAGTCCCGTTGCCGATGCAGTTAGTCATATAAAACAGACACTCTCATATCGTACAAAACATACTTGATGTGATTTATATTTCTATGTCTGGTTTCTTGTTGTATCGATTGGATGTGTTGGGATGAGAAACTTTGAAGGGCTCCTAACAAATGTTAATTTCAAGTCGCGCGGCCTTTCCGCTTTAGGAGAAAGGGAAGCGGTGGCTTCGCTGCCCCGACATTAGAACGCACTTGCCGTGGGTTTGTATGACCATGCAATTCTCCTGGACGCGCCTTCTAGCCTTCGCTGGACTGCGCGTTGCCTCACGGTCAGTGGGACTTCTGTGTACGCCTTCACGGCCTTCACTTGACTGCCGGTAAACTTGCGGTTGCTGAGACTTTCAGAAAAGTCTCTATAACCTAATTAGGTACTCTTTTAAAATATTCACTGGACCGCTCGTGGTTTCACGGTTGCTGAGACTTTTAGTTAGACTAGCCTTCAGATCCGACTCGAGTCTCGCGTCGAGCCACGTTCGCCCAGGTGTGGCATCAAGAGTGCGCTTTCCACCTCGTGTTCATTCAGGGACAATTCGGTTTGCTAGAAAGCTTGACTTGATTTGAAGAGTAGAGGTTCGAGATGGTCTTCATTCAGCTTCGAGCATTTTTAAGTTTGATGCACCTTGAAAACTGAGACAGGGGAGTATAGCCTTCTACTTGGTAATCTTACCTCTAACCCTTCCAATTTCACAACCACGCACTGACCTCTAGCGGCTCTTCCTTCACAATAGCAGCTACTATTAATATAGTTGTGAAGGCTATGTGTTTTATACTTCCCTTAACTTCGTATATTTAGAATATTTCAGTGTTTGTGCGAGAGGTTGGCAAGGACTGTAGGGAAGGAGGCAAAGGCGCGGCCATGCAGCCCAAGTCAACACCTAGCGACTCTAAAGCGGTTGAAAGATTTCTAGAAGCGTTGTGAGTACAAATGTATGTAGGTCCTGGCATTCCTCTTGAGCTTCACAGTTGCCGAGACTTTCAGACAGTACCACATTTGTTTGAGAAGACTTCTTCACCCTTTGCGCAGTGACGATACGCTGTTCAATGCCTAAATCCATAAGATCCTAGGAAGTCTTGCGAACCCTCAGGCATTGACGCTCTGGATATTATCTTAAAATTGGACTAAGGACTAGATCTTACGATCTTCGAGTGGCACAAAGTGTCTAGAAACGTTGAAGGAGATACTTCTCTCAATCGTTCATTCTACATTCGAGGTAGTCCTCTATTGGACTCTATTTCTGGCTGGCTCAATGTCAACTCTATCAAACATTATATCTACTTTCCTTTGAAACAATTGTAGAACATCTTTCCCGACTTCGAGAAAGGTTGACCCTAGAGTTGTGATACCTCAGACCGTCTGGACTCCAACAGCACGGTGCCTTTTGCAATATTCAGAAATGCAAAGTGTGGGCTGAATATACAATGTCCGTCGAACTTCCAACAAGGAGCTCTGATCCATCAAAGCCCAGAGGGAGTCTTCAACTTTTCTGAGGTCGATATTTAGGCGTCATGCGGTTTGCACGTGACCACGGCCACGCTCATTTCTTGCCCCTTTGCTGAGCCTCCCTCGAAAGGTTCCAGAACCCGACACAATGGTCTTGGAGCATTCCAAAACGTCCGATGGCGCTCCCAGAGATGCGTTTCACAAGTCCGCAAAGGTTGGAAGAAACCTTGCATTTTTGCCAGGCGAGTCGACCCTTGCCAATCACAGCCACTGAGCCACGACTGCGGCACGTCTCTGGATTGAGATGGCCAATTGGACAATACGAAGTACTACACAGTACCAGTACGAGCAGGATTTCTTGTTTCGAGAAGAAAAGTTTGCAGGTTCCTTCATGCCCCTAAAGTGGCCCGAAACTTCAAACTTGGCCCAGCTTGGCTAACGATGGCGCCAACAAGGATCGCGGGACGCTCCGAACGACTCCAGAGTCCTGTACTGTACCAGTACGAGTACAGTACTTCGTACAACTCACTAGGGCTCACTAGTAGTGAGGTCGCATCCAGTGGCTTCAGGCCCGAGCAAATCAGTGGAGACTAAACCCAGGAACAGACGCACTATCACGCACGGAACCCGCAAACGGTGTCTGGGCCGCGCCGGGGGGCAAAGACAAAGATGCCAAAATGAGCAGAAATAGGGGGTGGTGGAACGGTCCAACCCGCAGGGTGGGAAAAGGGAAAACGTGACAACTGGAGCGCCGGAAAGATTGGGGAGGGAGCTGTCAAGGGGAGGCCCGGAAGTTTCATTCGATAGCATGTCTGAGATGACACTGAGATTGCTACTGTACTGTGGGATGTGCACGAATCACGATGGTGATGGTGTAGATCGATAATGAAGGTCCGAGCGATCAGCGAACAGAAGCTGGAGAGTGAGGTTTACTCGGTTCACTCGGTTTAGTACAGTACAGTACTACGGCACTGTATGAAGGAGCATTGAAAATTAAAATATCACGCGTTGAGAAATTTTGTAGATCATTTCTATTTTTACGTTGTCAAACAATCCATGACCGGGTTGCTTGTGCTTAAATTTGTACGGTACTTCTTTCTCGCCCTAATCAGCTCTGATTAGGCCCAGTGAAGGATTCCCAGAGCGAAAGGCACTCGCTCCCCAGCTGGACAGGAACGGTACCTTCGTACTTCCTACGTGGCAAGCGCCTCTAGTAACGACCACATCACTCCGCAACGACAAATTCGACAATACACTATACAGTGAAATCAAAACGTCGCAGATTGATCGCTTGATCTCTTGATCGCTTGATCGCTCCCTCGCCGCCGCGCCTGGGAAACGCTTCTGGGTCTTCGACTCCTCGCCCTCTTATCCACGGACCACAGTCCACTGATACTCAAGAAGACCCCCTGTTAATTTCCCGAAATTGGGCAGAACCAAGCAGGGCAGACCAAGCAGGGCACACCCACACCCACGCTCACACCCAGCACCGACTCCTCTTCATGCGAGTTAGAACGCGTTGGTCTGTCTGTCATGCACTGGTCTCCAGCCAATTCATCACCTGGAAGTCAACACCTCGACTCTCCCTCCTCGTCTGCATCAGTCTAACGCGACCCTTAATCGAGCCCCCATCGTCCGTGATATTCACTCTCGTTCCGACATCCGTCTATCGCTTTCCGGTCGTTCCATCGCTCTATCGCACGCTGTACTTACTCGCTCGACCTGTCCGACCTCTTTATGGCAATCACCTCAAGACGGGCTCATCAACGGCAATCATAGGTACGAGTAGCCCAAATCCTGCGTCGTGATATAGTCCTGCAAGGCTTCTTTCTTGTGGAGACATGCTGACAATCTTTCTCACACAGCACCGCCGTTGACCTGAACATCTTCAATCTGGCATGAGATACCCAGAGGTTCATCTTTCGAAAAACAACCATGACCGTGGCGCACGACCTCGCCCATCGAGGGTCCTCAGCAGGGATGGCGCTGGAAGACCGATTTGAGGTCTTGAAGGACATCGGAGATGGCAGCTTTGGCAGTGTGGTTCTTGCTCGAGTGCGTGCTGCAGGTTCCAATGTAGCACGACGAGGAACTATCGTGTGTATACCTGAAGTCACGAGTGATTATGGGCACTGACGGCCGCTTTAGATTGCGATCAAGACGATGAAGAAACAATTCGAATCCTTCGCTCCGTGTCTGGAGCTTAGAGAAGTCGTATTCCTGAGAACCCTTCCACCACATCAACACCTTGTCCCTGCGTTGGACATCTTTCTCGACCCTTTCAGCAAGAAACTTCACATATGCATGGAATACATGGACGGAAATCTATATCAGTTGATGAAGGCCAGAGACCACAAGTGTTTAGATGTTGCCAGCGTCAAAAGTATTCTGTTCCAAATAATGCAGGGTTTGGAACATATTCACGCTCACCACTTTTTCCATCGCGACATCAAGCCCGAGAACATTCTCGTGTCAACATCCGCCCAGCAAGAATCAGGCAACTCCTTCCGACGATACTCAGCCATGGTCACTCCTCCCTCGACTCCACCAACATACACTGTTAAGATTGCCGATTTTGGACTTGCTCGGGAGACACACTCGAAACTCGCCTATACGACTTACGTCTCGACTCGATGGTATCGTGCTCCCGAAGTTTTACTTCGGGCGGGAGAGTACTCGGCACCCGTCGATATCTGGGCGATTGGTGCGATGGCTGTGGAGATCGCGACATTGAAACCGTTGTTTCCTGGAGGGAACGAGGTTGATCAGGTATGGAGAGTCTGCGAGATCATGGGCAGTCCTGGCAACTGGTATAACAAAGCTGGTGCAAGAGTTGGCGGCGGAGATTGGAGAGAAGGTACTCGCCTGGCTGGTAAACTCGGATTTTCCTTTCCAAAGATGGCGCCTCACTCCATGGATTCCATACTTCAAGCTCCTCAATGGCCAGCTTCACTCAGCAATTTCGTCACGTGGTGTTTGATGTGGGATCCAAAGAGTAGACCAACGTCTACCCAAGCTCTGGCTCACGACTTCTTCACCGATGCTGTCGATCCTCTACGACCGAAGTCGTCAGCATCGAAGATGCTAGGCCGTAAGCACTCTGACTTAAGTTACCGTGGCTCAAAAGACTCGACAGAAATTGCTCCAACATTATCTTCAAAATCATCATGGTTTAGGAAATCGTTGATCGGCCGGTCCGAGAGCACGCAGAGCGTTGCGCAGTCATCTGGAAAGGAGAATGTTGCTCCTCGGCCGTCACCAATACATGCAGCCACCGACATTCCAGTTACGAAGACGCGACCACCAGCGGCCAAAAGGACAACCTGGAACAATGGGCCGTCAAACGGTGCTCCAATGCCCATTCTACCAACGATCAAGCCCATTTCACCCTTGTCAGATACCGTCACAGCACAAGCAAGCAGTCGTACACCATCATATAACGATTCGTACTCGAACGTTGGTCAGCGATCATCGAATATGGATGACAAGGTTGCAAAGAAAATTGGCAGGCAACTTTCAGTGGCCTCGGCCAACAACCACTACGCTGATATACATCGACAACAAGCCGAGATGGCTCTAAATGGTAACACTGGCCTCGCTTCGCCCCCAAATGGGCAAAAAGAGAGTTTCTTCTCGCATTTGAGAAAACGTGCAAGACGGTTCTCTGGCCGTCAATCTCAGACACCAATCTCGCCCAAGTCCATGGATATTGAAGCTCAAGCAGGATGCGGACCATGGGCTAGCAATCGGTCATCGATAGTAGTTGATAACAATCAAGTACCAAGCCCTATTCAAAAGGTCGACACATACGAGGCTTTGGACAAGGCCCTAAGAAACGTACAGCAGAATCTTGACTCTTCCCAGTCAGGCAACGCACCTGCTCCGCCAAGTCATCTCGTAAATCCGAGCAGCATTCTCAAACGCCATCACTCTCTTCCCCAGCAACAAGCACGATCTGTGGATAACTTGCGAGGCGTGGGGCCCATCTCGAGTAGAACGAGACGTTCTCAAATACCCGGTGGGGCTCGTCAATATGAGACGCCTGACGAGGAGGACGAATTGCTCGACGAAGTGCTATCCAGTACCCAGAAAGCAGTGAGACGAATGGACCGGAATTCTGTTCAGAATGACAGCCGTCAGACCCTGAGACAGTCTTCTAGCAACTTAGCGCTATCGAATCCATACCCTACTCCATCTCCTTCAGCTAGTGGAAATGCTGTACTCTTCGGACAAGGCATCACACATGTGACGCCTTCCAAGGCGCCAGTTAGCAATAAGCAATCGTCCACGCCGCCTTACGACTACGAGGAGAACGAATGGGCTGCCGATGCTGCTGCTAGCCTCTTCGCAGCATCGAGTCGCTTTTAGACGATCACGGGGTCGTCAGTTTGTAAATCAAAAAAGGAGGAAAAGTTATTTAGGTGCATCTACATTTGCATGGTGTTGAGGATCTCCGGGGGGCATGGCCTCCTGTCACTTTCATACGTTCCTTTGTACCATGGGCTCATTTTGTGTTTCCATTATCTGGGGGTTAGCGTGTACATTTTGGCGTCCAGTTTTCGATCCCTCATTTTCCTAGTTACATCTTCATACCCCAAGAGGGAGCCGCCATAGACGCGATTCTCATTGTTTCTTGTCTTCAAAATACCCCCCTATAGACTGCACAAATATAAGTTTGAGAGAGGCGAGCAAGACTGCTCCAGCGGAAATCTCTTTTGTCATTTTTCGAGGATGGCTGGGCTATCGTGCCGGCGGGGAACATTTTGTCTCAGCACATCTCGTTTTTGGAAGTCATCTGTTTATCTGTACACTTCAAGAATGTCCCGGGGAAGCTGGATCTATGGAAGGAAAGGGGTTCTATGGCTATCCTAATTAAGCTGGATCTATGGGAGGGAAAGGGGTTGTTCTTTATGGATGCTGCGCTTGAATTTTCTGGGAACTTGGCCTTAGCCCTTCGATGCGGCCTGCTGCGCTGCTGGCAAATCGTATCATTGGGAGGGATGTATTTAGACGGGAGGGATCCAGATCAATTCATGGCATGACCGCCTTATTCCATTCACAATTTTTCCATGGGAAGCCTTGTTTCGTTTGTGACGTGGACAAATCCCACGGGTCGCAGTGGATTAGTGGCGCGACTCCCAGTCACGGTGGTGGAACGATGCCGATCCCCCCGCGGTGTAGATTCTGTTAGCTAACGTTTACCATCGGGAAGATCATTATTCATGCAGTAAGGCTGCACTAAGCTGACTGTCAGCCCCGAGTAAATCCGACAACCCGAAATGCTCGGTGAACAATTGCGTTTTCATAGGTTAAAGCTGTCTTGCTGGGAGGACTTTCATAGGTACGGATCCAGTCTGCCTGCACGTTTGGTTCTTTTTGGTATTCTTAGCGACTAAGAATTTCGTAAAACCAATCTGATTCGAGCTTTTATATCAACTATAGGGAATTTCATAAGCAAATGTTTAGCCCCACTTCGTTCTTGTCGACCATCGTTTTTGCTGTGTTTAAATCTACTCTTTGGTGGAGGAGGCAGAGCTGTACTGCGTATCCTGCTTTGCTGTGATGTTTCTGTGATGTTTCTGTGATTCGACCACGTAGAAGTACAGTAAAACCTCCGCATAACGATACTCAATATAACGATATCCTTACTAATAGCGATACAGCCGTAAGTCCCATTATTTTTTTGCTCTAATTTAACGATAATCTCTATATAACGATTATCGTAAGCATTTACGGTCCCGATTTTTTTTATATGGAATATCGTTATAAAGATGGATCAATTTGTTACTAGTTCCAGGCCTAATGTCCCCCAAAATGAGGGCCATTTAGCGTCTCAAGCTATCGACCTCACTAAATCGCAGCTTATAGAGCTCACCACCGAAAGGATCCTGGTGGAGCTTTTCAGCAGGGTCAATTTCACTAGTAAGACCTGAGCGTTAAGGCTTTTTTAATTATAATTTACAACTTTTAATATTATATATTAGTGCACGTGACACTCGGTATAACGATACCTCGGTGTATCGTTAGAAATTTAGGCTAAAAATGGTATCGTTATGCGGAGGTTTTACTGTATTTAAAATGGAGAAGTCATTCAAAGCATGGCCGCTCCATATTGAACTGCCCAAATCAAGTGAGAGCAGAACCTTGAGCGTCAAGACACGATTATTCTCTCGCACAGCAGAAGGTGAAACAGGTGTAAAACCCTGTCCAATGTTTCCAGTGTGAACGCTGCTATCAACAGGCTTAACACCAAGGGCAAGACGTGCATTCTCATCCTGGTCATCTTCACCTCACGTGATATCCCCTGATCACAGAAAGTCAAGGACACTTTCGAGAATCCCTCGATCCAAAGCAACTCCTGCTCCTACCCCAATACTCTACAACTTTATCGTCCCCTTCCCCAAAAGGTCACATGTCGCGGTTTTCATATCAAGTTTTGATCCTTCTGGCTTGCGTGTGCCCTTATGACGTAGTGCCCCCCTTTTCCCTCAAAAGTCACCGCACAGCCACAGTTCACACCTGCAATTCCTCTTTCATACAAGCACGACTCTTTAGCTTGATTACACATACTCCCAAACATAATTCTATCCATAAATCCTGCCAATTATCAACTTAACAATTCACGTCAATATGTCGAGCAAATCTGGAGCTACTGGTGCTGCTACTTGGGTTACTTCAACCGCGGGGTAAGTCTCCTATCTTCTGCATTCTATTTCTGTTGCTAATCCTCGCACAGTGCCGCCGTCTCGGGCGTAACTAATACCGTCGGTGGTGTCGTCGGCGCAGCTGGCCGTGGGATTGGCGAGACTGTCAATGGCGTTACGGGCAAGGCTGGAAAGCCTGTTGGGGATGGAATCAAAGACGTCGCGGAGGGGATTGAGGGTGGCGCGGCGAGGGTTGCTGGTGGGGTGAAGAGAGCTGGGGAGGGGGAACATGGGCCGCTGAGATAAATGCGTTGGAGGATGGAGGATGGGGGGTGACAGGGTGGAGTGACTTTTAGACAGAGCGAGGTTTAAGCGAGGTGGAAAAGGGGGGTCAAAATTGATATCTGACGGGATGCTTAGGTCTGATGTATGGCTATTCGAGTTAAAAGTTTGGTGAATAAATTCATTCATATGGCGATTTGGCTTGAGGTGTTCTTGCTGGTTTTTATAGGCTTCGTTGAATCACAGCTTCAGTCCTCGACTTCAAGCCCTTTTGTCCTATCTCTGCGTCTTGTATTCATCTTAAATTCCAATCTTATGTCTTGATTTATCTGATCCAAGCCTCACTATTTATATCCCGCATCTCATCTTCGACAAGATTTCCATTTCATCCTTCCAACCCAAGTTCGATAAATACAGCCACTTCCAAGACCACAAATGTTTTCAACTTCGGATTCGAAGATGGAAGGATTTACCCCTCAACCGCTCAACTTGAAATTTGAAAACTTTAACGCGATAACTTTGAAGAAATAATACGATATTCGCGATACCTTGAGTATTCTTTATAATTTAGGAAGTTTTTAGAATCTTTTAAGGACTTTGAAAAATCGAGAAAATTTAGTGTAGTTGGCGTGGGCGATTGAGGGGTGAATCCTTCTAGACACTTGCCTTACAAGAAATAATGTTTGGCCGTTCCGATGGTAGCAGAAGATCTGGTGGTGGTTACGGTACATCTGGGAGAGAATTTGGTAATGAGAAGTACGTACCGCTGGATGGAGGAGGCATGGGACATGACTTTTGGTTCGTTGGAGGCTTTCAAGGATTATTCGGTGGGCGACCTCTACTTGGGCCACTGGTACTGATTCGACGCCCAGGGGCTAACATGTCTGATCTACTGCAGGGGTTGGAACTTTGTGGTCCAGGTAGGATGGAAGGATCTGGCATGGAATTTGATATGGGATCTGGTATGGGGATTGGTAGGAGGGGAAGTAGGAGGGGAAGTATGGGCGCAGGTATGGGCGGAGGCGTGGGAGGAAGCATGGGTAGAGGCATGGGCGCAGGCGGTAGCATAGGCCGATGGCCAGAAGGTAAAAGAGAGACGAAGTGAGCTCTGACTACCACTGGGTTCAGAGGCATGGTCACATAGATTTCCCTTTTCGATGAGCTTGATAATATAAAAGAAAAACGATAGGAATGAAAGATATTTCTGTACTACGACGGTAAAAACAAATGTAAGAATATATTAACTACCCCTTCTTCCCAGGATTATAATTACACTAACTCGAGACAGCCTTCGTTTTCAAGGGAATACTTTCTGCTGGTACCAATCAAACGCCATCCTCCACTTCCAGACAGAAGTAGCAATACGTCTTTATACCAAGGAACAACTATACAAGCTCTATTTAAACTCTTGCGGTCTGATCCGCTTCCTTTTCTTGTGAAAAGCTGCTGGGATGATGCTCAACGTGACTCTTCTCATAAAGCTGCTCCGGCTCGACGTTCTTCCTCAGAAGATATCTTTTGAAGAAGTAAGGAACCTGTCTCGCTCCATAAGCTGCATGGTCCCGTGTCCGAACACCGAAGACTTGGTCCAGCTCTTCAAGAGTCTTACCCTTGGTCTCAGGGACAAAGAACAAGACACCAAGGAATCCAATAATGTTCCAGACGGCATACCAGGCGAATGCTCCTTGAGGCTTGAATGCTTTCAGCAGACTTGGCCATGTCACACTCAGGATAAAATTGAAGAACCATGTGGTAGCCGTGGCGAGAGACATTCCTTGTGCACGAATGTACAATGGGTAGGCCTCAGCAGAGTAAGTGAATGGGACGGGTCCTTCTCCAGGTGAGTAGACAATGCCGAAGAGGTATAGGCCGAGAGCGACGCAAGCAATTTGTGCTTTGGATGAGTGAGGAATCCAGAAGCTGAAGCCGGTGAAGAATAAGCACAGACTCATCAACGGGAAAGTTGTCAACAGGAGATTTCGACGACCAAAGGTGTCGATAGTATAAATGGCGGGAATAGCGAAAAGGAAGTTGATGACACCCCATCCCAGCGAAGCACCAAGCGCGCTGATCTCAGAAAGGTTCGCCTCGAGAAAGATTTCGGATGAGTAATAAGCAATAACGTTCACACCACAGAACTGAACGTGGGTCAGCATTAAAAAAATCATATTGATTCTCTTCATTCCTTGCAGGAAACCTTACCTGTTGCATGAACATGACAATCTCAGAAGCCTGCATTGCCCGACGGTTTCGTGGAACGGTAATCATTTCCTTGATCTTGTTCTGTCCAAGAATCAAGCTTGAATTCTCGGCCTCGAGGAGCGTATGCATATAGAAGATGTCTCGAGCGGCTTGGACTTTGTTGTATCGAAGCTTGCACATGGACCGATATGCCTCTGTAGAAGAACGTGGAGTCAGCAATTGCCTAAGTGAGACAGGAAAGGGGTGTAGCTGCGGAACTGCTCACTCGCATGACGGCCTTTACTCATATACCAACGAGGAGATTCAGGACAGAGGAAAACGAAGCAGACCACAATGATTGCAGGCAAGCAAGCAGATCCCATCATCAGTCTCCAATTCAAGCCAGTAATTCCTGACTGATCAGGCACGTGATAGAACGCAAGATCTGCGGCGTAACCGACCATAATACCAAAAGCAGTCCACATTTGCCATTGCATGACTAAGGCGCCTCGAATCTGGGGTGGAGTGCATTCGGCGGCATAGATGGGGACAGTGGCAGACTTCGGACCAATTCCCAGGCCCAAGGCGAAACGGGCAATGAACATATGCCACCAGGTATTGGTGAAAGCCTGGATGAAGAATTCGGCATTAGTGATGTCTCAGAATATTCGAGAGCCAGCTACTCCCGTCTATAAAGCATCGACTGGTGAGATTATACGTACTTGCCAGATGCAGGCCAAAGCAGAAAAGCAACAGGTGAGGAAGATCGTTCCTCTGCGGCCAAGAAAGTTGTTGAAGGGGACAGTCAACCTTTAGTAAAGTCAGCATCTAATCTCCTAACCTCTTTTCAAAAGAATCATCATAGAGGGGGAAACTTACCAGCATCCAATAAACGCACAGCAGAGATAAGGAGCAGAGTTGACGAGACCCACGAGCCAAGAGTCTCGAGAGCTGTTCTTATCGCCGATACCAAATTGCTGACTGTAGAAGATTTGAGCGCCATTGACGACGGTCTCGTCTAGGGAAAACGTCAATAAAAGAGGTTAAATCTGATGGGAAATAACTAACCCATGCCCTGCACGGCTGCACAAGTCGAGCAGAGGACAATGACCAGGTATAGTAGTCTGGGTTGACTCCACTTGCTCGTAATTTCTTTCGTGAGGACCTCACTCTCCTCCGCCGTAAGCCCGTCGACCTCAGTATGTCGGTTGGGATCCTGCGCAAGGATTGCTCCCAACCTGAAGGCTCGAATATCCTCATCGTTACCAATGTGATAGTTCCTAACGTACTCCTCGCCCTTCACGGCCAACTCAGTATGGCTGAAGCCAGCTAAGGGGTTGGCGATCTTTGCATTGATGTTTGCTCGAAGCTTATCGGTGTTCATGTTCTCTGCTCCGGCGCCAGGTGGTCGGATAGAGTTGTTTTCGATCTCAGTCTGGCCACCTAGCGAATCGCTACTGGAGACTTTCCTCTCCTTCAAATTGTTTGGGTCCGCCATTATGTAAACAGTGCAGATTATCCTTGATGGCGAAAGTCTAGGATTGATGTAGGATATGAATGCAAATAGTTTAAAGCATTTGCTTGAGAGAAGGGAAATAAGGTTGTAAGATCAATGAACCATTTTAAATGGAAAGTGCGACGAAGAAAGACGTTATATTCCCCGCTATCCTAACCTTGAACAGATGTCTGTCAGGATGTGACAAGCACGGGCCCCCCACAGGTGATCGTCACTGCAAAATGAAGCAGACCAAGAAATATCCATCTGTGGTTGAGGCTGGCTTTAGGGGGTGGGGAACGGAAGATGATTGGTGGTGGGCCTCGACGGGCTCATCCGCAAAGCGGTAAGTGACAACTTTGACGGGACCCAGCGTTGCGATAGCTGGAAACGCACAAAGTTCTCGAGTCATCCGAGGAGCCAACTTTGGCTCAATTGTCTGCTAGTTAGCTTGACCAGAGGCTTTTCTCTCGAGCTGGCTTGACTCCGGCGACTACTTAGTCCGAACTATGCTTTGTAAAGCTCGAAGGGCCAAATTTTCAATCTCGACATTGAAGCGACGTTCTGGTACCAATGCACTACTAATAAACGTCACAATACATCCAGCCTAGAATCCCATATGCATGATCTGCCAGAAGATCCCCACAAAGATGGGGTCCTCGCACTCTGCTCTGCGAGTATCCCAACCTTGAATCTACGTCATATTGCTCAGAGCTGTGCGGCGTATTGAAGAGCGGCAGGCATGAAAATCGAGGAGGAGGTCTCCTGGAGGAGTTTGAATGGTCAATAAAACGAGCTCGCTAAGGACGAGGAGAAACATCTCTTGGGATTCGTGAAGGATCGTCGTCGGTTCATGAGGGATTGAAGAGCGTGACGTCAAGCTTTCGGGATCTAACCTCTTCGGGAAGCCAGTCCCGTGATTTGACACCATTATCTTCTTTACGAGCTGCTTCCCTTTTATAAGGGAGTACATGTTGAGATTTCTATGGCTGACTAACATCTCAACACAATGGCGGCATCAGAACTGGTCAAAGAGCACCAGAAATTGTGGTAGCAAAGCAGAAAGCGGAGCACGTGATCGTAGAAGCCAACCAAACTACGAAAGTCCAATGGGGGGTCCTGCCAATGCAAAATGTTTTATCTCATCGTTTTATAGTTTTCGAGTTCAGCATAAAAACACAGAGGGCCAGTGCGTCTTTTCATGGAGTTCTTTTCAATTTACAGTTTTCTTTACTTTCCTAAGAGCTCTCAAACTGGCAACGGGTCCATAAAGTATCAATTCGCAAGTATTTGAGAAAACCTCTCTTCCCCACGGAGAAAGTGCTTGTTTAAAGAGCTTTCCTATTCGACTTTAGCCTTATATCCAGCTCGGATAGCCTCGAGCGAGAGCTTCCCGTGACGCTAAATTGTCGAACATTCTTGACTGCACTCAGCACTCATAACATGTCTCGCTCCCTTTGCTTTTATAATTTTGTTTTTACTTCTGGAGAGGGAGTGGTCAAGTATCCCAACAAATAGATCTTGGTGGCGTTCACAGTGGTTGGTATACTTCCATCTCTGTCCCTTGCCTTCGATGAGCCGTGACGGGCTTTAGACGATATCCCACCATTAATTGTTTGTGATGCTCAGAGTTTGAGGCTCACGTTTCGACGAGTGGCAGCCTTTCCTGACCTTTTTGTGATATGGGTTCTGTTGGTAGAATTGATAGTCACGTGCAGGGCACTAGGCCTAATGCGATTAGCGCATTTAGCAGAGTATATCCTCTGCTTGCACCACGAACATAATCGACATCTTTCACCTACTACGCAACTAGCATATCACGTTTTGACTACGTGTCGTGCTACGCGTTCCGGGTGAACCGACACTGATTAGTCTGCATTTAGATTAGAAGGAAATAGGAAAGCGCGTTAAAGAGTCTCTATTAAGAGGCTGTCTTAACGAGTACTACTTTCTCTTGCTTACGTCGGCGGTCAAAGGTATATCAATAGATTGTCTCTATTAAGAGGCTCCTTATTGGTTACTGCTTTTACCAACAATAGATTGTCTCTATTGAGAGGCTCCTTATTAATCATTGCTTTTGCAGAAACCCTCTTATAAGTTAGAACCTTTAGCAAAATACTAAAAATAACACACCTTTTACTCCTTCCTCCCAACAAACTCCTTCCTCGAATATTACAAATACTACAAATACCACGAATACCCCGAATACCCCTTAACCTTATCGATTCTTCGACTTACGAGAAGTACGGCTCTTTCCTTAATTACTACTTGCATTCTATACGAATAGACTTAGTTATCGTAAGGTGGAATTATAAAGTATAGCATTATCTAAGGAAGAAGAACGGGTAACACAAGAAGATAAGGACAAATTTAAGGATAGCATTAAGCTTTTAAGAGCTAATAGGGCTATAATTTAGATATATATTAGGGTACGACGAAATGAATAGAAGAAATATGAGCTTATTAACGATAACCTATAAGAATAATACTAAGAAGACTTTAAGGATTTCTTTATTAATGACTTTGTAAAGGTTAAATTACCTACTTTAAAGAAGTTCCGTAAATTACTACGTTATAATAGTGTTTATGTGGCAAATAGAGTAAGTAGTAACTTTATAATTGCTAATGCTTTATACTAAATTGCTTAAGAGAGTATAATGCATATATAGTCGAAGGATAATATCCAAGAGTGTAGGTTTAACCTTGTAGCAAGAGCTTCTATCAAATCTATCTTTGTTATTGCTGTGACGAGCCTACGAGGTATGCCAGGATACACTTCACTAAAAGAAGAGGTCTTCTCCTAAACTCGTACAATTGGGCTATTTGCGAAGATCTAAAGCTAAGGAAAGAAGAAGAGGGTAAAGGAGGGAAAGGTGAGCTATATACACAGTAAGTAGTCAAGTGACATAACGTGGCCTTAGCCCAGGGCCTATATAGGACCCGTACAATACCTGTAGCGTAAGTGGCGGCTAAAGCCGTCACATTACCCCCCCCTTGTGAAAAAGCTTGCCCTCAAGCTTCTTAGCATTTATATATCGTCTTTTAATTTATCGTACAAATTAGCTCTATCCTCCTACATCTTAATCTAATTCCTTAATAGCCTTAAGGGTCTTAGACGATCCGGATTTTGCAAGTGGAAGTCCTATAGCTTATACGGGGCATACTTAAAATCACTAGCCGGGTACTATTCGGGGTCTTTATTATAGCTAACCCATTTTGCCCGGTAAGACAAATACTTCTTAGTCTTCTATATAGCTAGTATTTCTTCTACTTCCTACTCCTCGTCATCCGTAATTCTAATTGTCAAAGGGGGCTCGTTTTGCTAGCCTAGCAAAGGGTTATCACTAGCTTTCTATAACTTATCCGGTGAAAATATAAGGTAAATTTTCATTAATTTAAGCAGTTTAACCTTATACGAGTTCCCTATTCGGCGTAAAATCCTATATAAGCTAGCTATCTAATAGTCTAGTTTATAGCTTAGTCTTTAAGTCTTCTAGTTTTTTGTTAAAATCTATACCTTATCCTTAAGCTTAAAGTCGACTAGCTTATAGTATAAATTCACATCCTATTCCTTCTTCTCTTAAGCTTCTTTTATAATCTTATAAGCTATCTCCTAAGCTTCTTATAGCGTATAAACCACTCGTTAGCCTTCCTCCCGATTAAGCTCTTCTTTAAGGGTTGCTACTTTTAGCATATCCTAATCAAATAACGTACAAGGCTCGTATGCATTTAAAAGCATAGCAAGTAACATGCTATACTATTATATAGCAATATAAGCTAAGCATAGTCTATAATCGGCAAGAGTTTTAGCCAATTATCTTAATAGTAATTCACAAATAGCTATAAGCGTTAATCTAAATACTAGTTTATTATCTTTATCTAGCTATTAGTTTACAAGTAAAACGCAGTTAAAAGCTTAAGCTTTATGCCTAAGATTCGGCAAAACTCATTCCAAAAAGCGGATATAAACTAGGGGCCTTTATCGGATATAATAGACTAAGGGGCTTTATAAAACCGGTATATGTATATAATAAATAGCTAAGCCATTTCCTTTGCTATAGTTGTCTTATAGTATGGAATTGATACGCTTTGCTTGCTTAACCGGTCTATAATAACAAATGCTACATCGTGGCCATCCTTCGCTTTAGCAAATAATTTAAAGTCTATTATAATATGCTACTAAGGTTTATCCGGTACTAGCAAGGGGTATAGCATTTTAGGCGTATAATCCTTAAGTATATAGGATCGTTTGCAAGTATAGTAGTTCTAAATATATTAGGCTACATATAAAGATAGTTGTGCCTAATAGTACTTCTTAGTAAGGATTCGAATTGTCTTTGTATAGCTAAGGTAAGCGGAGAATACTTGGTCATGTGCTTCACAAATTAAGTCTATAATTAGTTAATTATCTGTAAAAACTACTAGCTTGCCCTAGTATAGTAGTAAGCCGTCTATAAAGGAGAAGTCTCTTGTAATAGTATATATAGCTTGCACACGTAAAGCTTGCAATAAATTAAAGGTACAATTTGCGGCTAGCAATCGCTTTACTAGAGGTAAAGGTTCATATATAGTTGCATCTAGCTCTTAAATTTCTAGGGTCTCCCGGATTTGCGGATCGATTTGTTTAAGCTAAAGCAAGGCCTTCGTATAAAGGTATACTTTTAAGTTTATAGAGGGTTTTAAGTCTTATTCTTTATAAGAGAGTATATCGGCCTTAGCATTTTCCTTCCCGGATCGGTATATAATAATAAATAAATAGTCGGCTAATAGCTCGGCCTAGCAAGCTTAGCGGCTATTTAGCTGTTTAGTCGTTATAAAGTACTTTAAGGCTTTATAATCCGTATAAACCTTTATTTGTCTAGCATTCCTTTAAAGCTCTAGTCTTTAGTGGCTAAAGGATTATACAATTGCTAGTATCTCTTTATTATAAATTTGATAATTGATCTTTGTAAAGGCTATAGTTTTAGAGAAGTATCTTATAAGGTACTAGTTTTTATCTAAATGCAATTGTAAAAGTATACTAGCAATTACCTTATTTAAAGCATCGGTTTCTAGCTTCGTTTCTAGTAAGTAGTCGTAATAACAGAAGATAGGGGCTAAAATAAGCCTCCGTTTAAGCTCTTCAAAGGCTTTAGTATAAGTCTTGTCTTATATAAATAGTAGATTTAGGTAAGTAAGCTATAAGAGGGGTTCTAAAAGCACACCGAACTCTCGAATAAAACGCCGATAAAAATTGCAAAATCCTAGAAATGATTATACACCTTTTATTATAAGGGGCTCGGCCTAGTAGCAAATGTTGTCTATCTTCTCCGGATTAACCTTAATCCATT
>Ga0302325_10002108_pt1 | contig 49058 bp, 42 predicted proteins | sample Palsa_T0_2_FD_201948 | JGI IMG/M metagenome (GOLD analysis project Ga0302325, IMG submission 201948) | Peat permafrost microbial communities from Stordalen Mire near Abisko, Sweden - Palsa_T0_2 | ecosystem: Environmental > Terrestrial > Soil > Palsa > Peat permafrost | place: Sweden: Abisko...
GGGCGCGCTGACCGACGCGCAAGCGGCGGCGTTCGTCGCGGCGGACGAACGGCGGCAAATCGTCGTGCGCGATCCCACGCAAATCGTGGTCCGAGGTCGCGCCGGCTCGCGCGCGCTCGCGCTTTTGCCGGTGCGCTGCCGGCGCCCGCTCACCGTGGTTGCGGCGACCGTGGCATCCATCGCGGCGGAGCGTTCGTTCGAACCGCGCGAGTTTGCCGAAGCGGTCGCCCGCGCAACCAATCTTCCAACGTTCGACGTGTACGCGGGAACGCGAGCCGCGTGAACGTCCACGATCTGCTCGACGCGTCGAGCGCGCACGTCGTCGGCTTCGATTGGCTCGCCCGCGCGGTCGCGCCGGTTTCGCCGTACGGCGAGCGCGTCTTCGAGGCGCTGCGGCCGTTTGGACCGGGCGAGGAGAGCGCGGCGCAAGCACGGTGCGATGCGATCGCACGCTGCGAGGCGGCGATGCCGCCGGATCGGCTCGATGCGATTCGCGGCCTGCTCGCCGATTTGCCCGACGTCGTCGGCGCGCTCGCGCGCGCCTCCATGGGAGACGCGCTCGACGATGCGGCGTTGTTGGAGCTGCGCCGATTCTGCGCGACGATCGAACGGATCGAAAGCCTAACGGCGGAGTATCCGGAGCGGCCCGTGATATTCAACGACGCGATCGCCGCGGTCGGCGTCGCGCTCGCGCCGGCGGGACGCGACGCGTCGGCATTCTATCTCGCGGACGCCTTCGATGCGAAGCTCGCGGCGGCGCGTGCGCTGCTCGGGCGCGAGCAAGCCGAGCTCGATGCGGCGCGCGGCCGCGAGAGCGCGCTTGCCGCACGCGCGCTCGGCCGCGAGACCATTGAGTCGGACGAGTTCATCGTTATGCGCGCCGACCTTCGCGGGTCGCTTCCGGCGGGTGTTCGCGCAATCCGCGAGGCGCCGACCTACGTGCTGTGCGCGCTGGAATACGGCGAGGCGACGCTGGCCGCACTCGCCCGGCGCGACGCTGCGGCAACCGCCGTGGCCGAGGCGGAAGCGCGCGTGCGCGCGCGTCTCTCGGCGCTCGTTCGCGAGCGCGCCGCGCGGCTGGATGCGGCCGCGCGCGGTCTCGGCGAGCTCGACGTGCTCGTCGCGGCGGGGCGGTATGCGCAGCGATACGCGTGCGTTGCGCCGTCCCTCGACGCGGGCGGGGTGCTCGCGTTCGAGGGCGCACGTTTTCTACCGCTGGAAGACGAGCTTGCCGCGGCCGGCCGGCAGTTTGTGCCGCTCGATCTCGAACTGCGCGACGCGGCGGTGTTAACCGGACCGAACATGGGCGGCAAGAGCGTCTTGCTGCAGACGTGCGGATTTCTTGCGCTCGCCTGCGCGCTTGGGCTCCCGGTTCCAGCGGAGCGTGCGCGCTGCGCGCTCTTCGATCGAATTGCGTGGCTGGGCCTGGGTCGCGACGCGAGCATCGGCGGGCTGCTCTCGTCGTTCGCGCGCGAAGTGGTCGAGCTCAAGGCGATTTTGGAGCGCGCCGCGCCGCGGCTGTTGATCTTGGTCGACGAGTTCGCGCGGACGACGACGCCGCACGAAGGTAAGGCGCTGTCGATCGCGTTGCTGGAGCGTTTGCGGGAGCGCCGCGCGGTCGGTATGCTTGCGACGCATCTGAGCGGCATTGCGGCCGCGGCCGGCGTCCGCCACTTCGCAGTGCGTGGGCTGCGGGGCATCCCGCACCGTCCTGCCGTGAGCGAGGTTGCGCAAGCGCTTGCGGCGCTGGCCGAAGCGATGGATTATACGATCGAGGAAGTGGGACCCGACGCGCGCCCGCGCGCCGACGCGATCGCGCTCACCGAGCTGCTCGGCCTCGACGGCGACTTCGTCGCGGCGGCGCATCGCGCGCTCTCGCAATGAACTAGCGCGGCGCGCTGCGAAACGAACCATCCTCGTATGGACCCGCTCATCATAACCTGTGCACCGGTCGGCGCCGAAGTCCGCCCGGACCAGACGCCGCATCTGCCCTATACCCCCAAGCTGCTCGGCGAGACGGCGCGCGCCGTCCGCGAGGCCGGCGGGTCCATCATCCACGTGCATTGCCGCAACGACGACGGGACGAACACGCACAGCGTCGAGCGCTTTGCCGAGGCGTACGATGCGATTCGCAAGCAGAGCGATCTGATCGTGCAGTTTTCGACCGGCGGCGCGATTGGAATGTCGCCCGAGGAACGCGCGAGCGTTCTGGAGCTGCGCCCCGAGATGGCGACGCTCACCTGCGGTACCGTGAACTTCGGCGACGAGGTCTTTGAGAACAGCTTTCCAATCATGCGCGGAATCCTGAAGAAGATGAACGAGTTCGGCGTGCGGCCGGAGCTGGAGATCTTTGACAAGGGACACATTGCCAACGCCCGCAAGCTCGCGCGCGAGCGTCTGCTCTCGCTGCCGCAACACGTCGATTTGGTGCTCGGCGTACCGGGCGGCCTCGAAGCGACGGTGCAAAACCTCGCCGATCTCGTCGATAATCTCCCGGCCGGCTGCACGTGGTCGGTTGCCGGCATCGGCCGTCAGCAGCTTCCGATGGCGATGACCGCGATCGCGATGGGCGGTCACGTCCGCGTCGGGCTCGAGGATAATCTCCATTACAGCCGCGGGCGACTCGCCCGCAACGAAGAGCTCGTCGCGCGCGTCGCGCGCATCGCCGCCGAGGCCGGGCGTCCGGTCGCGACGCCGGACCAGGCGCGAAAACTTCTCGGCTTGCCGGTGCCGGTTGCGGGGGGAGCCGGAGTCTAACGTCCAATAACGGCGCCGACATTGTTCACATACGTCGTGCGCCGGACGCTTCAGGCGATTCCGCTGATGCTGGCCATCTCGGTCATCCTTTACGGCATCCTCTACAACATGCCGGGAGGCCCGCTCGCGCCGTATCTGCAGAACCCACACATCACGCCTGCGGACATCGCGCGCCTTAAGCATAACCTCGGCATGGACCAGCCCGTGCCGATTCAATACCTCAAATGGCTCGGTCACGTGCTCATCGGCGATTTCGGCTACTCCACGAGCAACTCCGAGCCGGTCTTGCAGGCGCTGCTCGAACGTCTGCCGGCCACACTCGAGCTGATGGGCGCGTCGCTCTCCGTCTCGATCCTCATCGGCGTCGGCGCCGGTATCATTTCGGCGGTCTACCGCTACTCGGTGCTCGATTACGTGATCACGACCGGCGCATTCTTCGGCCAAGCGATGCCGGTGTTCTGGTTTGCGCTCATGATGCAGCTCGCGTTCGCCGTCCACGGCATCCCGCTGCCGGGCGGCTACCAAATCCAGTTGCCTTCGGCAGGAATCGCGAGCAGCGACACGTTCGATCTCGGCGACCGCCTCGTCCATCTCATCTTGCCCGCGGCCGTGCTCTCGCTGCTGGGGATCGCAACCTATAGCCGGTTCATGCGCTCCTCGCTGCTCGAAGTGCTTGGCACCGACTACATGCGTACCGCAGCCGCGAAGGGATTGTCGTTTCGCGCGATCCTCTTCAAGCACGGCTTGAAGAACGCGCTCATTCCGGTGGTGACGGTCATCGCGCTCTCGCTGCCCGGGCTGCTCGCCGGCGCCATTTTCACCGAGACGATCTTCGCATGGCCGGGCATGGGCCGGCTCTTCATCAACGCGCTGTATCAGAGCGATCTTGCGCTGCTGATGGGCTATCTGCTGCTGGTCGCGTTTCTGGTGGTCTTCTCCAACCTGCTCGCCGACGTGCTCTACGCGTGGCTCGATCCGCGCGTGAAGTACGACTAAAGGGCGCGCCGCATGTCTGCATCTTCGGTTCCCATGGGCGCGGGCGTCATCGTCGAGGACGATCTCCATCTTTCGAAGGTAACGTTCTGGCGGCGGCTGCGCCGTCATAAGTTGGCCATCATGGGGATCGTCGTGCTGACGCTGATGGTGCTGGCCGCCGCGCTCGCCAAACAGCTCGCACCCTTCGACCCCAACGCGATCGACAACGTCCATTGGCAAGGGACGCCGCTGCCGCCGTGCTTCCAAGACGCCGCGCAGTGCGGCGGGCATACGCTGGGCACCGATGAGGTCGGCCGCGACATGCTCTCGCGCATGCTCTTCGGCGCCCGCGTTTCGCTCGCCGTCGGTCTTTTCGCCGTGATCATGGAACTGCTGATCGGCAGCACGCTCGGTGCCGTCGCCGGCTACTACGGCGGCTGGATCGACTACGCGCTGATGCGTCTCACCGACGTCTTCCTTTCGATTCCGCTGCTGCCGCTGCTGCTCGTCCTCACGGGGATCGTCGCTGCCAGCTCGACGAAGGCGGCGCTCAGTTTCGGCGTGATCGTCATCATCATTGGCAGCCTCTCGTGGATGCCGGTCGCGCGTCTCGTGCGCGCATCGTTTCTGAGCCTGCGCGAACGCGAGTTTGCCGAGGCGGCCCGGGCGGTCGGCAATAACGACGGCCGGATCATCTTCCGGCATCTGCTTCCCAACGCGATCGCCCCGATCGTCGTGCAGGGCACGCTCGACGTCGCCAACGTCATCCTGCTCGAATCGGGCCTCTCATATCTCGGCTACGGAATTCAGCCGCCCACGGCGTCGTGGGGGAACATGCTCGCCAACGCGCAGAGCAATCTCTCCGTCGCGTGGTGGGCCGCGGTCTTCCCCGGCCTCTGCATCCTCGTAACAGCCCTCGCCATCAACTATATCGGCGACGGCCTCCGGGACGCCCTCGACCCGAACATGGGGTAGGCCCGGTATCGCGAGCGGCGAAGTTGGGCCAACCCTCTGCGCGCAAGTGGCGGAATTGGTAGACGCACTAGCTTGAGGGGCTAGCGGGAGCAATCTCGTGCTGGTTCGAGTCCAGTCTTGCGCATGAATCTCGGGAGCAAGAGATTGCTCCCGCTAGCGAAGCGCGTAGCGCGGAGCGGCATTAAGCGGCAAAGGGGCCCCCGGCCGCGAGAGCGGCTGGGGAATGGCAATCTCGCGCTGGTTCGAGTCCAGTCTTGCGCATGAATCTTAGGAGATTGAGTGAGCTGCATACCGCGTCGCGGCCGCTCGTCGCCCGCCTCCTGCGGGCTCCTACTCAACCGCGCTCGCGCCACCTGCTAAGGTAAATTATGGCATCCTGCCAATGGCGCTCGCGTCGGAAGCCCCTCTGCGGCATGCAGCTCACTCAGTCGCAGGGTGGTTCTAGTCCAGTCTCGCGCATTGTTCGCGATTGAGTCCGACGCATCGCTTCGGGCTCTTTCTCTTTGTTACGACCGTCGGTATTGCCGATCTAGGTCTCGCCCCCGTAGCTCAACTGGATAGAGCGCGCCTTTCGTATGGCCGAGGTTCCGGGTTCGAGTCCTGGCGGGGGCGGGCCGAGTATGGTGAGGCCGGAGCTCGGGACTCACGACCCGTGTTATGATGGTCTCACCATACGGAAGGTGCTCTTCGGAGCTACGGAACGGGGCCGGTCTTTCCGGCCCCGGACTTTTCCAAGCACCGTACCCTACACGCTGGATGCGAGCGTCTAGGATGACGGCACCGTGGTGCTCGGCCGTGACTACGCCGCGGCTACTCGATCGGGCGCGGGTTAACCGCATCAGCCCTTTTGCACAGAGCATCATCCGATACGCCACAGTGATACCGCTTCTCGTTGCATCTTCTTTAGCTGGACTCAGCTTAATGCGGCGGGGGCCCGGCCTCCGGCGGAGCGGGAGGGTGTCCCTGCGGACGGCGTCGGATACCACGACCAGGGCCGCGGCCCGGCTTTGCCGGGCGGGGTGAAACAGTAGCCGCTTCCGAGACGTAAAGCATGTCAGTTATGGAAATCCTACCGTGGGGTTGACCCGGTTCGCGATTAGCCGTCCGGTGATCACGGCGATGGTCTTCATCGCGCTGGCGATCTTCGGCACGATTTCTTTTTACAAAATCGGCCGCAGCGCGAACCCGCCGGGAACGGACTTTCCGGTGGTCGTCGTTTTCTCGGGCTACCCGGGCGCCTCGCCGCAAGAGGTCGAGCGGCTGATCGTCAAGCCGATCGAAGACCAGCTCGACAGCATCGACAACCTCGATCAGCTCAGCGCGACGGCGCAAGAAGGCAGCGCGACGATCATCGCGCAGTTCAAGCTCGGCACGAACCTCGACATCGCCGCGATCAACGTGCAGAGCGCGGTCGACGCGGCGCGCGTCTACCTGCCGATCGATCTCAATCCGCCCAGCGTCTATAAGAACGGCGCCTCGCAGCCGCTGCTCGATCTCGCAATCAGCTCCAAGACGCTCTCGCCCACACAGCTCGCCGATTTCGTGAACAACCGCCTAGAACCGGAGCTCAAGGCGATTCCGAACGTTCAAACCGTCGATATCTACGGTGCGAGCGATCGAGAATTCCACGTCGAGCCGATTCCCGAGCGGCTGCTCGGCGCAAATGCCACGCTGGGCGACGTCTTCACCGCGGTGGCGGCGAACAACCTCAACCTGCCCGGCGGCATTCTCCGTCAGCAGACGAGCGAGACGAGCGTGTCGGTGCACGCCGAGATCAACAACGCGCAAGATCTTCTCGGGATCCCGCTCAACGTTCCGGGCAGCTCGACCAAGAACCTCAAGGTCGGCGACGTCGCTTATGCCTACGACAGCCACGTCGAACCGACGTCGATCTCCCATTACAACGGCCAGCCGCGCATTTACGTCGAGCTTGGGCGCAGCATTGCCGCCGACGAGATCACGTCGACGAAGATCGCGCGCGACCACATCAAGGAGATCGCCGCGCAGTATCCCGATCTGAGCTTCAGCGAGATCGATGCGCCGGCCGATTACACGCAGAAGTCACTTAACGGCGTCTGGCAGTCGCTTATCGAGGGCATCGTCCTAACGATGCTCGTGATGTTGCTCTTCCTGCACGCTTGGCGGAACGCGGTCGTCATCATGATCGCGATCCCCACCTCGATTCTCTCGACGTTCATCCTGATGAAGATGTTAGGCTTCCATCTCGACACGATGTCGCTGATGGGCCTCTCGCTGATCATCGGTATCTTGGTGGACGACTCGATCGTCGTGCTCGAAAACATCACCCGCCATCGAGATTTGGGCGAGGAGCCGATCGACGCCGCGATCAACGGGCGCAGCGAAATCGGCGGCGCCGCCGTCGCCATCACCATGGTCGACGTGGTGGTCTTCCTGCCGATCGCGTTCTTGCCCGGCATCGTCGGCGCATATCTGCGGGAGTTCGGCGCGGTCGTCGTGATCGCGACGCTCTTCTCGCTGCTCGTTTCGTTCACGCTCACGCCGCTGCTCGCCGCAAAGTGGAGCGTGCTCAAACGCTCGCGGTCGAAGCCCAAGTGGCTGGAAGCGCTGGGGACGCTGAAGGCAAACCTCATCCTGTGCGGCGTCGCGGTGCTCACGTACTTCATTCCGTGGCCGATCGCCGAGCTGCGCGAAGTCATCCCAATCATGATCGCGGCGGTGCTGGTGCTCAATCTCTTCGTGCAGCGTTACGACCGCATTCTGGCGTGGTATCGAACCAAGGCGTTGCCGTACGCGCTGCAGCACGGGCTCTTCGTCGTCTTCACCTGCGCCGTGCTGGTGCTCAACTCGCTGACGCTGGCGATGGGCGCGGGCACGACGACCATTACGCTCAACGTCCTCATTTTGATCGCGGCGGCGATCTGGCACTTGATCGGCTTCGTCCTCCGCCGCCGGCTCCCCGAATCGAAGGTGGGCTATCGTTGGACGCCGCTCTCGAACGGCCGGAGCCGTGCCGCGTCGTTCGTCCGCAACGGTCGCGACCTGATCGCGAACACGCCGCGCGTGATCCTGCGCTGGTTCTACGCAACCGGACGGAGCCGACGGCTCACGCTGGCGACGTTCGCGCTTCCGATCGTCTGCGCGATCGTGCTGCCGCTGCTCGGCCCGGTCGATTTCGATTTCGTGCCGCAGATCCAAACCGGCGACATCAGCATGACCGTCACGTATCCGCCGGGCACGCCGCTGCAGACGACCGGAAAGTACGTCAGCGCGCTCGAGGCGGGCATCATGAAAGTTGACGGCATTAAGTCGGTCAGCTCGACGGTCGGGAGAAAGCCGCAAGGCTGGGGCTCGGCCATCGGCGACAACTACGCGCGTCTGAACGCCGAAACGCTCCCGGAGCGCCGGCACGATACCTATAAGATCATCGATCAGGTACGCAAACTGGGTTACCTCGTGCCGGGGAGCGTCTTCGAAGTCGCCGGCGACAACGGCGGCGGTTCGGGCGCATCGATCTTCTATTCGGTCGCCGGACCCTCCGACGTGATCGGCCCCGCAGCCGAGAAGATCGCGTCGTTCCTGCGCAACACGCCGGGCAGCGTGAACGTCGAAACCAGCAACGAAGCCGCCGCGCCTCGCCTCAACGTCAACGTCGACGCGCAGAAGGCCGAGATTCTCGGCATCACTCCGGCCGACGCGGCGAACGCGGCGCGGTTTGCCATCGACGGCGCGGTCGCGACCCGCGTACGCGCCGAGAACAGTCTGGTCGACGTCCGCGTGCAGTTCCCGCTCGCCGACCGGAAGACCGTCGACGAACTGCAGGACGTGCGCGTCCGCGCCCAAGACGGAACCCTCGTACCGCTGGCCGACATCGCGAACTTCGAGTGGACGAAGGCGCCGCTGCAGATCAAGCGTCTCAACCGCCAGCGTGTGGTCGACGTCTACGGCGGAACGTTGCCCGGCTACTCGCTCGGCGCCGTTACGGGTCCGCTCGAGCACGCACTGCACAATCCCGGATTCCTGCCGCCCGGCGTCGCGCTCACCGCGCAAGGCGACACGCAATATATGAACGAGACGATGGCCAACATGGGCATCGCGCTGCTCACGTCGTTCATGCTCGTTTATATGCTGATGGTGATTCTCTACGGATCCTTCCTCGAGCCGCTGATCGTGATGCTCTGCGTGCCCCTGGCAATCATCGGTGCGCTGGTCGCGCTCTCGTTGATGCATTTGGTCGAGCCGAACGCCGGCCAGTCGCTGAACATCATCTCGATGATCGGCATCGTGATGCTCTTTGGACTGGTGGCGAAAAACGGAATTCTCCTCGTCGACTATTCGAATACGCTCTGTAGGCGCGGCATGCGCGTCCACGATGCGGTGCTGCAGGCGGCGAGCACGCGCTTCCGGCCGATTCTGATGACGACGTGCGCGATGATGTTCGGCATGCTTCCGCTGGCGCTCGGATTCGCCGAGGGCGGCGAGTGGCGGCAAGCGATGGGAACGGTGATCATCGGCGGTCTGCTCAGCTCGCTCATCCTCACGCTCTTCCTGGTGCCGATGGTGTACGAGACCTGGATGGCATACTTCGAGCGCCGAGGCGATCAACGCGCCGTGACCGCCGAGATGTCGCGTCCGGCCGAAGTCGGCATAGTGTGAGCCGCCGCGCGCTCGTCACGGGCGCGGCGGCCGGTCTTGCGGCGGGGATCGCACCCGCCTTGGCGCGGGACGGTTTCGACTGCGTGGCCATCACGTACCGCTCGACGCCGCCCGACGCCACCCGCACCGCGATCGAAGCCGCGGGTGCCGCGTCGGCGGCCGCGCGCGTCGATTTCTCCGCCGATCCGAGTGTCATCGAGCGCGATCTGCACGCCTTGGTCGCTCAGCACGGGCCGTTCGATACGCTCGTGCACGGGGTCGGACCGCTGCTGGTGAAGCGATTCGCGAAAACCACGCTCGACGAATATAACGATGTGGTCGACGGCAACCTACGCAGCGCGGTCCTCGCGGCGCGCGCGACGCTGCCGGCGATGCGCGAGCGCGCGTTCGGCCGCATCGTATTCTTCGGCATGCCGGGCTCGAGCGAGACGCGGCCGTTTCGCGGCTTTTCTCTCTATCAGGCGGCGAAGAGCGCCGTCGTCGCGTTCGCGCGCGCGCTGGCGATCGAGGAAGCCGCCCACGGCATTACCGTCAACGTCGTTTCGCCGGGCGACATTCGGGACAAAACGCTCGACCGGGAGCGCGCGCTGCAGCGCGAAGGGCGCAATCCGCGCGGCCGCCCGGGCACCTTCGAAGACGTAGCCGACGCCGTGCGCTTCTTTATCGCAGGCGAGCGGGATTTCGTCACCGGAAGTGTATTGGAAGTGACCGGCGGCCTGCAGACCGCCGGAGAGTAAACTGCACAGGACTGTTCTGCGCGCGGCTCGTAAGCACCGCGGAACACGATGGGCGACGATCGATCAGCATATCAGCCTTTCGCGCTGCCGGGCGCGCGTCCGCATTACGGCCCCGACAAATTGGTCGCGGTCGAGGAGATCGCGCTCGATCTCGTCCCCGATCTCGAACGCGAGTCGCTCGACGGCTGCTGCACGACGACGGTCCACGCCTTTGACCAACCCGTAACGCGTCTCTCGCTCGACGCCGTCGACCTCGACGTTTCCAGCGTCGAGCGCGTCGAGCCGGGCGCAGCGCCGCGCGGCGTGGGGTTCGTCGTGCGCGACGGAAAGCTCGACGTGACCTTCGATCCGCCGATCGCGCCCGGCGAACGCGCGACGTTTGCGGTTCGTTATCGCGTCGTGCGGCCGCGGTACGGCCTCTTTTTCGTACGACCGACCGCGTCGCATCCGGAGAAAATCGCGCACGCGTGGACGCAGAGCCAAGACGAGTTTGCCCGCTATTGGTTCCCGTGTCTCGATTATCCGCACGAGAAGCAGCGCAGCACGACGACGATTACCGCGCCGAAGGGCACCTTTGCGCTCGGCAACGGCGCGCTCGTGGAGCGAGCCGAGCGCGACGGAAAAACGGTCTTCAAGTATCGGCAAGACGTGCCGCACAGCACGTATCTCATGACGATGGTTGCCGGGCCGTTCGTCGAGGTCGCGCAGGGGAACGCCGGCCGCAACGGCGTCCCGGTGTTCTACTACGTGCTGCCCGGGCGGGAACGCGACGGCGAGCGGGCCTTCGGTAAGACGCCGCAGATGATTGCATGCTTCGAAGAGCGCACCGGCATGCCGTATCCCTATGCGCGCTACTCGCAGATCGCCGTGTCGGATTTTATCTTCGGCGGCATGGAGAACACGTCCGCGACGACGCAAACCGACCGGACGCTTCACGACGAGACCGCGCATCTCGATTTCTCGAGCGATCCGCTCGTCGCGCACGAGCTCGCGCACCAGTGGTTCGGCGACCTCCTCACCTGCCGCGATTGGTCGCACGCCTGGCTCAACGAGGGTTTCGCAACCTTCATGGAAGCGGTCTGGCGCGAAGCCGACCTTGGGTACGACGAGTACGTCTACGACGTCTTCGAGTGCCTCAGCATCTACCTCAAAGAAGAAGCGCACCGCTACGTTCGCCCGATCGTCTGCAATACGTATATCGCGCCGATCGAAATCTTCGACCGTCACCTCTACCAGAAGGGTGCGGCCGTGCTGCACATGCTGCGCGGCGAGCTCGGCGATGCACGCTTCTGGCGTTCGGTGGCGCGCTACGTACGCGAGAACGCGCAGCGCTCGGTCGAGACGATCGACTTCATTCGCGCCATCGAGGGGGAGACGGGCCGCAATCTGCGCGGCTTCTTTGCGCAATGGGTTTTTCGCGAGGGTCATCCGGCACTCGAGATCCGCTACGCGTGGGACGCGACGCGCAACGTCGCGACGGTAACTATCGATCAAAAACAGCCGGTCGAAGCGCAGCACCCCGTCTACGAGTTCGACGTCGAGCTCGCTTTCGCGCCGAAGCCCGATTCGATCGAGGGCGAACGGCGCATCCGGGCACACGTCGGACGCGCCCACGAAACGATCGCCGTCCCGCTCGAGTTCGAGCCGCGGCTGGTGCGCTTCGATCCCGGCGCGTTCTTGCTCGCCGACGTCACGTACGCGCTCGGCCCCGACCTGGCCGCTGCCGTGCTGCTGGGCGACCCCAACGTCGTGGCGCGGATTCGCGCGGCTCGCGAGCTCGCCAAGGATTCGGGACGCACGGCGCGTGAGGCGCTCGAGCGCGCGTTTGCGTCGGAGCATTTTTGGGGCGTGCTCGCCGAAGCCGCGCATGCCGTCGGTGCGTCGCGCTCGCCGTGGGGACGCGACCTGCTGATCGGCGCGCTCGCGCACACCCATCCGAAGGTGGTCCGCGCGGCGGCCGATGCGCTCGGCAACTTCCGCGACGACGACGTCGCCTCGGCGCTCGAAGCGACCTCCCGCGACGCTCGCTCCTACTTCGTGCGGGCGGCGGCGCTGGTGTCGCTCGGCAAGACGCGCGCCGCTCGCGCCTTCGAAGTGCTCACTGCGGCGGCGCGCGCGCGAACCTGGAACTCGGTCGTGGAGGCCGGCGCGTTGCGCGGTCTCGCCGAGCTCGCCGACGCCAAGGCGATGCCGCTGCTTCTCGAGGCGAGCGCACCGGCGAAGCAGGAGGGAACGCGTCGCGCCGCAGTCGCATCGCTCGCGCGGCTCGCTTCGCTCGTGGAGAGCGAGCGCACGCGGGCCGTCGACGCAATCGAGCGTCTCTTGGACGACGAGTCGTTCCTCGTTGCGCTCGACGCAATCGCTGCTGCCGAATCGCTGGGCGACGAGCGCCTTCTCACTGGGCTCGACCGCGTTGCCGGGCAGGGCATCGACGGCCGCATTCGCCGGCATGCGATGGAAGCCGCGATGCGAATCAGAAAGGGAGCCAAGGTGCCGTCGCAAGTGACGGCGCTCCGCGACGATATCGATGAGCTACGTGAACAGCAGCGTCGGTTACAGGAGAAGATCGAAGCGCTCGCGCGTCCGTAAGCGACGCGTGTTTGCAGTCGCCGCGCTCTTTGCGGTTATCGTCGCGTCGGCCTTAATAGCGCACGCACGCTCGGGCGCGAGGACGCGTGCGTCCGACGTTGTGTCGGACGCTCGCTCCGCTCACTTTTCCGGAGAGCAGGCTCGAAATAACACTTCCACCATCCGTGCCGGCGGCGTCCGGTTTGCGTGGAGCAACGGCGAGCGCAACGCATTGCGGAGGGCGCTGCACGGCGCGTTCGCGCAGGCGCTCGCCGGGGCGAATGGGTGGAGTTTTGCAGTCGTCGACGCGGGGGCACGAACGATCTACGACGATCGCGCCGACCGCGCGGTCGCGCCCGCCTCGGTTCAGAAGCTCGTCGTCGCGGCGACCGCGCTCGACGTGCTCGGGCCGGCCTACCGCTATCAGACCCTCTTCGCCGGTCGCGGCGGAGTCGGCGAGAACGGCACGCTAGACGGCGACCTCTGGCTGGTCGGTTCGGGCGACCCGTCGCTCACCTCCGACGACCTCCGCAACGGCGTGGGGACGCTTGCGCGCTCCGGCCTGCGGCGCATTGACGGCGGGGTCGCGGTGGACGATACGACGCTAAGCGGACCCGGTCTCAATCCGCACTGGGGGAGCGACGATAACGGGCAGGATTACGCCGCGCCGACCAGCGCGATCTCGCTTGACGGCGACACGGTCGAGACGACCCAGGATGTCGGGGGCGTCGAGCAGCGGTTCTGGACGCCGATGCGGGACGTGGCGCGCTATGTTGCCGGCCGTCTGAATGGGATGTTCGTCGCACGGGGAATCCCGCTCGCCATGCCGCCGACGATTGCCGCCGCGCCGCTTGACAGCGTGGTTCTTTGGGATCACCGTTCCGCGCCGCTGCGGACGCTTGAGAGTCACATGCTCTTCGTTTCCGACAATCACTATGCCGAGCAGTTACTGCGAACGGTCGGGGATCGTGCCGCCGGCAACGGCGACGATACGGCCGGAATCGCTGCCGAACGCCGGTTTCTGGAGCGCCGCGGGATCCCGGCTCCGGGACTGCACCTGTACGACGGCAGCGGACTCTCGCCGTCGAATCGCATCGCGGCGACGACCGTAGCGCGGCTGCTCGCCGATCGCGAGCCGGAGCTCTACGATCTGTTACCGCTCGGCGGCCGTCAAGGAACGCTGGAAGACTACGACTTTACGACGGCGCTCGGGCGCGTTCGCGCGAAGAGCGGGCATCTCTCGAATGTTTCCGCGCTCGCGGGATACGTGACGACGCACCGCCACGGACGCGTCGCCTTTGCATTTCTGATCGACGGCTCGCCCGGAGATCCGGATACCGCAATCGTCGAGGCGGTCGATCGGGTGGCGGCGTTTTGAAGAACGGCACGCCGATGATCGACGAAGCGCTGATGGGGCGTTTGGTGTCGCGGGCGATGCGGTACGGCGGCGACTTCGCCGACGTCTTCTGCGAGCGGCGCCGCACGCTCTCGTATCGTCTGCAGGACGGGCGCATCCACGATGCATCGTATGCGGTAACGCTCGGCGTCGGCATCCGGGTCGTCGTCGGCGAATCGGCGGGATATGCGTGCTCCGATGATTTGAGTCCGGCCGCGCTGCTCGATGCGGCCGACGCGGCGTCGCTGATCGCTCGAACCGCTCCCGACGGCGGCGAGCGAAGCATCGAGCTTTCGTTGGAGCACTCGCCCGCGTTCTACGATTGCGATCGATCCGACACGATCGACGCGGCGCGGTACGTCGCGATGCTCGAAGCCGCGGATACCGCCGCACGGCGCTACGACCCGCGCATCGTTGCGGTCAACGCGCACGTGAGCGACGAGCTGCAAGAGGTTTGGATTGCGACCAGCGAGGGCCGGCTCGTTGCCGACTGCCGCCCGCTGATCACGTTCGGCGTTCAGGCGGTCGCCAGCGAGAAGAACGAGCGCGGCTCGGGATATGTCGGCGACGGCGGGCGCACCTCGATCGAATTTTTCGCGCGCGAGACGCCGGCGGCGCTTGGGGCCGAAGCCGCGCGCATCGCGACCGTCAACGTCTCTGCGGTTCCCGCGCCGGCCGGCGAGATGGAGATGATCGTCGGTGCGGGCGGCGGCGGCGTGCTGCTGCACGAAGCGGTCGGGCACGGGCTCGAAAGCGATTTCAATCGTCGCGGGACGTCACTCTACAGCGGGCGCGTCGGCGAGCGGGTCGCGAGCGACCTGGTGACGATTTACGACGACGGCAATCTTCCCGAGGAACGGGGCACGCTCAACGTGGACGACGAGGGCGTCGCCGGCCAGCACAAGGTGCTCGTCGAGAAAGGCGTTTTGCTCGGCTATATGCAGGATCGGCTCAACGCGCGCCTCATGGGAGTCGAACCGACGGGCAGCGGACGGCGTCAGTCGTTCCGCTTCGTTCCGCAGCCGCGCATGTGCAACACGTATATGCCGGCCGGCGAATCGAGCGTCGACGAAATCCTCGCGTCGACACAGCGCGGCATCTACGCGAAGTCGTTTGCCGGCGGCCAAGTCGAGATCGCCAAAGGCGATTTCGTCTTCATGGTGGGCGAAGGCTACTTGATCGAAAAGGGCAAGATCACGACGCCCGTCCGCAACGCGTCGATCGTCGGCAACGGGCCCGAAGCGATGATGAAGGTCGTCGCGGTCGGCAACGACGCGCGCTTGGCGCGACGTCACTATACCTGTGGTAAGGGCGGCCAATTCGTTCCCGTCGGGGTCGGCATGCCGACGGTGAAAATCTCCTCGATCACGGTCGGCGGTACCCAGCATGGATGAGTCCACCGCGATCGCGATCGCAAATCACGCGCTCTCGCTCGCGCGCGATGCCGGCGCCCAGAGCGCCGAAGCGTCGGTCTCGATCGCCCACCGATTCAACGCCGAAGCGCGCGCCCAAGTGGTTGCGAAGCTGGAGGGATCGACCGGCAAGAGCCTCTTCCTGCGCGTCTTCCGCGACGGACGCAAGGCGACGCTCTCGACGACGGATTTTACCGCCGGCGGACTGCGCGATGCGGTGACGCGCGCGGTCGGGCACGCGGACCTCGTCGCGCCCGACGAGTATGCGGGCCTTCCCGACGAAGCCGCGACCGACGGCGCCGGGCTGCGCCTCGCCGACCCGGCGCTCGCGCAGCGCGAGGGCGTCGCGAAAGTTGCGGAGGCGCTCGAGCTCGAGCGTTTGATCCGCGCGGCCGATCCGCGCGTTACCAACTCGAGCGGTTCGCACTATCACGACGCCGTCGGCGTCACGGCGCTCGCCAACTCGACCGGATTCTCGGCGGCGTATACGTGGACGCGCGTCGGACGTTCGACCGGTCCGGTTGCGCTCGACGGCGAGGTGAAGCGCATCGCGCACTATGGAACCGCGGCCCGGTATTTGAGCGAGCTCGAAGGGCTCGGCACGATCGCGACGACCGCGGTCCGTCGCGCGGTCGACCTCTTCGGCGCTCGTAAGCCGCCCACGATGCGCGTGCCGGTGATCTTCGAGCGTGACGTCGCGGCCTCGCTGCTGGAAGACGTCTTCGCCGCCGTTTCGGCCGCGAACGTGGCCGTCGGCAACTCATGGCTGAGCGGACGGGTGGGCGAGCGCATTGGCAGCGAGCTTGTCACGATCGTCGACGATGGCCGCGTGCCCGGCGGACTCGGTACCTCGCCGTTCGACGGCGAAGGCGTGCCGACGCGGCGGACGCCCGTCTTCGAGCGTGGCATGCTGCGCTCGTTTCTCTACGATACCTACTACGCGCGCAAGCTCGGAGCGTCGAGCACCGGCAACTCGACCGGCGGCGGCGTGGGGCCGAGCAACTTCTATCTCGAGCCCGGCTCGATCTCGCTGGACGATCTCATCGCGGCGACGCCGCAGGGCGTGCTCGTGATGGACACGATCGGCTTTGCGACCGAGCACGCGACGGGCACGTACAGCCGCGGCGCGCGCGGCTTTTTCATCGAGAACGGCGAACTCGCCTATCCGATCGATGAGTTCACCATTGCCGGTCAGTTTACGGACATGCTCGCGGGCGTCGACGCGGTCGCCGGCGACTTACGTTTCGAGGGCCCCGTCGTCTCGCCGTCGTTTCGGATCGCCGAGATGACCGTCAGCGGTAATTAGAACATGAATATGATGGCACAACCCGCGATCTCCCTGACGATAGTCCTTCGGATCGACATGCCCAACGAGCCGGGCGCGTTCGGCTCGCTCGCGAACGCGATCGGCGACGCGGGCGGCGCGATCGGCGCCGTCGACATGCATACGATCGGCCGGACGCGCGTCGTGCGCGACGTGACGATCGGCGCCCCGTCCGACGCGGTCGCGAACGAAGTTCGCAAAGCCGTTGAAGGCATCGAGGGCGCGCGCATCATCTTTTCCGCGGATTCGACGTTTCTCGCCCACATCGGCGGCAAGATCCAGATCGATTCCAAGATGACCATCAAGAGCCGGCAAGATCTCTCCACGGTCTATACACCGGGCGTCGCGCGCGTCTCGATGGCGATCGCCGCCGATCCGGCCAAGGCGTTCCAGCTCACCATAAAGCGCAATACCGTCGCGATCGTCACCGACGGCACGGCCGTGCTCGGGTTGGGCGATATCGGGCCGCTCGGCGCGTTGCCGGTGATGGAGGGCAAGGCGATGCTCTTCAAGCAGTTCGGCAATATCGATGCGTTTCCGATCTGCCTCGACACCAAAGACGTCGACGAGATCGTCGAAACCGTCGTGCGGATCGCGCCGGTCTTCGGCGGCATCAACCTCGAAGACATCAGCGCGCCCCGGTGTTTCGAGGTGGAAGAGCGTCTGATCGAGGCGCTCGACATTCCGGTGATGCACGACGATCAGCACGGGACCGCCGTGGTGATCATGGCCGCGCTGGTCAACGCGTCGCGCGTCGTCGGCAAGCGGCTGGCGGATCTGCAGGTCGTCGTCTCGGGAAGCGGCGCGGCCGGCACGGCGACGATTAAGATGCTTCTCGGCGCGGGCGTCCGCGACGTGATTCCCGTCGACCGGGTCGGCGCGCTGAACCGTACCGACCGCTACGACAATCCGCACTGGCGGTGGCTTGCCGAGCACTGTAATCGAGAGAATCGGCGCGGCTCGCTGCGCGACGTGCTCGAAGGCGTCGACGTCTTCATCGGCGTTTCGGCGCCGGGAATTCTGCAGCCCGACGATATCGCACGAATGGGGCGCGATCCGATCGTCTTCGCGATGGCCAATCCCAATCCGGAGATTATGCCCGACGTCGCGGCGCCGGTGGCCGCCGTGATCGCGACCGGGCGTTCCGATTTTCCGAATCAGGTCAACAACTTGCTCTCGTTCCCGGGGATCTTCCGCGGCGCGCTCGACGTTCGCGCGCGGCGCATCACGGAAGGCATGAAGCTTGCGGCCGCGTTTGCAATCGCCGAGATAGTCACGCCCGACGAGTTGAGTCCCGAGTACGTGATTCCCAGTGTGTTCGACACGCGCGTCGTCGACGCGGTCGCCAAAGCCGTCGCCAACGCCGCAACCGAAGAAGGCGTCGCGCGGCGCATACCGCCGATCAATGAAGGCGAGGGCTTCGGCGCCAACGGCTGACGGGCTGACGCTCGATCAGCGCGATCCGCGTCCGCTCTACGTTCAGCTCGCCGATCGGATCGTCGAGGCGATCGAGCGCGGGGAGTACGCGCCGGGAGAGCGACTTCCGTCTATTCGCGAGCTCGCGCGCCGGCTGGACTGCGCACTGGTGACGGTTTCGCAGGCATACGAACTGCTCGCGGCGCGAGGCCGCGCGGCCGCGCGGCCCGGTAAGGGGACGTTCGTTGCGGCGCCCGCAGCGCGCGACGAGCCGTTCGCGCGCCGCTGGGAGCCCGATGTCGGACGCTTCGCTCGCGGCTCGCGGCTCGAAGGCGTCATGGAACGGCTGACGGAGGCCTCGGAACCCGGGGCGATATCGCTCGCCTCGGGCCATCCCGCGCCGGAAACGTTTCCGCTGCACGATTTTGCGCGCGCGTTTCATCGCACGCTGCTCGACGATTGCGCCGAGCTGATGCAATACCGCTCCTCCACCGGCGACGCCGATCTCTGCGCGAAGCTTGCCGAGTTGCTGCGGGGACGCGAGTGCGCGGCCGCGGCCGCCGACGTCATCGTCTGCTCGGGTGCGCAGCAAGCCGCGGACATCGTCGCGACCGTGCTTTTGGACGAACGCAGCGTCGTCGCGAGCGAAAGCCCGACGTATTGGGGGAGCCTCGGCGTCTTCGACGCGCGCGGCGTGACCTACGTCGAGGTACGCGGCGACGAGGATGGCGTCCGCGCCGACGACGTCGAGCGCGTCTTCGCCGAGTACCGTCCGCGGCTGTTCTACGTCAATCCGATCGCGCAGAATCCGACCGGTGCCGTGCTGCCGGCACGTCGGGCGAAGCACATCGTCGCGATGGCTCGCCGCTACGACGTCGTCGTGCTCGAGGATCAGACGGGATGGCAACTCACCTACGACGCGCCGGCACCACCGCCGCTCGCGGCGCACGATACCGACGGACGCGTCATCGCGATGGAGAGCCTGTCGAAATCGATCTTTCCCGCGCTGCGCATAGGGTATCTGTACGCGAAAGGCGGCATCGCGCAGGCACTCGAGGCGGCGAAGGTTCGCGCCGACGTCTTCACCTCGACGCTGACGCAGCGCGCGCTCTGGCGCTTTATGGAGAGCCCGGCATGCGCGCGCCATTTTCGCTCGACGCGCGCGCTCTATCGGCGGCGCCGCGATGCGTTCGTGAGCGCGCTTGCCGAGGCGCTGCCGTGGGCGGACGTCGCGTCGCCGGGAGCCGGGGTCAACGTGTGGCTTTCGTTGCCGCCGCGGATCTCGACGCGCGCGGCGTTCGATGCGTGCGCGCGCGAAGGCGTGCTCGTGATGCCGGCCGAGCCGTTCTACCCGACGCGCAGCGGGCCGCCGGCGTTGCGCCTTTCGTTCGGACATCTCGCGGAGGAGGATGCTCGCGAGGGTGCGGTTCGGCTCGGACGCGCCCTAGGACGGCTGTATTAGAGAACGGCGCGAGGAGAGCACGCGCTCCTCGGTTCGAATCCGCCACGCGAGCAGCGCCGCATTGAGGATCGAAAAGACGATCGCATACTCGACGGCGCCGAAGGCAAGCGGCAGAATCAAAATCTCCGCGCCGACGATCGCGTAGTTCGGATGGCGCACGAGGCTGTAGGGGCCGCGGCGTACCAGCGGCGCCCCCGGCAGCGTTACGATGCGCGTCGTCCAGTACGGTCCGAGCGACGCAATCGTCCAGACTCGCAGCGGCTGCAGCGCGGCGTAGATTCCGAGCAGCCACCAGTTCGGCACGGAGGACGGCGGAACGGCGAACGCCATCCCGATCAGCCACGCGGCGTGCAGCAGCACGAAAAACGGATGCTGGATCCGCCCCGCCTCGACCGCGCCGCGCGCCAGAAGGCGGCGCGTGTTTCGCGCGGAGTACGCGAGCTCGATGAGTCGCTGCAACGCGACGAGGGCGAGCACCGGGTAGAGGTACATTCGCCCTAGTCGTTTTCGAGCAGCGTGAAACCGGCAGTGAATCCCGGGCCGAGCGCGCAGACCAGCCCGCGTTTCCACGGGGTCGCATCGCGCAGCATCCGTTCGAGCACGAACATGACGGTCGCGGCCGACATATTCCCGTACTCGCGCAGCACGTTGCGTGCGGCGTGCAGCGAGCCCGGCGGCAACTCGAACGCCGACTCCAATGCGTCGAGTACCTTTGCGCCGCCCGGATGACAGATGAACGCATCCACGTCGCGCAGCGCGAGACCGTGGCCCCGCAAGAAATCGACGGCGACGTCGTGCAACTGAGTGGTGACCAGCTCGGGAATATCGCGTGAAAAAATTGCTTTGAACCCTTCGCCGGTTACCTCCCATCCCATGACGTCGAGCGAGTCGGGCCACGTAAACTCGCCGTCCGCCACCACGCGTGCGCTCGTGCCTTCGCTCGATAGCAGCGCGGCCGCCGCGCCGTCGCCGAAGAGTGCCGTTGCGACGATGTTGCTTTTGGAAAAATCGTCGCGCCGGAAGCAGAGCGCGCAAAGCTCGACGACGACGAAGAGCACGAGCGATCCCGGCATCGCGCGTGCGAGCGAGGCTGCGCGCGCCAGACCGATGGTGCCGCCGGCGCAGCCGAGACCGAAGATCGGCAAGCGCCGCACGGTGCGCCGCAAATTCATGCGCTCCATCAGCAGCGCGTCGAGGCTCGGCGTTGCGATGCCGGTCGTTGAAACGGCCACGACGGCGGCGACCTCGCCGGCGTCTCGGCCGGCGCGCCGCAGCGCGTCGCGCGCAGCGCGCTCGAGCAAATCGACGGCCGATTCGAGATAGACGCGATTGCGCTCCGGCCAGTCGTGCTGCTGCTCGTACCACTCGATCGGAACGCACGAATAGCGGCGCTCGATGCCCGTATTACCGAACATGGGAAGCAGTCGAACGATTTCGCGGGAGCGCGGGCCGAGCGCATAGTCGATCCGCCGCATCACTTCGCTCTGGCCGAGTGCGTATGGCGGAACGGCCGTAGCCACGGCGAGGATGCGCGCGTCCGCACTCACCGGAACGACGTTCCGCCCCGCCGGCAGGGTCCCCGCAGCCCGCATGGTAATGGCATACCTCCCGTGTCGTCCAGACCTATCGCAGCGGCGCTATTAGCCGCCGTTTTATTGGGTGCGGGGAGTCGACCGGCTCCCCTCATCGTGTATTCGGCACCGGCCGGCACGCGGCCGACCGGAGCCGACAGGATTCACCCCACCACCGCGGTTCTTCCCAACGGCCGAATCGCCGTGCCGGCAGGCGCTAGCCTCTTCGTCGGCGCCGATCCGTTGGGCTTCGCCCTCACACCCGATGGCCGCTATGCGATCGTTTCCAACGACGCCGCGCCGCCGAACTCGTCGCTCTCGGTCGTGGACGTCAAGACCATGCGCGTCGCCGGCGAGTATCGCGACGCATCGGTTGCATTTTTCATGGGCGTCGCCGCCGTACGCGATCCAAACGATGCCTCCCAGACCATCGTCCTCGCCTCCGACGGTGCGATCGGCGCCGTTCGCATCTTTGCGCTCGACACCAGCGGCCAACTCACGCCGTCGGGAGCGCCGATCGCGCTTCCGGCCGCAGCGGGGCGTCGAGCGTATCCCGCGCAGATCGCGGTCACGCCCGACGGACGCACGGCGTTCGTCGCCGATAACCTCGGCGACGCGATCGTCGCGATCGATCTTGCGTCGCGCAGCGTGCAGCGCTCGATGCCGGTCGGTGATTTTCCGCTCTACGTTGCCGCAAGCGCGCGACAAGTCGTCGCCGCCGGGACCGGAGTTTCGAGTTATTCCGCGCTTGCGTCGCCTGCGCCGGCGCCGCAGTTTGCGGTGCCCGCATTCGATCCTTCGAAATCCTCGGCGCTCACGGTTTTCGACGTGCCGGGCGCCGGAACGATCGGCGATCCGGCAGCGGTGCATATGGATCCGGTCCCGGACGGAACGGAGATCATCGGCGGAGCCGCGCCGGGCGCGACGCTGCTCTCGCGCAGCGGCGACCTCGCCTACGTCGCGCTTGCGAACGTCGATCGCGTCGCGGTGGTGTCGCTCGCCGGCGAGCCGCGCGTCGTGCGCGGGCTCGACCTGCGTCTCTATCCGGGCGCACCCTACGGTGCGCAGCCGAGTGCCGAGGTGCTCAGTCCGAACGGGAAGCGGCTCTACGTCGCGCTGGCGGGGCTCAACGCCGTCGCGGTTCTCGACGCACGGCGGTCGACACGCTATCGCTACGGCCTGATTCCGACGGGGTGGTATCCGACCGCGCTCGCGCTCTCGCATGACGGCCGCTATCTCTACGTGCTCGACACAAAAGGCGTCGACGGTTGGGGTCTCTTACAGCGGGTCGACCTCAAGCGCACGTATCTCGTGCGCGCGACGCTCGATGCGCTGAGGTATAACCGTACGCCCGCCGTCGCGCAGTTCAATCCGGTGATTCCTCCGCTGCGCTCGAACAAGCGCAGCGAGTCGATCGATCACGTCGTCTACCTTTCGGTCGGCACGCCCGGGTACGACGCGATCTTCGGCGACCTCAAGGACGACGCCGGCGCGATGCACGGCAACGGCGACCCGAGCCGGGCGACCTATCCCGAGAGCGTGACGCCCAATCTCCATGCCCTCGCGCGGAACTACGCGCTGGCCGACAACTTCTACGCCTCCGATGCCGATGCGGACGTCGCGAAGGTTTTTGCAACGGCGGGCGAGGCGACTCTCTACCAGGAGCTGGTCGCGTCGTCCGGAACCTCACGCGCTCCGATGAACGATCGCGGCGACGATCCCGAAGATTATGGCCGTACCGGCTACATTTTCAATGCTCTGGCGCGCTCGGCCATGTCCTTTCGCGACTACGGCGGCCTAATGCGCGTTTCGGGATACGACGGCGGCAAATATCATCTCGACGTGCCCGCGCTCGCCGCGCTAAACGGCAATGTGGATCTCGCCTATGCGAGTTGGAATCCGCGCGTCACCGACGCGCAGCGCGCCGGCGAGTTCGTCGCCGACATGCAGCGCTACGTGCAGAACGACAGCGTTCCGAGCTTTACGTACGTCGCGCTGCCGGGTGAGGGCGGCGCCGCAGGGGTCGCCGATCTCGATCGCGCGGTCGGGTCGATCGTGGACTTCGTGTCGCACACGCCCCATTGGAGCTCGACGGCGATCTTCGTCGTCGGCGACGGCACGGAAGGGGGGTCGAGCGATCACGTTCACCCGCTGCGCAGTTACGCGCTCGTCGTTTCTCCGCTCGCGCGGCGCGGGTTCGTCGGCGACGGACACGCCGGCACGGCGAGCGTGTTGAAAACCGAAGAAGAGATTTTTGGGCTCCAGCCGCTCGCGCTGAGCGATTTGCTGGCCTCCGATTTGAGCCCGTACTTCACCGACGCGCCGCAGCCCGAGCCGTACACCGCACGATGACGACTCACGGCCGCCACACCGTCAACTTCGGTCCGCGCCTCGTCGCCACGGCGACGGGGCGCCTCACCACCGCGGTGCTGATGCGCCCATCGCCCGCGATCGAACGTGCGACGCCGATTGCCGGCGAGCCGGGCGCGATCTACGAGCGCGCGCTCGAGCAACACGCGGTGCTCTGCGAAGTGCTGAAATATCACGGCGTCGAGGTCGACGTGGTCGACTCGGTCGGAACCGATCCGTACGAAACGAGCGCCGGCGATGCGGCCGTCGCCTTCGAGGACGGTGCCGCGCTTATGCGATTGACCCCGCTCTCGCGTCGCGCGGAAGTCGATCGGATGGAGGCGCACTTTGCGCGGCTCGACGTGCCGATTGCCGGTCACGTCGCGGCGCCGGCGCTGCTCGACGGCAGCGACGTCCTCCTTGCGGGACGTACCGCGTTCGTTGGGGTCGGCGCGCGCGGCAACGAGTTGGGACGAAGCGGCTTCGCCGCGCTCGCGCGCGCTCACGGATACGAGCCAGTCGAGGTTCGGCTCGCCGACGGCGTGCCAGCCCTTCGCGCCGTCGCCGGCGCGGCGTCGAGCGATACGATCGTGGTCGGCGGCGGCGCGGTCGATCCGGCGGCATTCGAGGGTTTCCGCACCGTCGTCCTCGACCTCGGCGAAGAGCAGGCCGCGGGCGTGCTGCCGCTGGACGAACGGCTCGTGCTCGCGGATATCCGTTTCCGCACCGGGCTGACGGCCATGCGGCGCGCCGGAATCACGGTGGAAGCGATCGACCTGTACGAATTTACAAAACTCGGATTGACTCCGTCGATGTTGACGCTCGCGCTGCGCCGCGAGTAGCGCGCATGCGAGTCGCGATCCTTTCCGACATTCACGGAAACCTTTTAGGGCTCGACGCCTGTTTGGTCGATCTCGAATCCCAGGGCGGCGCCGATGCGATCGTTGCCGCCGGCGATCTCTGTCTCGACGGACCCAAGCCGAAGAAGGTGCTGCAACGGCTCGACGAGATCGGTGCGTCATGCATACGCGGAAACACGGATCGCTATCTCTCCGAGGAGACGCCGCACGAAGAGTTCGACGCCGCCGAGACGGCTCGCATCGCGTGGACGCGTCGCGAGATCGGCGAGCGGTGGGTTTCGTGGCTGAAGGATCTGCCGTTCGCGCTGCGCATCGGCGACGACGAGAACCAACTGCTGGTCGTGCACGCGAATCCGCAGACCGACGACGAAGCGCTTTGGCCCGATGCGGAGGACGAGAAGCTCCAGCTGCTGATCGGCGACGAAGATGCGACCGCGATTGCATTCGGACATCTGCACATGCCGTACGCGCGCGTCTGGCGCGGCAAGCTCTTGGCAAACGTGGCGTCGGCCGGTTTGCCAAAGGACGGCGATCCGCGGGCCGGATATGCGATCTTCACCGAGCGCAGCGGCGGCTGGCAAGTGAAGCACCGCCGGGTCGCGTTCGACGTGAAGAAAGTTGCAACCCAATTGGCCGATTGCGGGATTCCGGAGAGTGCAGAGCTCATCGCCACTCTCCGCCGCCACCGGTATAAACAATTAAAGAGTTTGATTCCGTAGGAGCCGCTCCCGCCGTGCAGGTCGATCGCCTCGTCAAGCGATACGGCTCGTTCACGGCAGTCGACGGCGTATCGCTGCGCGTCGAAGCGGGCGACTTCTTCGGCTTCCTCGGACCTAACGGTGCCGGTAAGACCACGACGATCAACGCCATCGTCGGGCTCGCGCGGCGAACCGCCGGTCGAATTCGTATCTTCGGCTACGACAACGAGCAGCAGTGGCGCCAGGCGCGGCAGTTCATTGGGCTATCGCCGCAGGAGTACAATTTCGATCGCTATCTGTCGCTGCGCGACGTGCTGGTCTTTGCCGCCGGCTACTACGGCTTGCACGGTAAGGACGTCGTCGAGCGCGCGGATATGCTTCTCGAGCGTTTTGGGCTCACGAAGCACGCGCATCTCGAATATACGAAACTCTCCGGAGGGCAGAAGCGCCGCCTTTCGCTGGCACGCGCGCTCATCCATCAGCCGAGCCTGCTCATCCTCGACGAGCCGACCGCCGGCGTCGACGTGGAGCTGCGCTTGGAGCTCTGGGAGTGGCTGCGGGCGCTCAACGACGACGGTCTCACGGTCTTTCTCACGACGCACTATTTGGAAGAGGCCGCGCAGCTTTGCAAACGTATCGCGATCATTCGTAACGGCCGCATCGTCGCCGAGAAGCCGACCGAGGAGCTCGTGGCCGACGGCGCGTCGCTGCAAGACGTCTTTCTGGAGCTTACGCGCAATTAACCCGTTCGGACTTTGGACGCTCGTCAAGCGCGAGATGATTCGCAGCCTCAAGATCATCAATCAGGTGATCTGGCCGCCGATCATAACGACGCTGCTCTACGTCTTCGTCTTCGGGCTCGCGCTGGGAAGCCGGATTCCCACCGTGCAGGGCGTTACCTACGCGCAGTTCCTCATCCCCGGCCTCATCATGTTGCAAGTGATCGACTCGTCCTACGGCGAGTGCTCCAGCTCGCTCTTTCAAGGGCGTTTCATGAACTCGATCCAGGAGCTGCTGATCGCCCCGATGTCGGCCTTCGAAATCGTGGCGGGGTACGTGCTCGGAAGCTTGGCGCGGTCGCTGCTGATCGCCGGTCTCATCACGGGCTTGGGCGTCGTGCTCGAGCACATCGCTCCGCAAAACTGGCTGCTCTACGTGCTCGTCGTCGCGATGGTCTCGATCCTCTTCTCGGCGCTTGGCTTGATCTTCGGGCTGGTCGCCGATAAGTTCGATCACATCGCGATTCTCACGACCTTCGTCATCACGCCGCTCACCTTTGTGGGAGGCGTCTTCACGGCGGCGACGATGCTTCCGCCGGCGCTGCGCAACTTCGAGCTCTTCAATCCTATTTTCTACACCATCGATGCCTTTCGCCGAAGCTATACCGGCGAGAGTTACCTTCCGTTGACCTTTTCGCTTGCGATGATCGCGCTCTTAGCGGCCGTTGCGCTGGCCATCGTCTTGCGCATGGTCGCAGTCGGATATAAACTGCGAGCGTGATCGTCCTCGCCGTTCTGCTCGCCATCGCGCCGTCGACCTCGCTCTCGATCGGGCCCTGGACCGGATCGGATTTTCAAACGACGACGGACGGCGCCGCCAAGTTCCGGCTCGAGGTAAGCGGGAAGCCGAACGCCACCCTGCGCCTGCGGGCGACGGGCGTCGCGCAGGGATGGCTGGCGGCGTTCTGCACGCCGCACCTTTGCTCGCCCCAACAGGTCGGCGTGCAGCTCTCGTCGTCCGGGAACGCCGTGCTGCAGTTCGAGCTCATCCGCGAATCGAGCGCCGCCCCCACCGCCAGCGGCGCGACCATCACCGACGGGGCGGGCGCGTCGGTGAGCGTACCATCGGCCCATCGCCAGTAGCCTCTCGCTAGAAGAAGGGGTTGTGCTCCTTCTCGAGGGCGATCGTCGTCGGCGGTCCGTGACCGGGCATCACGACCGTGTCGTCGGGTAGCGTGAAGAGCTTGCTGCGGACGCTGTTGAGAATGTCGCCGTAGGTGCTCGCGTCGCCGTACGCGCCCCCGATGCTGGCTGCGAAGAGCGTGTCGCCGGCGAAAACGGCGCTTTTGAAGATGTAGCACGACGAGCCGTCGGTATGCCCCGGCGTGTGCATCATGCGGATCGAGGACTCCTCGCCGAACGGCAGCGACTCGCCGTCGCGCAGCGGCAAGGCGCGCTTGCCGAGCGGGCCGATCGCGTGCACGTCGAGCGGATGCATCACGATCGCCGCGTCGGGAAACGCGCGCGCGACGTCGGCGGTGGCGTCGCAGTGGTCGGCGTGTTTGTGCGTAATCAGAACGTACTGCAGGTGATAGTTGCCATCGCGCACGATGCGTAAGAGGTTCTGCGGAATTCCCGCGGGATCGACGAGCGCGGCCCGGCGGCCCGAATCGAGGAAGAAGACGTAACCGTTGCTCGGCTGAGGGTCTTGCGGATGGCGCCGAATGTCGGGGCGCTCGACCTTCGGCGGATACCAGCGTTGCGCGGCGCTGTCGGCGAGCTTGCCCCCGTCGAGGCGGAGGATGGCCGCGAGCGCGCGGGCTTGCGCGTCGTCGGCAGCGCCGTCGTCGTGCAGCCAGCGCGCGATTGCGTCCTCGGCGATCCCGCTCGTGCCGGAGAGGTGCGCCGCATCGATCCCGGTCCCGCGCATGGCCTTGCGAAGGATGTCGCCGAACGTATCTTCCAGCGGTAGGCGCGCGTCGTTCATGCGGGCGTCTTTCGACTTCGCTCCCTGCGGTCGCTGCGCTCAGGATGACGAAGTTTGAGGGATGGGGGAACAGACGGTCGAAGCCGCCGGAATGGAACGCGTCATCATCGTCGGGTCGGGGCCGGCCGGCCTCACCGCGGCGATCTACGCAGCGCGCGCGAACTTGCGCCCGCTGGTGCTCGCGGGCGGCCTCTACGGCGGTCAGCTCATGCTCACCACCGACGTCGAGAACTATCCCGGTTTCCCCGAAGGAATTCTCGGTCCCGAGCTGATGATGAAGTTTCGCGAGCAGGCCGAACGGTTCGGCGCGCGGATCGAAAACGTCGACGTCGAGTCGGTGGATTTCGCGAGTCGGCCGCTCGTCGTTCGCACCACCGACGCCGAGTACGCCGCCCGCTGCGTGATCGTCGCGACCGGCGCCAGCGCGCGCTGGCTCGAAATTCCCGGCGAGGAGCGGCTGCGCGGACGCGGCGTTTCGAGTTGCGCGACGTGTGACGGCGCGTTCTTCCGCGACAAGCGCATCGTCGTCGTCGGCGGCGGAGACTCGGCGCTCGAAGAGGCGCTCTTTCTCACGCGCTTCGGGAGCCGCGTGACGATCGTGCACCGGCGCGACCGGCTGCGCGCGAGCAAGATCATGGCCGAACGGGCGCACTCGCATGCCAAAGTAGAGTTCGTTTGGAATACGGTCGTTGAGGCGGTGCTCGGCGAGACCCACGTCACCGGGTTACGCCTGCGCGACGTGATTGAAGACCGGACGTACGAAATCGAAGCCGATGCGATCTTCGTCGCAATCGGACACACGCCGAATACCGCCGTTTTCGGCGACGCGCTCGATCTCGACGAGCTCGGCTACATCGTCTCTCCCGATGGGACCGCGACGAACGTCGAAGGGGTCTTCGTCGCGGGCGACGTGCAGGATCATCGATACCGTCAGGCGATCACGGCCGCCGGCGCGGGCTGCCGCGCCGCGATGGACGCCGAGAAGTATCTCGAGGCGCTCGAGTTCAGAGAAGGTTCGCTAGCGCGCCGCTGAGGAGCGGAAACTCGAACCGGTAGCCGCACTCCTGCGTGCGCTTCGGAAGCACGCGCTGCCCCTCCAGCGCGATCGTCGCACCCTCCCCGAGCATGGCGCGCAGCGCAAAGGCGGGCGTCCGGAGAATCGTCGGACGATGGAGCGCGACGCCGAGCGCGTGCGTGAACTCGGCATTCGTCACGGGGTTCGGCGAGCAGCCGTTGAGCGCGCCCGCGGCGGAGTCGAGCGCGAGCAGATAGATGCCGGCCAGATCGGCGATGTGTATCCACGAATACCACTGCCGCCCGCTTCCGGCGATGCCGCCGAGACCCAATCGAAATGGCACGAGCATCGTCGCGAGCGCGCCGCCGTCGGTGCCGAGCACGATCCCCGTGCGTACGATCGCGACCCGCATGTGTAAGGCGGCGGCGCTCGCCGCAACGCGCTCCCACCGGGTGCAGACGCGCGCGAGAAAGTCGTCGCCGGGCGGGCTCTTCTCGTCGAACGTGGCCGTTTCGCTCGTTCCGTAGTACCCGATGGCCGAAGCGCTGACGTAGACGCTCGTGCGCCGCTCCTGCCTTTCGAGTTCGTTGAGAAAGGCGTGCGGCGCGGCGATCCGGCTCGTCTCGATCCGGCGTTTGACGTCGTCGTTCCATCGCTGCGCGATCGATTCGCCGGCGAGATTGACGATCGCGTCGCAGTCGAGCGCCGTCGCCGCGGCAGAAGACGGATCGCGCAGCGATGCGGTTGCCACCTCGTCGCCGCGGCGGCGAAGGGCGGCGGCAAGGTGACGGCCGACGAAGCCGGACGCGCCGAGCAGAAGAACCTTCATCGTCTAACCGGGTTGAACGTGCGCGAACGGACGCCTCCATGCGTAGGCGGCGAGCAGCGTCATCGCGAGGCACGGCAAGAGAAAGACTTTGGCGCCGGCGATGGTCAGCAAGCAGCCGCCGGCGTACGGCGCGGTTAGATCCCCCCGACGAAACGGCCGGGGTTCAGCGTCCGATTCGGATCGAAGCGGGCTTTGAGCGCGCGCATGCGTTCGAGGGCTTCCGGCGCAACGCCCCACACCTGCAACGCCGCGCGATGCGGATGGTTGCCCGCAATCACGCAGGCGCGCGGCAGCGCCGCATGAAGCGCCTCATCGAAGGCTTCGATCTTCGCTCCGAACGCGTGCGAGTCGGCATCGCTCACGCGCAAGACGGCGTCGCCGTTCATCACGTCGACGATCGTCTCGCCGCGTAGCTCGTGGCTGCGGGCGATCTCGTGCATGCGCAGTCCGTCGCGCACGGCTTCATCGGGCAGCGAGGCGAGCCGGTACGTGACGGAGCGTTCCCCCAGCGATGCGACGTAGGCATCGACGACGCGTGCGAAAGCCTCGCGCGCGCCGGCATCGAGAACGCTCGTCTCGGGTACTCCGGCGCGGCCGAGCGCCGAACGCAGCTCGAGCGTCGCGCGCTCGAGCGTCGCGTCGCTGCCTTCGAGCAGCGCGAGCACGCGCCCCTCGGCGCCTTCCTCGCCGTCAATCGCGTGATGGAATCCGTCGATCAAAAATGCGGCGGCGGGACGGATCGCTAGCGCCGCAAGCTGCGCGCACGCGCGTTCGCGCGTCCGCTCGGGTAGGGCCGCCAAGAAGAGGCGCGCCTGCGGCGGCATCGGGATCGTCTTGAGGTTCGCTTGCGCGAGCACGCCGAGGGTACCGAACGAGCCGACGTAGAGCCGGCTCATATCGTAGCCGGTGACGTTCTTGACGACCATGCCTCCGGCTCGCGCGATCGTCCCGTCGGCGAGCACGATCGTCGAACCGATCACGTAATCGCGCAGGCGTCCGTAGCAGTGACGTCGCGGCCCGAGCCAGCCGGCGGCGAGCGTTCCGCCGAGCGTTGCGTACTGTGGATGCGGCGCGTCGAACGGAACGAACTGACCTTGTCCGGCAAGCATCGCCGAGAGATCGGCGAGCGGGGTGCCCGATTTTGCCGCGAAGACGAGGTCGGCTCGCTCGTTGGCGATGACGCCGTTGAGCGCCGCGGTTGCGATCGTCAGGTCGACCCGTTCGGCCGGAAAGCCCATTCCGGCGAGCGTCTCGCCGCCGGCGATCCGCACTTTGTGCCCGGAACGGTCGCAGCGCGCGACCGCCGTGCTCAACGCCTTGACCGTCGCCGGCGCGACCCGCTCGCGCGGGGCGCTCACGGCGGCACGACCTCGGGGCAACGAGCCCCGCTGGGAAAGATCTTCTCCGGATTGAGCGCGCGTGCCGGGTCGAAAACGTCGCGGACGCGCCCCATCGCGGCCAGATCCTCGGTCGAATAAACGCGCGTCATCGCATCGCGCTTCTCCCAGCCGATGCCGTGCTCGCCGCTGATCGTCCCGCCGAGATCGATCGCCGATTGCAGGATCGCGTTTCCGGTCTCGACGACCGCGGCGACCTGGCGGCGATCGCGCTTATCGTACATGAGCAGCGGATGCAAGTTTCCGTCGCCGGCGTGAAAGACGTTGCCGACCGTGATGCCGTTGGCGAGCGCGGCGGCGCCGACGGCGCGCAGCGCGATCGGAAGTTTGCTGCGCGGGACGCAGACGTCTTGCGTGTAGTAGTTGGGTGCTATGCGGCCGGTCGCGCCCGCCGCGCCTTTGCGCCCGGCCCAAAGCGCCTCACGCTCGCCCGCGTCGGCGGCGCTTCGCCAGGAGCGGGCACCGTGCTTGATGGCGATGCTTTGGATCACCGCCTCCGCGGCGCGAACGTCCTCGTCGACGCCGGCGTTCTCAACGAGCAGCACCGCCGCGGCATCGGCCGGATATCCGGCATGAAAAGCGGCTTCGACCACCTTGGTGATGACGGCGTCCATCATCTCGAGCGCCGTGGGCAGGATGCCGGCGGCGACGATCGCCGAGACGGCCGCCGACGCCGATTCGACGTCGTCGAACGCCGCGACGGCAACGCGCACCGATTCTGGTAGCGCGGTGAGGCGTACCCATGCGGCGGTCACGATGCCGAGCGTTCCTTCGCTGCCGACGAGCGCCGCCGTGAGATCGTAGCCGACGTCGTCGACGCTCGTCGCGAACACCTCGCCCGATGCGTCGACGACCTCGAGCGAGAGCACGTGATGGCCGGTCGTGCCGTACGAGAGGCAATGCGGGCCGCCGGCATTCGTTGCGATGTTGCCGCCGATCGTCGAGATCTTTTGCGACGACGGGTCGGGCGCATAGAAGAGCCCGCTTGGCGCCGCGTGGCGGGAGAGATCGAGATTGATAAGGCCTGGCTGTACGTGCGCCCGCCGGTTGCGCTCGTCGAGCGCGAGCACGCGGTTCATCCGCGCGAACGAGAGCACGATGCCGCCGGTCATCGGTACGGCGCCGCCGCAGAGTCCGGTGCCGGCTCCGCGCGCGACGATCGGTTCGCCGCAGTCGCGCGCGATCTTTACGATCGCGCTCACGTCGCGGGTTGAGGCCGGCAGCACGACGGCCGACGGCGTACCGCTTTCAGTGTACGCATCGAAGGCGTAAACTGCGAGATCCTCGGGCGCGATTTTGACCGCATCGCGGCCGAGCGCCTCGATCAGCCGCTCGTGCAACGTCACGGCATCCTACTCGTAGAGCAGATACCGCCGCCGCATCGATGCGAACTCGGCGGTCGGCCCCGCCCACTGCGCGAGAATCTCGGGCGCGCTCTCTCCCGCAAGCAGCGCGGTGCGAATCGAATCCGTTCCCCAGTCGCGATCGAGGCCGTTTACGTTTGCAATCGCGATCGCATGCGGGAAGAGATCGCGCACGGCGACGAGGATTTCCACCGCGGTTCGCACCGCGTAAAAGCTTCGCGGATCGTAGACGACGAGTTGAACGCCGGTGAGCTCGCGGTGCTCCCAGAAGCCGGTGAGCGGCGACCAGCCTGCCGGAACGAACCACACGCCCGGGAGGTTCGCCGCATTGAGCCGAGCCGCGAGCTTCGAGCCGTCGATGGCAGGTCCGCCGGCGAGGAAGAAGGGCAACGTGTATCCGCTGCCGTTGTTCACTCCGGCGCTATCGAGCAGCCCGGTCCCGACGTAGACGAACGTCGTCTGCCAGGTGGGAATGTTCGGCGAGGTCGGCACCCACTGCAAGCCCGTATCGGGCCAGATCGTCGAGCGATGCCAGCCGTTCATACGAATGACGCGCAGCCGTGCACCGATGCCGAAGCGGTCGTTGAAAAGCGTCGCGAGCTCGCCGACGGTCATGCCGTGGCGCATCGGAATGGGATAGAGCCCGACGAACGACTCGTACGCGGGCTCGAGCACCGGACCTTCGACGATGTCGCCGCCGATCGGATTGGGACGATCGAGCACCCAAAACTCTTTATCGTGCGCGCGCGCTCCCTGCATCGCGTAGGCCATCGTCGAAATGTAGGTATACGCGCGCGATCCGACGTCCTGAATATCGAAGAGCAGCACGTCGACGTCAGCGAGCATCTCGGCGGCGGGCCGGCGCGACGCGCCGTAGAGGCTGTAGACCGGAAGATGCGTTTGGGGGTCGACGTACGACGCGACCGCCGCGCCGGCCCCGCGATCGCCGCGAAAGCCATGCTCGGGCGCGTAGATCGCGCGAAGGCGGATCTCGGGGTTGCGCCGGATCGCGTCGACGATCGATTCCAAGCGCGACGTGACACCGCTTTGATTCGCGATCACGCCGACCTTGCGGCCGCCGAGATCGCGCCAGGCGGCGCGAAGGAAGACTTCGTCGCCGAGTTCGATGCGCGCGGGTGGCAGCGGTTCTGCGTTGACGCGCGCGCCGGCGGCGAGCGCGAAGCCCGAGCCCGCGGCTAGGAAGCTACGGCGAAGCGTGGCTGCACCTCCCGATGGAGGATGCCGGCGGCGTGCGCGCGCGAAAAGAGCGCGGCCACGGCATCGCGGCCTTCCTTCCCCAGATCCTCGCTATAAGCGTTGACGTACAAATCGATGTGCGCGCGCATCACGTCGTCGTTCATCTCGAATGCGTGCTCGCGCACGTACGGCATCACCGCCGAGTCGTTGGCGCGCGCGTAGGCGAGGCTCCGGCGAATCGCCGCGTCGATTTCGCGCACCCGGTCGTCCGGGATGTCGTCGCGCACCAAAATGGCACCCAGCGGCGTCGGCAGCAGCGTCATATTCTCCCACCACTCCCCCAAATCCGCGATCGCGATCAAGCCGGCGTCGCGATACGTGAAGCGCGACTCGTGGATGATCAGCCCGGCATCAACCTCGCCGCGCGCAACCGCCGGAACGATCGCGTCGAAGCGCATCTGCACGGTCTTCGGACGCGTTCCGAGCGCGAGCTGGAGCAGCAGAAACGCCGTCGTACGCTCGCCGGGAATCGCAATACGCTTGCGGCCGAACTCGCTGAAGAGCGGCGGTGCTTCGCCAGGCAGCGCCACGAGCAGCGGTCCGTTGCCGCGTCCGAGTGCCCCGCCGGCGGGGAGTATCCGGTAGCGATCCATCAGAAACGGGATTGCGCCGTAACTGACCTTGATCAGCTCGTACTCACCGCGCGCCGCGGCGCCGTTGAGCTCCTCGATGTCGGCGAGGTGCACGCGAACGGCGGGCGCGTCCTCGAGCAGCCCGTTGGCGAGCGCGGCGAAGGTGTACGTGTCGTTCGGGCAGGGCGAGTACGCGAGCGTGTACTCGGTCATCGGTTCGACTCCGTCCCTATGCCCGGCAGCTCGAAGAACGCGCTCACGATTGCGCGCAGCCCTTCGACGCCCGCCTGAAAGTCCCAGCCGCTGCGCTCGCGGTCGCCGCAGCGGTTCGAAATCCCGCGCAGTTGAATTGCCGGAACGTGGGCCACCGCGGCAGCACGCAAGACGGCGAAGCCTTCCATCGACTCGACCTGCGCGCCGCGCTCGCGCGCGAGGCGGCGCGCGGTCGCTTCGCTCGACGTGACACGTCCTACCGTGATGCCGCGCAGCGCGGGAAATCCGGCCGCCGCCGTTCGCGCAACGAAGTCGGGATCGGAGTGCGCTCGATCGAAGAGTTCGATGCCGGGCGGGAGGGCGAGCGGCGCGCCGCTCTCGAGATCGAGCTCCATCGCGTCGTCGGAGACGACGACGCCGTCGCCAACCGCCGCGCAGCCCTCGAACGCCCCGGCGATGCCGACGTTGACGACGAGCCGGTAGCGGCGCCGCGCAAGCGCAGCGGTCACGGTGCACGCGGCTTCCACCGGGCCGACTCCCGTCACCAGGCGTTCCACGTCGCTCCGATCGCTGCAGAAGGCCGTCTCCGCGGCGACGGCGCAGGCGAGCAAGATCACGGCACGCCGATGAACTTGTGCGTTTGCAGCGAGAGACGAAAGCGTGCGGGATGCGCCTTCGCGTACTCGAGAGCGAGCGCGACGTTCGCAGGCTTGTTGCCTTCGGGCTGCAGCAGGATCGTCGGCTTGGATGCGAAGAGCGCGAGATGTTCGTCCGGTATGCGACGGTCCACGATCAGCTTCGCCTCGTTCGCGCGGTGCGCCATCCGCGCGTCGACGCGCTCCTTGGGCGAGACGCAGAGCCACACGTCGTCGGGCAGCTCGGTGAAGACCGTGCCGTTCGATTCAACGTGAACGCGGCGTCCGTCGTGGCGCAGCGCCTGGATGAGCGCGGGCGCGGCCGCTTGCGCGAGCGGCTCGCCGCCGGTCAGGACGACCATCGGACAATCCCCTCCGGCATCGCGCACCATCGCGACCACGTCGTCGACGCTCGCGAAGAGTTTCGTGGCGTAGTCCGTGTCGCAGAACGCGCAGGCAAGGTTGCAGCCCGCCAGACGGATGAAGACGGCCGGCGTTCCGGTCCACGTGCCCTCGCCTTGAATGCTATAGAACACTTCGCTTAGTTGAATCATCGCGCTGCGGGCGAGAGCAGGTCGTCGCGGCGCACGACGGCGCACGCGGTCGGCGTCTCCCACACGACGATCTCGTCGAGCGCCCCCAGCGCGCGCTCGAGGCGCTTCCAAATCCAGAGCGCGATGTTCTCGGCGGTTGGATTCTCGATACGGTCGTTGAGGTCGCTGTGGTCGAGCACGTCGATGACGCGCCGGCCGACGGTACGCTCGATGCGGTCGAAATCCTCGACCATGCCGCGCGCCGGCCCTTTCGTTTTGACGGGACCACGAACGGCGACCTCGAGCCGGTACGAATGGCCGTGGATGCGCGCGCACTTACCCCGGTGGTACGGGAGCGCGTGCGCGGCCTCGAAGCGGAACCGCTTGCGTATGAGGACTTAGAGTTCCCCCTGCGGTCCCATCGCTTCCAGCCGGCGCTTGAGATCGGCGAGGAATCCGCTGGCGACATAGCCGTCCACGACGCGATGATCGAGCGAGAGGCAGGAGTTCATCATGCGCCGGATCGCGATCGTATCGTCGTCGCGCACGACGAGCTTCTTGACGACGGCCTCCATCGTGACGATGCCGGCTTGGCCGCCGTTGATGATTGGCGCCGACGCCCACGATCCGTTCGCGCCGTTGTTATTGACGGTGAACGTTCCGCCCGCGAGATCGTCGACGCCGAGCTTGCCTTTGCGGGCTTTATCGATCAGTTCGCCGGCCGCGATCGCGAGCCCCTTGATCGAAAGCTTGTCGGCGTGCCGGATCACCGGAACGACGAGATTCGTCGGAAGTCCGATCGCGACGCCGACGTTCACCTCGTCGTGGACGTAGATACCGGCCGGATTCGATCCGGCGGCTGCGGCAAAGCGCGCGTTCATGAGCGGGAACGCCGCGAGTGCCTGCACGACCGCTCGGATGAAGAAGGGCAGCAGCGTGAGTTTGTAGCCGGTTTCGCGCTCGAAGCGGTCCTTCTCGCGCACGCGCCACTGCCACGCGCCGGTGACGTCGATCTCGACCATCGACCAGGCGTGCGGCGCCGTCCGTTTGCTTTCGACCATGCGTTCGGCGATGATGCGGCGCGCTTGCGTCAGCTGCACCGTCGTGCCGGGAATCGGCTGCGCGTAGTTCGAGGTGCGCGCGGTGCCTGCGCCGGCGGGCGGGGCCGGAGCCGCAGGCGGCGCGGCGACGGCGGTGCGGGCTGCGGCGAGAATGTCGTCGGCGGTAACGCGTCCGTTCGCACCGCTGCCTTTGATCGAGCGGATGTCGACGTGATGTTCGCGTGCGAGGCGGCGAACCGCCGGCGAAGCACTCGAAAGCGCGCTCGACGACGCGCCGTTACCCGACGACGCCGGTGCTGCCGGCGCGGCCGGGGCGGGCGTTGCGGCCGGGGCGGCCGGGGCGGCCGGGGCGGATTTCTCAGCGCCTGCTTCCTCGATCACGGCGATCGGCGTACCGGTGGCGACCGTCTCGCCTTCCTTCACGAGCAGCTCGCGAATCGTTCCGGTGACCGGCGACGGCACGCCGGCGTTGACTTTGTCGGTTGAGACTTCGACGAAATCTTCGTACTTGTCGACCGAATCGCCGACGCTCTTGAGCCATTGCGCGACGGTGCCTTCCGTCACGGTCTCGCCGAGCTGCGGCATCGTAATCGTGGTTGCCATTAGAACTTCACCATCTCTCGCATCGCGTCGGCCATCTCGGCCGGAGAGGACATAAACTCTTCCTCGAGGGGCAGCGCGTAGCCCATCGCCGGAACGTCGGGACCGCAGAGCCGGCGTATCGGCGCGTCGAGGTGGAAGAGCGCTTCCTCCGCGACCATCGCGCTGATCTCGGCGCCGATCCCGCCGAACTTATTGTCTTCGTGAATGATCAGCAGCTTGCGCGTCTTCTCCACGCTGTTGAGAATCGTCGTCTTATCCATCGGCCGGATCGAGCGCAGGTCGATGACTTCGACGGAGAGTCCGTCGTCTTGAAGCGCGCGCGCCGCCTCGACCGCCCAGTGCACGTAGAGTCCGTACGAAACCACCGTCAGTTGCGTGCCTTCTTTGAGCACGTTGGCCTTGCCGAACGGAATCGTGTAGTGTCCGTTCGGAACCTCGCCTTTGATGAGGCGATAGGTTTTCTTGTGCTCGAGGAAGAGCACCGGATCGGGATCGTCGATCGCGGTATTGAGCAGACCTTTGACGTCGGCGGGAAACGACGGCGCGACGATCTTGAGACCGGGCACGTGATAAAAGAGCGCCTCGACCGAGACGGAGTGCGAGAGCGCGCCGCGCACGCCTCCGCCGTAGGGCGTGCGAATGACGAGCGGGCAGGTGTACTCGCCGTTGGAGCGGTAGCGCGTCTTCGCCGCCTCGCCGACGATCTGGTTGAACGACGGATAGATGAAGTCTGCGAACTGGATCTCGGCGATCGGGCGCAACCCCTCCATCGCCATGCCGATCGCGATGCCGACGATCGACGCTTCGGCGATCGGCGTATCTATGACCCGGTGCTCGCCGAACTCGGCGACGAAATCCTTGGTGATGAGGAAGACGTTGCCGCGCGCGCCGACGTCTTCGCCGATGATTACGGTGCGGTCGTCGTTCTTGAGCGCCTCGTAGAGCGTCGCCCGAACGGCTTCCACGTTGTTCATCACGGTCGAGTCTGCGCTCACGACTGCCACGGTTGCCACGCTCCTTCGTAGATGTTGGTATAGAGATCGGACGGCTGAGGATACGGCTGCATCTCGGCCGTGTCGGTCGCTTCGTTCGTTTCGTCGAGCACGGACTTTCGCATCGCGGCGACGTCGCCGGCCGTCACGATTCCGTGCTCGATCAGCACCGCCTCGAACGCCGGAACCGGATCCTGCTTGCGCCGCTCCGCTACCATTTCGCGCGTCCGATACGTCATATCGTTGTCGTCGGTCGAGTGCGCGAGATACCGGTAGCACGTTCCTTCCACCAGCGTCGGGCCGCCCCCGCTGCGCGCCCGGTCCATCGCTTCCTTCACCGCCGCGTACGTCTCGATCGGATCGAACCCATTGAACCGCCGCCCCGGCATGCCGTAGCCCGCCGCGCGCTTCCAGATCTGCGGCTCGGCCATCTGTTTGGCAAGCGGCGTCGAGATCGCCCATTCGTTGTTCTCGACGAGCATCACGAACGGCAGCTTGTGGATCGAGGCGAAGTTCATCGACTCGTGCCACTCGCCTTCGCTCGTCGTTCCGTCTCCACAGGTCGCGAGCACGGCGCGCCCGGTTTCGCCGCGATACTTGATCGCGTATGCCGCGCCGACCGCGTGCGGGAGATGCGCGGCCAAGATCGACGAGAACGACATCAGGCCGGCCGCTTTGGACGAGTAGTGGTTGGGGAACTGACGGCCCCCGTTATGGTCGGACGCGCGCGCAAAAATCGAGAGCAAGATCTCGTATGGCGAGAGACCGATGCCCAGACACAATCCGAGATCGCGATAGTACGGCGCGAGAACGTCGAGTCCGCGATTGAATGCCATCGCCGCCCCGGCTTGCAGGGCTTCGTGCCCCTCGCTGCCGAGCGCGAACGGAACCTTCCCTTGCCGATTGAGTTGAAAGCCGCGGTTGTCGAGTTGCCGCTGCAGGAGCATGTTGCGGAAGATCGCTCGCAGCTGGTCGTCGCTCAGCCCGTGACGCTCGAGCGTTCCGGTTGCAATGTCGGTGCTTGCCATCGTTACTTACCCGTCTCTTCGGTTACAGCCAGGGCTCCCAGCCGTCCGCGTGGACGCGGGCGTAGAGGTCGCCCGCGGCTGGATAGGCCATCGTTTCGGCCCGGTCTGTCGCATCGTTCGCCTCTTCGAGGACGGAGCGCTTCAACGCTTCCGCGCCCTCGGGGGTCAGGATCGCGTGCTCGACCAGCAGGCGCTCGAAGCACGGAACCGGATCGTCCTTCCGGCGAGCCGTGACTTCGTCCCGCGAACGATAGGTCCGATCGTCGTCGTCGGTGGTGTGCGATAAAAATCGGTAGCACTTGGCTTCGACCAGCGTTGGTCCATCGCCGGAGCGTGCCCGGCGGAGCGCCTCGCCGATGACGGCGTAGCACGCGATCGGATCCATGCCGTTCACGACCGCACCCGGCAAGCCGTACCCGGACGCGCGCTTGTGCACGTCGGGCTGGGCCATCTGAAGTGCGAGGGGCGTCGAGATCGCCCACTCGTTGTTCTCGCAGAGGAAGACGATCGGGAGCCGGTGGACGGCGGCAAAGTTGAGCGATTCGTGCCACTCGCCTTCGCTCGTCGCGCCGTCGCCGAACGTCGTCAGTACGGCCCGTCCTTCCTCACCGCGAAACTTGATCGCATAGGCCGCGCCGACCGCATGCGGCAGTTGCGCGGCGATCACGGAGCTGATCGTCTGCAAGCCGAGACGGCGGCTCGCATAGTGATGCGGAAACTGTCGTCCGGCCGAGTGATCGGCGGCACGCGCGAAAAGCGAGAGGAGTACTTCGTAGGGCGTCAGTCCGATGCCGAGCGCCAAGCCGAGATCGCGGTAATACGGCACGAGAATGTCCTTGCCGCGCGCGAACGCCATCGCCGCGCCGGCCTGCACCCCTTCGTGCCCTTCGCTCGCCGACGCGAATGGAATCTTGCCCTGACGATTGAGCTGGAATCCTCGATTCTCGAGGGTTCGCTGCATCAGCATCGTGCGGAAGATCGCGATGAGTTGTTCGTCGGTTAAGCCGTGCCGCTCGAAACCGAGCAGTTCGGACTTTCGCGTGCTCACGCATCGTACTCGCTCGCGCCGGCGGCCAAATCCTGCGCCGAAGGTAGCGAGCGGACGGGCGCCCAACAACGCCGCCATGTCTTTGCGGGCAGCGGCGTCGCTCGCGGCGCTTGCAGCGCTGACGGTACCGGCGCGCGCCGCGGACGATACGACGCTCAAATGGAAGTACGATAATCCGTTTTGCCAGGTCGTCGCCGACGTCGCCCCCGCTTCGGCGGGAGCGGGGTATCGGCTCGTCCTCTTCACGTCGCGCGGGGCGATGATCGACGCCCACGTCACGCTGGTGGGCGCGACCGACGCGTACGACGCGCACGTCACCGGGACGCCGCTGTCCGGATCGCCGGGCGATCGGCAAACCGAACCGATGCTGCTCGAGGTTCCGTCGAGCGACGCGCCGCGGTACTTCTTCGTCGATTCCTACGCGATCGACGGCGCGGCAGCGGTCACGTGCCCGTCGTACGTCTTTGAGGTCTCAAAGCAGGCCGCCACGCTTCCGACCGGCGCGCCGGCGATCCATGCCATGCATCTCCAGGCGATCGGGCCCTTAAAATGCGGCCGGACGTACACCGAGCCTCACATTCGCGGCGATCTGAAGAGTCCGGTCGGGGCGTACGGCGGAGGGCTGCTCGTCGCCGTCGTTCGCGCGTACGTCGATTCGAACGGCTACGCGCTCCGGGAGGAGCTCGCGCAGTCGAGCGGGGTCGAGGGCTGGGACAAGTTCGCCCTCGGCGCGGTGGGCGTTCATCAGTTCGACCCGGCCCAGTTCCTATGCGTTCCGGTCGTCGGTGAGATCGAAATCAAGTTGACGTACTATCCGTGATCGCCGATCCCGTTCGCTACCGCCGCCACCTCCACGCGCATCCGGAGCTCTCGATGGAGGAGCACGAAACGGCGGCGTTCGTCGAGCGCGAGCTGCGCGCGTTCGGTTACGACGAGATCCGCACGCACGTGGGAAAGACCGGCGTGCTCGCGACGCTTCGCGGTGGCAAGCCCGGCCCGGTCACGCTGCTGCGCGCCGACATGGATGCGTTGCCCGTCGCCGAGCTCAATGACGTTCCGTATCGTTCCGAGAATGCCGGCGTCATGCACGCGTGCGGACACGACGGGCATACCGCGATGCTTTTAAGCGCGGCGCGCGAGCTGATCGAGCGGCGCGAGACCATCCCGGGAACGCTGGTCTTGTGTTTTCAACCCGGTGAGGAAGGGCATTCCGGCAACAAGCTGATGATCGAGGACGGGGCGCTCGAAGACCCGCACGTCGACCGAACGTTCGCGCTGCATCTCTACAGCGGCCTCGACGCGGGCAAGATCGGCATTCGCGACGGCGCCTTCTTCGCGTCGTCGGATCGTTTCGAAATTGACGTGATCGGCAAGGGCGGCCACGGCGCGATGCCCGACGGCGCCGTCGATCCGGTCGTCGGCGGCGCGCAGCTCGTCACGCTGCTGCAAACGATCGCGAGCCGCGAGGTCGCGCCGCGCCAGCCGGTCGTCGTAACCGTCGGCGCGTTTCACGCCGGGACGACCTTCAACGTGATTCCGGATCGCGCTGCGCTGCAGGGAACGGTGCGCACCTTCGACGAGACCGTCCGCGCCGAGCTTCCGGAGCGTATCGAGCGAATGCTGCGGGGGCTCACCAGCGCGATGCGGCTCGAGTACCGCTTCGCGTACCACTTCGTCTACCCGTCGACCGTGAACGATCCGGCGATGAACGCGATCGTGCGGGAGGTCGCGCGCGAGACGATCGGATCGCAGAACGTCGTTTACCCGCACGACATCGTGATGTGGGCGGAGGATATGTCGTTCATGCAGCAGGAGCGTCCGGGTGCGTATTTCTTGGTTGGGGCGCGAGGATCGCAGATCGGACGCGAGCCGCATCACAGCGCGCGGTTCGATATTGACGAGTCGGCGCTCGAGGTAGGGGTTCGGATGATGGTCGGGCTGGGCTTGCATGCATAGCGACGTTCGCCGGTACGTCGTCATCGGCAACGGCTTTGCCGGCACGACCGCCGCGGAACAGCTGCGCAAGCACGATCCGGCCTGTGAGATCACGCTCTTCGGCGACGAGCCCTACACGCTCTACAACCGCATCTCGCTTCCGCCGATGCTGCGCAAGCAGATTCCCGAAGCCAAAGTGATGATCCGCAATCTCGCCTGGCACGACGAGCATCGGATCGCGCTGCATTTGGAGACGCGCGTCGAGCACATCGTACCGGAGGAGCAGATCGTCGAAGCCGGCGGCCGGTCGTACCCGTACGACGCGCTGCTCATCGCCACGGGCGGCCGGCCCAACCCGACCGGCAAACCCGGTGCCGAGGGCGCCGCGAACATCTTCGCGTTTCAATACCTCGACGATACGCGGGCGATCTCCGAGCAGATCGATCGCAGCAAGGCGGCGGTCGCGGTCGGCGGCTCGTTCATCGCCTACGAGCTCGCCGAGGCTTTCGCATCGCGCGGCCTCGAAACGCACTGGCTGATGCGAGGCCCGCGCGCGCTGCATCGCATCATCGACGAAGAGGCCGGCGCGCTGCTGCACGAGGCGGCGGAAGCCGACGGCGTGCACATGCATTACGGCGAGGAAGTCGAGGAGTTCGTTCGCTCGAACGGCGCGATAACGAAAGTACGCACGACCAAGGGCGCGGAGATCGCTGCGGAGTGTTACGCCTACGGCTTCGGCCTCGCGATGAACACCGAGCTCTGCGAGGGCTCGGGCATCCATGCCGGCAAGAACGGCATTCTCTGCGACGATCATCTCGAGACGAACGTCAAAGGCGTCTACGCGGCCGGTGACGTGGCCGACTTCTACGACCCAATTCTCGAGATCCGCTACCGCATGGGAACCTGGAACAACGCCGGCGCCCACGGCAAAGTGGTCGCGCTGAACATGATGGGCGGAAGCGAGAAATATCACGACGTGCCGGAGTATTCGTCGCTGCTGTTCAAGGGGCAGACGATCACTCAGTTCGGTTTGGGCACCGACCTGCGGCCCGATCTCGAGATCGCGCGTAAGGTGGACCGCGAGAAGAGGTGGTACCGCGCGCTCTTCTTTTGGGAGGATCGACTCGTGGGCGGCTTGATGCTGGGCAAAGGCAATCGCGCCGGCAAGCGCAAGTACGTCGAAGCGATCAAATCGAAGCAGCGCTTCCCGAAGCCGGAATGGCAGGCGATGCTCGACTGGACCGCCTGATCTAAGCCGAGCCGCGCACCTCGCGCTCGATGCAGGCGGCGAACTCGTCGACGTCGCCCTCGGTCGTGGCCCAGTGCGTCATCCATCGCACCTCGGGCAGGCTCTCGTCGAACGTTAAGAAGAAAAACTCGCGCCCAATCCGCGCGATCGCCGCGCGGTCGAGCGTCGCGAAGACGGCATTGCAGCGCACCGGGCGCGTGATGCGCACGCCCGGAATCGACCGAACTCGCGCGTATAAGCGCTGCGCCATCGCATTGGCGTGCGATGCGTATCGCGACCAGCGGTCCTCGCTCAACAGCGCGTCGAGTTGGGCCGCGAGATAGCGCATCTTTGAGGCCAACTGCATCGACTGCTTTTGAACGAACGGCGCGGCGTCCCCGGCGAGCGCCGGATCGAAAAAGCAGATCGCCTCGCCGAGCATCAAGCCGTTCTTGGTTCCGCCGAACGAGAGCACGTCGACGCCGAGATCGGCGGATGCGCCGCGCAGCGTGGTGCCGAGTGCGACGGCAGCGTTGGCAAGCCGCGCTCCGTCCATGTGCACGACGAGCCCGTGCTCGCGCGCGAACTCGGCCAGCGCGCGGACGTCGTCGGGTTCGTAGACGTCGCCGTACTCCGTCGCTTGAGAGATCGAGATCGCGCGCGGCTGCGGGAAGTGCACGTCGTGACCGTGCAGGTGCGGCGGCAGATCGCCGGGGCGCAGTTTGCCGTCGCGCGTCGCGACCGGGATCACCTTCGATCCGCTGAAGCGTTCGAGCGCCCCGCACTCGTCGGTCTGCAGGTGCGCGGTTTTCGGCGCGAGCACCGCCTCCCACGGTCGGAGGAACGAGCTCAGCGCCGCGACGTTCGCGCCGGTGCCGTTGAACGCGAAATACACGGCGGTCCGTTCGCCGAAGTGCTGGCGAAAACGCTCGACGGCGCGCGCCGTCCAGGCATCCTCGCCGTAGCCCACGGCGTCGCCGAGATTCGCGTCGAGCAGCGCTTGCACGATCTCCGGCGCGACCGGCGCGTTGTTGTCGCTGGCAAATGAACGGCGCACCGAAACGCCAATCCCGCCCGGTCTTGCGCCGTTCCTTCAGGAGTCCGATTCCGGAAGGTGTAACCTAACGCCCATGCCGCAGCGCGACCGCCTCGATGTCGACGTCCTGTTTGTGGGAGCCGGTCCGGCGAGCCTCGCCGGGGCCATTCGCCTCGGTCAGCTGGCGAAGGCCGCCGGGCGCGCCCTCGAGATCCTCGTGATTGAAAAGGGAGGCGAGATCGGCCACCACGGGATTTCGGGCGCCGTCATGGACCCTCGGGCGCTCGACGAACTGCTGCCGGATTGGCGCGAACGCGCGCCGCTGGAATCGCCGGTCACCCGCGACGAGCTGTGGTTTCTCACGTCGCGCGTGAAGATCAAGGCGCCGTTCGTGCCGCCGCCGCTGCGCAACGACGGCAAGTACGTCACCTCGCTGCAGAAGCTCGCCAAGTGGCTCGGCGAGGTCGCCGAGGAGAACGGCGCGCAAGTCTTCCCCGCGTTTCCCGGCCAGGAGCTGCTCTGGCACGAGCAGCGCGCGATCGGGGTGCGAACCGGCGACAAGGGCCTCGATCACAACGGCCAGCCGAAGTCGAACTACGAGCCCGGCGCCGACATTCACGCGAAGATCGTGGTGCTCGGCGAAGGACCGCGCGGAACGCTTGTCAAGCAGGCCGCGTCGCGGCTCGGTCTCTACGCCGGACGCGAGCCGCAAGTTTACGCAGCGGGCGTCAAAGAGCTCTGGCAGCTACCCGACGATCGTTTCAAAGCCGGCACGGTGATCCATACGCTCGGGTATCCGCTGCCCCAGCAGACGTTCGGCGGCGGATTCATCTATGGTATGGCCGGCAACGTGCTCGATATCGGCTGCGTCACCGGCCTCGATTATAAGAACCCGACGACCGATCCGCACAACGAGCTGCAGCGCATGAAGCAGCACCCGGCGATTCGCGCGATGCTCGAAGGCGGCGAGATGATTCGGTATGGCGCCAAGGCGATTCCTGAAGGCGGGCTCTTCGCGATGCCGCGGGCGTACGGCGACGGGCTGCTCATCGTCGGCGACTCGGCGGGCTTTCTCAACGGCATGCGGCTCAAAGGAATTCATCTCGGCATGAAGTCGGGTATGCTCGCCGCGGAGACGATTTGGGAGGCTTTGCAGGCCGAAGCGTACGATGCCGCGACCCTTGCCTCGTACGAGCGCCGCTTCGAAGCGTCGTGGGCGTATCGAGAACTGCGCACGTCGCGAAACTTCCATCAGGGTTTCCATAACGGCATGCTCGCCGGGCTCATCAACGCGGGTCTTTCCACGTTCACGGGCGGCGCGGGATTCGGCTTCATCGACAAGCTGCGCGGCGAAGCGGGCTACGAGCGGATGGCAAAGATGGGATTCCAGCCGCCGCCGACGCCGCACGCGGCGATCGATAACGTGCTGACCTTCGACAAGCTCAGCGACGTCTACAAGAGCGGCACGATGCACGAAGAGAACCAGCCGTGCCACTTGATCGTCACCGATACCAACATTTGCCGGGATCGCTGCACGCGCGAGTACGGCAACCCATGCCGCCACTTCTGCCCGGCCGCCGTCTACGAGCCGATGTTCGAACGGCGCGACGGAGGCTTCGAAGGCCGGTTGCAGATCAATTTCACCAACTGCGTGCACTGCAAGACGTGCGACATCGCCGATCCCTATCAGATCATCACGTGGGTGCCGCCGCAGGGTGGGGAAGGACCCGTCTATCTCGGCATGTAGCGGCGACGTCGTCGTCATCGGTGCGGGACTCGTCGGCCTCGCGACCGCATTCGAGCTCGCCGAACGCGGCGCGAGCGTGCGCGTCTACGACCGCGGCGAACCGGCCGGTGCGGCTTCGTGGGCCGGCGCGGGGATGCTCGCGCCGTATACCGAGCGCATCGAGAGCGAAGCGTTGCTTGCGTTCTGCGCGGCGTCGCTCGCGCAGTATCCGGAGTTCGTACGCCGGATTTACGACGCCGGCGGCGTCGACGTGCATCTGCGGCTCGACGGCGTGATCTACGCGGCATTCGATTCGGCGGCGCTCGACGGCTTGCGCGAGCATGGCGCGCAGCTCGCGCGGCGCGGTGTGGCGAGCTCCGTACTCGACCGGTCGAGCGCGCTGCGTGCCGAACCGTGGCTTGGGCCGGCGATCGTCGGCGCGCTGCTCAAGGCGGGTGAGGGTCACGTGGACAACCGGCGTCTCGGCCGCGCGCTCGTCGCCGCGTGCCGGACGCGCGGGGTCCGCGTCGAGACGGCGGCCTCGATCGAGGTCGAGTGCGACGCGCGCCGCGTTCGCGGCGTGCGCACCGATGCGGGATTCGTCGGCGCCGGCGCCGTCGTGAACGCCTGCGGCGCGTGGGCATCGCAGCTGCGCGGCGTGCCGCCCGACTGCATCGCGCCGGTGGAACCGGTGAAGGGACAGATGCTGGCGCTCGCGGTTCCGGCGGGGTTCGTGCATCGCGCGACGTGGGTTCCCGGCGTCTATCTCGTCCCGCGCGACGACGGCCGCCTGCTCCTCGGCGCGACGGTCGAATCGGCGGGATTCGACGAACGCGTGACGGCGCAAGGGATGCGCGAACTGCTCGACGCCGCCTTGATCGCCGCGCCGGGGCTGGCCGGCTTTTCGATTACCGAGCAATGGGCTGGACTGCGGCCGGGAACCCCCGACGGTCTCCCGTTCGTCGGCCCGACGCCGCTCGACGGTTTTTGGCTCGCGACCGGACACTATCGGAACGGGATTCTGCTCGCACCGGCGACCGCGCGGTCGATTGCCGATGCGATCGAAAGCGGGGATCCCGCCCCGCTGCTTCCGTTCGCGATCGCTCGCCTCGGCACGGAAGAGGCCGCCCCGGCACGAATGTCCCACGCGTGAGAGCGATCGTCAACGGAGCCGCGCGCGAGCTCCCCGATGCCGTGACGGTAGGCGCGGCGCTGGAACTGCTCGGCTCGGCGCGCGAGGGCGTTGCGGTTGCGCGAAACGACCGCGTCGTGCGGCGCGCCGAGTACGACGTGGAAACGGTTGCGGAGGGCGATCGCCTCGAGATCATCGAGGCGGTTGCGGGCGGCTAGCATTGTGACGGACGACGTACTTCGGATCGGCGCGCACGAGTTGTCGTCGCGGCTGATCGTGGGGACCGGGAAGTATCCCTCGATGGAGGTCATGCGCGAGGCGCATGCCGCAAGCGGCGCGTCCATGGTGACGATCGCGATCCGGCGGATCAATCTCGATAACGCGGAAGGCAAGACGCTCCTCGATTTCATCGATCGCAGCCGCTACGCGATTCTTCCGAACACCGCGGGATGTTACAGCGCGAAGGACGCGGTGCTCACGGCGCGGCTCGCGCGCGAGCTGCTCGAGACCGATCTCATCAAGCTCGAGGTGATCGGCGATGCCCAGACGCTTCATCCCGACGCACGCGAAACGCTTGCCGCCGCGGAGGAGCTGGTCAACGACGGCTTCACGGTGCTGCCCTACATCGGCGACGATCCGATCGCGTGCAAACAGCTCGAAGAGCTGGGCTGCGCGGCCGTGATGCCGCTTGCGGCCCCGATCGGAAGCGGTCTGGGCGTGTGCAATCCCTATTCGATCCGCATCATCAAGGAGCGCGCGAAGGTGCCGGTCATCGTCGACGCCGGCGTTGGGACGGCCTCGGATGCTGCGATTGCGATGGAGCTTGGCGTCGACGCGCTCTTGATGAATACGGGGATCGCTCGCGCCGCCGATCCGGTGCTGATGGCCAGCGCCATGAAGCACGCCGTCGTCGCGGGCCGCCGCGCGTTTCTCGCCGGCCGCATGGAAAAGCGGCTCTACGCCAGCGCCTCGAGCCCGATGCAGAACCTCATCTCGACGCAGACACCTTAGTCGATTCGCCAGCTCCAGGCATTCCAGAACGTCGAGCCTCCGGGAGACGGCGCGATGCCGTGCACGTACGTCCGGTAGGCGTCGGGTGTCCGTACTTGCCAGAGCGGAAAAATCGGGAGATCGCGAACGATGGCTTGCTCGACGATGGCATAATCGGCGCGGCGCCGTCCGCGGTCCGCGTCGGCGAGCGCGTCGTTGATCGCTGCATCGGCGCGCGGATCGCACCAGAACGAGTAGTTGAGGCCGAGCGGCGGCCGCTGCGCGCAGCTCATCTGCCACGAATCGTCGGGATCGTTGCCGAGCACCCACCACGCGTCGTACGAGATTTGGTACCGGCCGCTCGCGAGGATCCCGCCCGCGCTCGCCGGTCCGTAGAAGAGGCCGCTCGGAACCTGCTTGATCGACGCGTGGACGCCGATCCGGCGCAGCTCCTCTTGCAGGATCGCGGCGACGAGCTGCGAGCCGTTGACGATCTGCGGGGATATCGTCAACGTGACGTCCACCTGCCGTCCGCCGAGAAGCCGCCGCGCCGTCGCCGGATCGTACCGCATGCGTGGAAGCCGCGCGTCGTTCGCCCAACCGTTGCTCGGCTGATCGGCGTC
>Ga0302325_10002111_pt1 | contig 49018 bp, 42 predicted proteins | sample Palsa_T0_2_FD_201948 | JGI IMG/M metagenome (GOLD analysis project Ga0302325, IMG submission 201948) | Peat permafrost microbial communities from Stordalen Mire near Abisko, Sweden - Palsa_T0_2 | ecosystem: Environmental > Terrestrial > Soil > Palsa > Peat permafrost | place: Sweden: Abisko...
TCGCGCTCAGCCCCGTATCCGATTGCACGACGGAAGCGCTGGTGCCGTCGCTGCCGAAGAAGACGAACACCTTCTGCGTGACCGAGTCCACGATCGGGGCGTCGGGGACGACGTGGACAGGGGGGCTGTAGTTGGTGGAGCCGAGGCACGGCGGCGAGCCGCTGCCGCAGGCGCCCACGGTACTGAACGTTTCCAGCACGTAGCTCAGCCGGCCGCTCGAATCCTCCGTGAAAATGTTGCCGGACACGGAGTCGAGCGTCGGCGAGGTGAGGATCGTCGAGAGCTGGACCGTGATGGGCCAATTGCCCGTCGTCACTTCGCTCCCGGCGTCCGAGCGCTGGCCGGGGAGCTCGGCGCAGATTTCACCGTCGACCCCACGATCACTCCCATGATGGACGGCGGCAGGTCGATTCTGGAGTTGAACGTCGACAACACCTCGCTGCGGCAACTCTTCCGCGACAGCGCCCTGGTCGGCGACGTCGAGGAGTTCTGCGCTCCGCCGCAGGCGCCGGGCGCCGACGACCTCGACGCGCGACCGTGCAGCGCGGGGAACACGTCTTGCTATGTGTCGCCGTATGGCGACGTCTACCCTTGCGTGCAGTTTCCGTTGGCGAGCGGCAACGTGCGATCGCTGCCATTTCTCGATATCTGGCGCCATTCGGAGCAATTGAACGAGGTTCGCGCGATCCGCGTCCGCGACCTGTCGAGCTGTTCGACGTGCTCTCACGTCTCCGCCTGCACGCGCTGCCCGGGCCTCGCGTTCATGGAGGGGAACATGCGGGGCCCCTCGACTCAGGACTGCGAGAAGTCGTTCGCGAGGACTGGTGTGCGGTCGAAGAATCTCGAGTCGAAGAAGCGGCGCCTGGTGCTGGTTTCGTAGTCCAGTGGCCTCGAAGGCTTGCGCCCCATGCAGCCAGGCCCAGGTGTGCGCCGATTCCCGGCCCGCCGAGGGAGCACATGCCCGCGGCGTGTGGGCCCGTCAGGTCACGGCGAGTCGGGCACTCGAGACGGTCGTGAAGAGGTTCGACCGGGCGGGCATCGATACGCTCGCCGTCAAAGGGGTCGTGACGACGCACACGCTCTATCGCGACACGACCGAGCGACCCATGACGGATGCGGATGTGAGGATCCGGCCAGGGGACTTCCGCGCGGCCGCGCGGGTGGCGAGAAACGAAACGGGATGGCGGATCGAAGAGTGGAGGCCTGCCTACGGCGCCTTCGTGTTGAGGGTGCCGGGGCTGGACATCACCGTGGATGTGGAGTCGGTGATCGGGGCTCCGGGGATGTGCTCGCTGTCCATCGGGGAGATGCTGTCACGCGCGACGCGCGGGGCCGGCGGGGTCGACGTCCGGGTGCCGGAGCTGCATGACCACGCGCTGCTCATGAGCGTGAACGTCTTCAAGGACAAGCTGGCGCTGGCGGCCCCCTGGGCGCTCGAGGACGCGCGGCGCATCGTCGAAGCCGAGGAGTTCGACATCGATCTGTTCGTCGACAGGGCGCGGCGGGCGAAGGTCGCCTGCGTTGCGTGGATCGTCGCAGACTGGATGGTTCGGAAGGAGGAAAGCGCCACCTGGGGAAGGATTCGCCAGAAGCTCGGCGCGGAACGGGCGCCGCGACCGCTGTACGCGTGGTCGTTTCGGCGGCTGCAGGAGCGAGCGCCAGAGGCGCTCGCGACGAGGGTGCTGGCGAGGGTGGCCGCGGATTACCCGGGGATGTGGGTCGGGGCGCTAGGTCACGCCGTCGCGATGGCCAGCTCGCGCACGACGCGCAGCAGTGCCTTGGGGTCCGACTTGCTGACGACGAGGTTCACGCCCGCCTCGCGCGCCTCCTGTTCGATCGCGGGGGTGGCTTCGAAGACGGCGAGGGCGAACGTGACGTGCTCCGTCTCGACGTGACGCCGCAGCTCGCGGCAAAGATCCATGCCCGTGCGCCCACCGCCGAGCAGATACTGCGCAAGGACCAGCGCGATCCGCCGCGAGCGCGCGATGCCGAGGCCCTCGTCGAAATCGGCGCCTTCGACGACGGGCATCACGCCGTCGAGGGCTCGTTTCAGGAGCGCCCGCGCCGTCGGTGACGAATCGACGACGAGCGCCATCGCGGGCCCCTCCGGCTCGGTCACCTCGGCATGCCGGTCGCGGGGCGCGCGTTTGCGGCTCGGAGGCGGCGTGGTCATCGGACGGGTCCGCGGCGTCTCGACGACTCGCTCGGCGAGGATCTCTTGCACCGAGCGCTCGGAGGCAGAGACGACCGCCCCCAGCGTGTCGGCCACGATCGCCGCTCGTGCGGGCCTGACCTCGGGATCCCGATTGACCAGGCGCATGACCATGTCGGCGAGGGGTTGGGGAACACCGCTCACCACCTCGCCGATGGGCCGCGCGGACGCCGTGGCCTGGTGCACGAGCTGCGCTTCGTTGGTGGGCGTGGCGAACGGGCGCGCGCCGGCCAGCATCTCCCAGCCCATCACGCCGAGCGCGTAGAGATCCGATCGCACCGTGGCCTCGCCGAAGACAGCCTCCGGGGCCATGTACGAGAACTTCCCCTTGATCCGGCCGCCCGTCGTCGTCTCGCTCACCCGGCCGCTCGCGCGCGCGATCCCGAAGTCGGTGAGCTTGACCTCGCCGTCCCGCGACACGAGCACGTTCGAAGGGCTCACGTCCCGGTGCACGACGCCGAGCGGCCCACCGTCGGCACCCCGCTTGCGGTGCGCGTAGTCGAGGGCGCGGGCGACCTCGGAGAGCACGTGCGCGACGACGGCGTGCGGGAGCGGGACCTTGCGGGCCGCGCCATCGGCCAGGATGTTGGCGAGGCTGGCGCCATCGACGTATTCGAGCAAAAGGTAGTACTGACCGTCGTGCTCGCGGAAGTCGAGCAGCTGCGCGATGTTCCCGTGCCGCAGCTGCGCCGTGATTCGCGCCTCGTCGCGGAACATGTCGATGAACTCCTGCTCGTGCGCGAGCGCAGGGAGCACGCGCTTGACGACGACCTCGCGCTCGAAGCCGTCGGCCCCCGCCACGCGCGCGAGGAACACCTCGGCCATCCCGCCGCGACCGATCCGTCGCACGATGCGATAAGGGCCGATTTGCTCGAGCTTCATGCCCCATCCCCGATGAGGCCACGCACGGCATTCGCGAGCTGCTCGTCGTGGAAGCTGCCCTTGGCCAGGTACTGGTTGGCCCCCGCTTCCATGCCCCGCGCGCGATCCTCGTCGCCCTCTTTGTAAGAGACGATGACGACGGGCAGGCGCGCGAGGCGCCGGTCGGCGCGCACGGCACGCACCAGCTCGAGCCCGTTCATGCGCGGCATGTCCACGTCGACCACCGCAAGGTGGTACGCGCCGGCGCGGAGGATGGACCACGCCTCGACGCCATCGACCGCTTCGTCCACGTCGTAGCCGCGGCTCGTCAGGAGCTGCCGCTGCACGGCCCGCACCGTCATCGAGTCGTCGACGACGAGCACGCGCTTGCGCCCGACGCCGTTCGGCGGCGCCGCCACGCCGCGCAAGAGAGTCGCGCCACGGCGCCGCGAGAACTTCTCCATCGAGAGCAGCAGATCGGCGACGTCGAGCACCAGCGTCGGCGAGCCGTCGGCGAGCAGCGCGGCGGCGCCGACGTCGGCGACCCGGCCGAGCCGCGGGTCGAGGGGCCGCACGACCAGATCGTCCTCCCCGAGGGCCGCGTCGACCGCGAGGCCGTAGCGTGCGCCCCACTCACCCAGCAAGACGAGTGTGAGGTGCTCGGGACGCTCCAGGGACCGGCCGACCTCGAGGACCTCGTCGGCGCGGATGACGCCGACGTTCTCGCCGTCGAACTCGACGTAGTCCCGACCTTCCGAGTTGTGGACGTCGGCCATGGCGATACGGACGACGCGGCCCGCGTGGGCGAGCGGCAAGGCGTAGACGTCGCCCGCGATGCGTACGAGAAGGGCCCGCACGACGACGCGCGTCACCGGCAGCGTGAGCTCGAAGCGGGTGAACTTGCCGACCTCGCTGACGATCGAGACCCGGCCGCCGATGCGCGCGCACTCGGAGCGCACGGCGTCGAGACCCACGCCGCGCCCCGAGTGGACGCTCAGCTCTTTGGCCGTGGAGAACCCCGGCAAGAAGAGCATCTCGAGGAGCTCGGCCCGGCCGAGCGAGCGCGCCGTCACTTCGTCGATGAGGCCCTTGGCGATGACGGCCGCGCGGATCTTCTCGTGATCGATGCCGCGGCCGTCGTCGGTCACGTGGAGCGACAGCTGCCCGCGGGCGTGGCGAAGCTCGACGGCGACGGTGCCTTGGGTGGGCTTGCCCAGCTCGGCGCGCGCGGCCGGAGCCTCGAGGCCGTGGTCGAGCGCGTTGGTGATGAGATGCTGCAGGATCGCTTCGACGGGGCCGAGGACGTCGCCGTCGACGGGCGTGGCCGCGCCGGCCACGTCGAGCTTGGCCGACTTGCCGAGCGCGCGCGCCGTGTCGCGCACGTGCCGCCGGATCGAGACGAGGACTTGCGCGAAGGGCCGCTGCCTCGCCCGGAGGGACTCGTGGTAAAGGCGCTCGCCCGCGTCGAGCAGCCGCTGCAGGCCTTGCGTCGCGCCGTCGCGCGCTTCCGCGAGCAGACGGTTGGCCGCCTCTACGTCGGCGACGAGCTGGTCGACCAGCGAAGCGAGCCCCGAATCGTCGTTCGAGCGCGCGCGATTGCGGACGTCGCTCGCCCGCGCGACGACGTGCGCGTGGGCCCTCTCGACCGCCGCGGTGGAGCGCGACCAGGCGTGGAGGCGGCGTGCTTCGACGACCGTCTCGCCGGCAAGCCCCAGCAGTCGGCTCACGCTGTCGGCGCTCAGACGAAGCGCCCGCGCCTCGGGCGTCGCGCTCGGGACGGGCACGGACTCGCGCTCGGGCGGGTGCTTCACCACGACGGTGGCCACCCGAGGCTCGTTCGAGCGCCGCAGCACCCCTTGCACCTCTTCGAGGGCGCCGCGCTTCCTCGCGAGCCAGCGAGCGAAATCGCTCACGCTGACGCGCGTGAGCTCGACGAGCAGGTCGACGAGCCGCAGGAGCGCTTGGATCTCCGCGGGCGACAGCGCGCGACCGCCCTGTGCCGACGACAGCGCGTCCTCGGCGGCGTGCAATGTCGCAACGATCTCGGTGAGGCCCACGATGCGCGCGGCGCCCTTCAACGAGTGCGCGATGCGCATCGCGTCCTCGGCGTCCGACGGACCGGCGCCGTCGGCTTCGATCGACAGGACGAGCTCCTGCAGGCGTGGCGCCGCTGTGTCGACCTCCACCACGAAGAGCGCGATCAGGTCGGAGTCGACCTCGACTTTGGCGACGGTCTCGGTCACGTGAGGGCTCGCTCGAGGCTCGCCAGGAGGCGGTCGGCGTCGAGCCATGACCACGGCCGTTCGGCGAGGCGGATGATGGCGCGAACGTGCGTGTCGAGGGCCGCCGACACCGTCGCGGGCGGCTCGCCGAGCAGCGCATGGTCGGCCTCGCGCAGGGCCACGCGGTGCGCGTAGAAGGCGCAGCGACGGGACTCGTCACCCACGACGACGAGCCGTTGCTCCGTCTCGGCGTCGCTCGCTGGAAGTCCGAGTACGACGGCGAGCGAGAAACAGGGCTCGAGGCGCCCCTGCACGTTGACGAGCCCCAGGAACGCCGCGCTCGCGCGGTGAGGCACGCGGCACACGGGCCGCATCGTCGCCACCTCCACCACCCGGCGTGTCTCGAGCGCCAGGCTGGCGCCGCCGACGTCGAACGTGATGACGGAGAAGGGCTGAGCGGAGTCGGGGGCGCCGCTCTGACCGCCGCGACCCGCCGCGACGGACACCGTGGGTTCGGCCTCGGTGTCGTCCGAGGGCAGCCGCGAGAGGAGCAGATGCGCGGCGACGACGAGCACGTTGCACTCGCGGCAATGCGCTCGCTCTACGAGCTCGGGGCAGCTGTGATCGCCGCCGAGGACCCCCTCGGTGGACCAGCAACGGCGCTCGGCCCTCGCGCGCGCCTGCTCGCGCTTCACGCCGGCTCCCCGTGGACGGTCCCGGCGCCGAACAGCAGGGCGTCGATCTCCGCGGGCAGCACCCGGTCGATGGCGAGCATCTGCACGCCGAGATCTTCATCGGCCACGATGGGCCCGAGAAACTCGTGGCCTGCGATCGAGAGCCCCGGCGCACCCTGCAGGCGGCCGAGGTCCGCGACGCGCGTCATCCCCGGGGCGAGCAAGCCGAGCGTGCGCGATCGCTCGCCGCGCGCGTACTCCACGAGGGCCACGCGGCTCGCGGCGCCCTCACGGCACGGCGTCAGCGCGATGAGTAGCGAGAGGTCGACGAGCGGCACCCACGCGTTGCCCCATCGGAACACGCCCGCGATCCACGGCGGTGCGCCTGGCACCGCTCGCGCGCGAGGCCGGCGGACCACCGTGATGACCCCCGACGCCGCAACGCCGTACGACTCCCCCGCTACCTCGAAGACGAGCGCCAACATCAGCGCAATCCCGCTGGCGCAGCGTGCAGGATACGACGCATCGCCATCAGCCCACCGAGAAGCGGGAGACGTCCTCCCGGAGCGAGCCGACCGTTGAATCGAGCCCTCCGGCGGCAAGCTTCAGGTCGGCGGCGACGGCCTGCGTCTGCGAGGCACCGTCCTTCAGCGTCGTCATGGCCTCGCTGATCTGCTTGGCGCCCAGCGTCTGGGCACGAACGCCCTCGGAGACGGTGCCGATGCGGCTCTTGAGCGTTTGCATCTGGCCGATGACGTCACCCAGCTGATCGGCGACCCCGCTCGTGGTCGCGGCGACGCGCCGCACGTGCTCGGCGAAGCGATCCATTTCCATGACGCCCGCGCCGACGGCGCTTTGCATCTGGCGCACCATGTGCTCGATGTCGAGGCTCGCGACGGCCGATTGATCCGCGAGCCGCCGGATCTCGCGCGCGACGACGAGAAAGCCTCGCCCTTGCTCGCCGGCCTTCTCGGCCTCGATGGCGGCGTTGACGCTGAGCAAATTGGTCTGCTCGGCCACCTTGCTCATCGTCGTGACGACGCCCGTGATGTCGGTCGCGCGATCGCGGATCGTCCCGAGCTTGTCGGAGATCGATCCCGTCGCCTTCTCGAGGGACTCGACCGAGGTCCGCATCTGTCCGAGGCCACTGCGCCCGCTTTCGGCCCCGTCGGCGGCACGGCCGCTGAGGTTGGCCACCTCGTCCATCGTGTGCTGCAGGCTCTGGCTGGTCACCGAGATCTCTTTGCTCGTGGCGGCCGTCGCGGTCGTGGAACTCGAGAGCGTCTGGACGAGCGTGTCCTGATCGTGGCTCGCGGCGCCGAGGTGCCCCGCTGTCGTCGTCAGCGTCATGGCGGCCTGCTTCACCCGGGTCACGAGCGACGACAGGCTTGCGGTCATCGCGCGGATCGCGTCGACCAGGTCGTGCGTGTCGGCCGCCTCTTCGCTGGCGGTGACCGGCGAGAGGTCGCCGCCCGCGACCCTCCGCGCCACCGCGGTGACCCCCGCGATCTGCCGCTTCAGCCCCGCCATCGCCCGCTGCACCGCGAACGCCGCGACGAGCAGCACCCCGATGACGACCAGCGCGAAGAACCAGAGCCGGCTCCCCGCGCGCACCATCGCGGCCGTGCCGCCCTGCACGTCGGCGTCGCACAGGCTGTTGGCCAGCTTGACCACGTCGTCGATCGCCGCGCGGTGCGTGTCGTAGAGGGGCGCGAGCTGCGTCTCGAGGACCCGGCGCGCGCGCTCTTGATCACCGGCTTCGAGTGCAGGGACGAAGTCGCGGCGAGTGGTCTCGAAGTACGCGTGCCCCGGTCCGTACGAATGGCCGAGGAGTGCTTCTCGCAAAGGGCCCTCGGGCAGCTCGGCGCCCCAGTACCTGTGCCGCTCTTCGAACTCGCCCTCGAGTCGAGACAGGCGGCTGATGAGCTCCCTCCGTACGCCGGCGTCGCTCGTCGCGACGGCCTGGTGGGCGACCAGGTGGGTCTCGATGATGTAGAGCGGCGGCGGGAGCACGTCGGCCACGACGTCCTTGCTGCGGATGATGTCTTTGTACGTCGGGCCGCCGACTCCGACCTGGGCGACGACGTCCCAGGCCGTGTACGCGAAGCCCCCGAACGACGCTACGAAGAGCACCCCCAGCAGCAGCAACTTCTGCGAGAGCGGCAGACGGTCGAGAATCGCCATTCACCGTCATAGTCTCGCCGTGGACGACGCACCGCAATGCTCGATCGGCTGGAATTCCCGCGCGGCGAAGTTGATCCGGTTGGCAATCTTCTTGAAACAAAGGCGGGGGCCCGTCATCCGCTCGGGTGCCGGGCCCTCGACTTCTACGCGTCGCGTAGCGCTTCGCCCGCCGACGTCTGGTCGATGATCCGGAGCGCGTGCCCGTTGGGGCATTGCACCTCGACGTCTGCGCCAGGCGGCGGCGCGTGGAAAGCGAGCCGTTCCCAGCAATAGGGGCACAGGCCTGCAACCCATGTTGCCCCGTCGCGCTCCTCGATCTCCGTCTCCCTCAGAACAGGTTCGTGGGGAGCAGGCATCTTCAGCTCACGGTCACGGCGGCGCGCGCCTTCGCCTGCTCGTACAGTGGCAGCAGCTCGGCCGACACCTGCGGGCCGAGGACGTGCTGAGCGGCCGGGAAGTACTTGTTCTCTTCTTCCTTGGTGTGCTTGCTCGCGAGATCCACCAGCTCGGCAAAGCGGTCGGCCCAGCGCGCGTCGTCGTAGGCGAGCGCCGAGATCACGTGAATCTGCGCCTCGAGCAGCCCGGCCTCGCGGTCGTGATCCTGGGCGAAGTCCATCAGCTCGATCCGCTCGCGAAACACCGGATAGACCACCGCGAGCTCGCCCTTCTCGTGCGATAGCAGCTCGGCGCGGATCTTGGGAAAGAGCTCCGCCCGCACCCTTGGGTCGGACGTCATCTTCACCCGCAAGAGCAGCGCAGTGACCTCGCCGTGCTCGCGGGTCAGGTGCTGGAACACACCCGAGAGACCCTCGATCTTCGCTTTCGCCGTCTTGACGGCGCCCATCACATCCGATGCCACCTTCTCCATTCGATTCGGCATGGCAGACCTCCAGCGGACGGCACCTGCAAACGCATGGCCAGCCTTCGGCGCATGAGTCGATATGGCCCATGGTCGGCCACCCCTGCAAACCGTTGAGCCAGACTCGGAGGGGCACGATGCCAACACCCTCTCCGGTTCAGCCGTGATTGGGCGGTCCGAACCAGGTGATTAAAGCGTCGCCAAGGCCTTGATCCGTGCCGTCTCCGACCCACGCGACGTACCCATCGGGCCGAATCAACACGGCAGTCGGAGCGACGACTGCGCCGAGCACCGGGAGCTCCCACACCCCGGCGTATCGAGCGTCGACCCGCCGAACCCGATCCGTCCACGGAGCGATGTCGAGGGCGTCGGGTTCACCGAGATTGATCAGCACCGCTCGGGCATCGTGCAGCAGGGTGAACGCCCGCCGTGGGCCGCTTTCGGTGACCAAGTCGAGGTCGGGCATGCGGCGACCGAGCAGCGGGTGTCCCGCGCCGAGGTCGTAGCGAATGTCCAGACCAGACATCATCGCGGCGTATCGTTTGCGAGGCTCGTCCATCTTCAGCAGGTCGGACATGGTCTCGCGCAAGGCCGTCATCCGATCGTCGCCGCGGTTGAGCGCCGTGATCGCCATGGTGGTCTTGAGCACGCGCGCGGCGATTGGGTGCCGCTCGGTCTGGTAGGTGTCGAGCACGCGTTCCGGCGATGTGCCCTTGACCACTTGGGCCAGCTTCCACCCCAAGTTCACGGCGTCTTGGACACCGATGTTGAGTCCTTGTCCGCCTGCCGGGGCATGGACGTGCGCCGCGTCGCCGGCCAAGAGCACCCGTCTGTCCCGGTAGGATGCTGCCTGCCGGGTCGTATCGGTGAATCTCGAGAGCCACGTGACGCTGTGAACACCGTAGTCGGTCCCGTAGACGGCGATGAGCGCCTCGCGAAGGTCGTCCACGGTCGGCTCGTCGCCTTGGCGGACGTGCGGCTCGGTCGACACCACCCGCACGCGCTTCCCGCCTTCGAGCTTGCCGAGGCCATGGATGCCCTTGTCGTCGCGGCGGATGCCCCACGCCGGTTCGCCGGTCATCTCGACCTCGGCAATCAAGTAAGTGGTGGATGGGTCCCATCCCGGGAAGTCGATGCCGGCTTTCTTGCGGATTAGGCTGCGACCCCCGTCGCACCCGACCAGATATTTCGCCCGCAATGGGCGACCGTCGGTCAGCTCGACGTCGATACCGGTGTCGTCTTGGGCAAAGCCCAACACCTCACGTCCGCGGTAGATGGGTACTGCCAGCTCGTCGACCCAAGCGGCGAAGATCCGCTCGATACGGTCTTGCCACAGCGCGAGCCCGTAGTTGTGGCGAGTCGGAAAGTCGCTGATGTCGAGAGGCGTCATCGCGAATTGCGCGACCTGCGCTACCTGCCCTTGCGCGAGGAACCGATCCGCGATTCCACGCTGATCGAGGACCTCGATCGTTCGTGAATGAAGGCCGCCTGCGCGCGAGCCGGCGAGTTCCTGGCTGGCGCGCCGCTCGACAATGGCCACGTCAACTCGCGAAAGCGCGAGCTCGCCGGCCAACATCAGTCCCGTGGGTCCTCCTCCAGCAATCACCACCGCGTGCTCTGTCATGGCAGGCGACTGTGCGGCACGACCCGGGGCTTGCCGCAAGCCACCGTGTCTGGCATATGGTCAAAGTGGAGAGGGATGCATGACCTCAACGACCTCCAATTCTTCGCCGCGGTCGTAGGGCACCGCAGCTTTTCAGCCGCCGCGAGGCAGCTCGGCGTCCCCAAGTCTCGCGTCAGCCGCCGGGTCGCTCTTCTCGAAGAGCGGCTCGGCGTCCGCCTGCTCGAGCGTTCCACTCGAAGCCTCCACGTCACCGAGGTGGGCCAGCAAGTCTACGAGCACGCTCGGGCGGCGATCGAAGAGGCCGATGCGGTCGAAGACGTTGCGTTGCAGGTGCGATCGGAACCCCGCGGCCTCGTTCGGATCAGTTGTCCGCATGGACTGCAGGAGGTCATCTCCCAGGCCCTGCCCGCGTTCCTCGCGGCCAATCCGTCGCTCCGCATGCAAGTGGTGATGACCAACCGCCGCGTCGACCTCATCGATGAGGGCATCGACATCGCAATACGCATTCGTGAACGACTCGACACGGATGCCGACGTCCAGGTCAAGAAGATCGGGACGAGCAAGAGGATCCTCGTTTCTGCGCCCCGACTTCTCGCGGAGGTCGGCCGGCTGTCGGCACCGGCCGATCTGAAGCGCTTTCCTCTGCTTCACCAGCAGGAGCAGCCCGGGCCGAGTGCGTGGACGTTGACGAACCGCGCCGGTCAAAAGGAGACGATCGAGTTCCAGCCGAGGCTGGCGACGGGCGATTTTGGGCTCCTCGTCGCGGCGGCGTGCGCGGGTGCCGGTATCGCGTTGGTGCCCCGCCCGAACTGCTCCGCCGATGTGGCGTCGGGCCGGCTCGTGCAGGTGCTAACGCCCTGGGGCGCTCCTGACGGGATTGTCCATCTCGTCTTCACCTCGCGGCGCGGCATGCTGCCCGGCGTCCGTGCGGTCGTCGAACTTGCCGCGGCCGCTCTTCGCGCGGCGACGATCTGACGCGTTCGTTCACCCCATAGAACGCTGCGTCCTGCGCGGGCCCTCTAATCGCCCGGCGATTCCAGAGGCATAAGTGCAGGGGCGGGCGGTTCTTGGACCGCCGCTCGATGGAGGCGCACATGCTTCAGGTTCGTTCTTCGCCGACGCTCGACGGCGGCGACTTTGGCTGGCTCAAGGCGAAGCACCACTTCGCGGTGACACGCGAAGGCAACCCGGCGAACGGCCCCCTTGGGGCGCTGGTCGTCTGGAACGACGACGAGATCGCGCCGGGCACAGGCTTTGACCTCCACGGTCACGCCGACATGGAAATCGTCTCCTACGTGCGCCAGGGCGCCGTCACTCATCGCGACAGCCTCGGAAACATCGGCCACACGTCGGCCGGCGACGTGCAGGCAATCAGCGCCGGCACGGGCATTCGCCACTCCGAGCACAATCTCGGCGCAGAGCCATTGCGGCTGTTTCAGATCTGGATCCGCCCTCGCGCGAACGGCGGCACGCCGCGGTGGGAGACCGGCCGCTTCCCCAAGGCGGACCGGGCCAACCAGTTGGTGGTCCTCGCCAGCGGCTTGCCCGGCGATGGGGACGCTCTTCCCATCCGTGCCGACGCGCGGGTCTTCGGGGCCACGCTGCTCGCCGGTGCTCGGGTCGACCACGCGCTCGGCGCGCTTCGCCACGCTTACATTGCGCCGGCACGGGGGGCGGTGGAAGTGAACGGCCACCGCCTGGCTGTGGGCGACGGGATCGCGGCGACCGACGAGCGTCGTCTCACGATTCTCGCCCGAGAGGACTCCGAGCTGATTCTCGTCGAGGCCGCCTGACAAGTGTGACTCGTCTGCGTGAAAACCCAAAAGAAAGGAAGACAACCATGAATGCCATTTCCCGTTTTGCTCCCCCGGCGGCCAGGATCCTTCTCGGACTGGTCTTCTTCGTATTCGGCTTGAACGGCTTCCTGCAGTTTCTCCCGACGCCCCCGGCGCCCGAAAGGGCGATGACGTTTCTGGGCGCCCTCGCCGCGACCGGGTACATGTTCCCGCTCATCAAGAGCGTCGAAGTGGTCGGCGGGGCGCTGCTTCTCTCGAATCGCTTCGTGCCTCTGGCTCTGGCGATCGTCGCCCCGAACGTCGTCAACATCGTCCTCTTCCATGCCGTTCTGGCGCCTGCCGGTCTCCCCGTCGCGCTCTTTGTCCTCGCGCTGGAGATCTTCACGGCCTGGTCTTACCGCGCCGCTTTCGCGCCGATGCTGCGCGCTCGCACGGCCCCGAACGCTTCCAGCGTGGCCCCGACGGCGGTGGCTCACGCGGTATCCTGAGGCAGGCACGGAAACGGGAAGGGCGGTTCGCAAAGTCATGAAGGCCGCAGTGCTGGTGGGGTTCGGAGGCGTCGATCAACTGGAGCTTCGCGAAGTTCCGGAGCCGAAGACGGGGCCTGGCGAGATCAAGGTCCGGGTGGTCGCGACCAGCGTCAACCCGATCGACTGGAAGCTCCGCGAGGGAATGAAACGCGCCGGTCTGCCGCTGGAGTTGCCTGCCATCCTCGGTCGCGACGCGTCCGGTGAGGTCGTCGAAGTCGGTTCGGGCGTGACGCGATTCCGTCCCGGAGCCCGTGTGACGGGTCTCGTCATGGGGGGCTACGCGGAGCGCGTCGTCGCCAAAGAGGAGGCGTGGGCGGAGGTGCCCGAAGGATTGGGCCTGCCTGACGCCGCGGCCCTCCCCCTCGTGACTCTGACGGGGTCGGAGCTCCTTGAAGAGGGCCTGGCTCCCCGGCCCTCCGAGACCATCCTGGTGACCGGCGCGCTCGGGAGCGTCGGGCGGACCGCCGTCTTCGCGGCAAAGGGGCGCAGCGTCAGGGTCTGGGCTGGCGTCCGGGGGAGCCAGAAAGACGCGGCCCAGGCTCTCGGCGTCGACGGCGTCGTCGCCCTGGACGACGAGATCGACTGTCGACGGTTGCCGATCCTGGATGGAATCGCCGACACCGTCGGGGCGCCCGTCACGGAGAGGCTCCTCGACCGAGTGCGGCGGGGCGGCGTCGTCGCGTCCGTGGCCAGCGACCCGAAGGGCGCACACGAGCGCGGGCTCGAGGTCCGTCACCAATGGGCGCACCCGGATCCCGAGCGCCTCGCCGCCCTGGTTCGCGCCGTCGCCGAGGGAGCGCTCATCATCCCCATTGCGAAGCGGTTCTCGCTCGCGCAGATCCGTGAGGCCCAGCAGTTTGCCGAGCATGGCGCGGGCGGAAAGGTCATCGTCCTATTGGCGGCTATTTGACGGACGTTCCACACCTGTTCAAGGCGACGCGCGCCTATGTCTGCGGCGGGGCCGCGAGGCTAGGAGTGGGTTCCACATGAGCATTGGCATTATTGGTTCTGGCGCCCTCGGCTCCAACATCGCGCGAATGCTCGCCAGGAGCGGCATCCCCGCCACGATCACGAATCGCCGCGGGCCGGCGTCCCTCGCGCCGCTCGTCGCAGAGGTCGGCTCTTCGATCACGGCCGGCACCATCGAGGAGGCCGCTAGCGCGGACATCGTATTCGTGGCCCTGCGCTGGGTCGATCTCGAAAAGGTGTTGGGGCGCCTGCCAGCCTGGGACGGTCGCATCGTCGTCGACGCCACCAACGCCGTCGAGTTTCTCGACCCCAACTCGGCCGACGCGAAGGACCCGAGCAATCCGCTGGCCGCGTATGGCATCAAGGTGGTCGACCTCGGGGGCAAGCACTCGAGCCAGGTGTTCCGACAGTTGGTCCCTGGGGCGCGCGTCGTCAAGGCGTTCAACCACCTCGACGTTCGCGTGCTGTCGCAGCCCCAGGTGTCGGGAGGTCGTCGCGTTCTCTTCTATTCCGGAGACGATGCCGCGGCGAAGGCCGACGTCCGAAAGATCATGGATGCGGCGGCCTTTTCTCCGGTGGATCTCGGAGCGCTCGACGTCGGCGGACCGCTCGCATCACCGCCGTTCGGTCCACTCGCCGCCGGTAGCTTCGTCAAGCTCGCCTGATGGTCTCCGCAAGGCCGATCGCAAAGCCTGTCGCGCCTGACCCGAGCGCATCCCGACACTCCTACAGACGCAGACGCATCAGGAGGTCGAAGGTCGTCAGGTCTCCACCGTCGATGCCCGTGGTCGTGTCCGACGAGTAGACCTCGTTGTTCTGGTGGTGATAGACGGCCTCGACCCCGACGCTGAGCCGCCAAGAGAGGGGGACGTCAGCGCCGAGCCCCACGACGAGGGCGGACTGTGAGCTCGAATGCAGGACCGACGCTTCCGTCGCTCTCGAGGAGCCGGCGCGCGGTAGCCCCCATTCCCCCACTGACGCGTGTTGGCGACCATTTGGTGGACGTTTGACGGACGTCAAGGCGGCTCTTGCCTAGCGTGTGGTCGTCCACAGGGAGAATGACCATGCTCCGAATCGCCATCGTCACAGGGAGCACGCGCCCCGGTCGCAACAACGAGGCCGTCGCGCGCTGGGTTCACGAGCTGGCGAGAGCCGAGAAGCGCGCCGACGCCGAGTTCGAGCTCGTCGACATTGCCGACTACAAGCTTCCGCACCTGGACGAGCCGATGCCGCCTTCGACCGGGAAGTACGTGCATGCCCACACCAAGGCGTGGTCCGAGAAGATCAAGAGCTTCGACGCTTACGTGTTCGTGACGCCGGAATATAACCATGGCCCGTCCGCCGCCCTCAAGACGGCCATCGACTGCTTGCATGGTGAGTGGGCGAACAAGGCGGCCAGCTTCGTCAGCTATGGGAGCATGGGAGGCGTGCGCGCCGTCGAACACCTTCGCTTGGTCCTCGCCGCGCTCGACATCGCGACGGTGCGCGCGCAGGTCATGCTGTCGCTCTTCACCGACTTCGAAGCGTTCAAGACGCTCAAGCCGGCGCCGCACCACGCTGGGGAGGTGCACACGATGCTCGACCAGCTGGTCCGCTGGGGGAGCGCGCTGAGGACCCTGAGGTAGCCCTGCTCCGCCTATCCGCGAAACTGACTCTTGTCGATGTTCAGCGCGCGAATCTTCGACTCCAGCGTCGAACGCGGGATCCCGAGACGTGCGGCCGCTCCCGAGGGGCCGAACACCCTCCCCCCGCTCGCACGCAGAGCCTCCTCGACGATCGCCCTCTCGTGCGCGGCCAGCGTACTCGACAGCTTGGTACCTCCGTCGCTCGCAGGCTTCGTCGCCAGCCAGCTTTCATCGACCGTGAACTCGTCGGTGTCGCACACGATCACCGACCGTTCGATCACGTTCTGCAGCTCGCGGACGTTCCCCGGCCACGGGTACGACTCCAGACGCTCCATCGCCGCCTTGTTCACCCGGGAGATCACCTTCCCGGCGTTTCGCGCGTATCGATCGATGAAGTACCGGACGAGGAGCGGGATGTCATCGCTGCGCTCGCGCAAAGGCGGGACCTCGAGGGGAAACACGTTCAACCTGTAAAATAGATCCTCTCGGAAACTGCCCCTACTGATCGCCGTACCCAGCTTCCGATTCGTCGCCGCGATCACCCGCACGTCGACGCGGATGCGCTGCGAGCCTCCCAGCCGCTCGAACTCCCGTTCCTGCAGCACCCTCAAGAGAGCGACCTGGATCTCGGGGGACAGCTCCCCGACCTCGTCCAGGAACAGCGTTCCGCCGTCCGCAAGCTCGAAGCGCCCGGGCCTGCGCTGGATCGCTCCCGTGAATGCGCCCCGCTCGTGCCCGAATAGCTCCGACACCATGAGCTCGCGCGGGATGGCCGCGCAGTTGACCGCGACGAACGCCCCCGAAGACCGCCTGGACCGCCGGTGGATCGCACGAGCGATGAGCTCCTTGCCCGTGCCCGTCTCGCCGTTGATCAGCACGGTCGAGTCGGTGTTTGCGACCTTCGCGACTCGCGCAAGCAGAGCGGCTAGTGCCGGGGACGCGCCGACGATTTCCTCGAACATCGAGGCCTTGTCGACCTCCTCCCGAAGCGCGACGTTCTGCTGCTGCAGCCTCTCCTCCGCTCGCTTGCGGTCGTCGATGTCGGTGCATGCGACGTACAAACGGATGATCTGTCCCTGTTCGTCGCTCACCGGATTGTATCGAGCCAAGAGCCAACGATAGCTACCGTCACGGCGGCGCATCCTGACCTCCAGCTCGTACGGGGAGCGATTCGACATGTGGAGAACCGCAGCAGCTTTGAACCGCTCGACATCGTCAGGATGGACTTCGTCCCCCGAGCTCATTTGTCGCCAGTCGTCGAGACTGACGCCCAGAAACTCCAGCGCTACCCGGTTCGCGTGAAGACGCTCGCGCCTCGACCCGAACACGGCAATGAGTTGAGGCGTGAAGTCCAGCACCTGCCGGAGCTCCTCCTCGCCCTTGCGCAGCGCGCTCGTCAGCTTCTCCTGCTCCGTCACATCGATCCCCGTTCCGATGAACTCCGGAGATGCGTGGCCGCTCGAGGCCGGGAGGCCGACGCAACGCACGTGGCGAATCGCGCCATCGGGTCGCACGATGCGTTTCGTGAACTCGAACCCCGTGTCGCTCACCAAGATCCTTTCGAGCTCGCTCGCCATGGCGTCGCGATCGTCGGGGTGCACGAGCGCCAGATACTCCGCAACGCTCGGCGCTTTGCTCGCCGGCTCGAGGCCGTGGATTCGGAACAACTCGGGGGACCAGTGCGCGAAGCCCGCGCCATTGAATACCCAGCTGCCCGTGTGCGCCAGCCTCTGGGCCTCTGCGAGAAAGAGCTCGACTTGTCTGCGTTCGTCGATGTCGAAGTTGATGCCGATCCAACCTAGGAGCGTTCCATCGTTCGCTCGAAGGGGCTGCGCGCGACTCAGGAACCACCGATACTCTCCATCGGAGTTGCGTATCCGAAAGCTCACGTCACCCGCACGACCGGTGCGAAGGCAAGTCGACCAGACTCTCCGCGTCTCCTCGTGATCGTCCGGATGCAACCACGAGATGTGCGAGTCCCAGGCGGGGTCGACGACAGCTCCAAGCCGAAGGGGGTGATCCTCTGGAATGCCACCGTACGCGCCACCCACCTTGTTCACGAACGTGAGCCCGCCCGCCGGTGTCGCGTACCAAGCGTGCGCCGGAACGAGGTCGAGAGTGTCTCGTAGCTGAGTGCGGAAGGGCTCATCCATTGGCCTTACGCTCCGCGAACCCCGTCCATGGGCCAGTGCATCCCGCCAGCCTGTTTAGCATTTCGCCAATGTCGAGATCTCGCCAGCGCCATGCGCTCCTCGAGCAAGTGATTTCAATGAGTTATGGTCACATCGAAGCGGGCGTGCCGCTTGCGTGTGGCGGGGTGTGCACCCAAGCCCGACAGTCCCAAGGGTCCGTCTGCCCGCGGAACATGGCCTTCGAAGGCCCACAAGAGGCCGCCGAACCTGGTCACACGCAGGCCCCGGGACTCACGCGGTCGCGAGCGGACTTGACCAGGCGCCCCATCCGCACGTCGATCGACTTGCGCAGGGAGAGTGGCTGATGTCGTCGAGGCTGTCGGGGAAAGTGTGCATCATCACCGGCACCGGCGGCAGCATCGGCCGCGAGGCGGCCCTCACCTTTGCGCGCGAAGGAGCCTCGGTCGTCGGGTGCGATGCCAACGTGGACGCGGCGGAGGAGACGAGCGAGATGGTCCGGTGCGAGGGCGGGACGATGGCGTCGTTGCACCCCTGCCACCTCGGCGATCCTGGGCACTGCCGGGCGCTGATCGACTTTGCGATGCGCACGTTCAGTCGGATCGACGTGCTTTTCAACAACGCCTCGACGACCCATTTCAACTGGCTCGAGGACATCAGCGACGAGGAATGGACTCGCAACCGGCGAGGCGAGTTGGACTTGGTCTTTTACCTCACCAGGGCGGCGTGGCCGCACCTCAAGGCCAGCCGCGGCGTGATCGTGAACACGGCATCTCTCGCCGCCCTGATGAGCTTCAGAAACCTCGGGTCGCTGGCCCACACGACCGCGACGGCAGGGATTATCGCGATGACACGACAACTGGCCATGGAGGGACGCGACCATGGGATTCGCGCCAACTCGATTTCACCAGGGATGATCGAGACCGACGAGACACGAAACCATCTGCAGGATCCGGGATCGGCAGACTCCATCGTGGGCAAGACGTTGCTCGGTCGGCTCGGCCGGCCCGAGGAGGTCGCCAACGTCGCGCTGTTCCTGGCGTCCGGCGAGAGCTCGTACGTGACCGGCGTGGACATCGTCGTCGACGGCGGAATGCGGGTCTGGTGATCTCGGCCCGACGGCGCTGAGCGGATACGCAAACTGGGGATCCACGAGACCGGGAGAAGGGCACATGCTGTCATTTCCGCCGTTCCGATTGGACCTCGACAACGAGCGCTTGTGGAAGGATGGGGCGGAGCTTCGTCTTCGTCGCAAGCCGTTCGCCATTTTGCGTCACCTCGTTCAGCACCCTCAACGCCTCGTCTCGCACGACGAGATCGTCGAGGTCGTGTGGGGCAAGATGGCGACGAGCGAGAGCTTGCTGCGCACGCACCTGAGCGAGGTGCGCCAGGTGCTGGGCGAAGGCGTGGTCGAGACGGTGGTCGGGCGCGGCTACCGCTTCTTGCCCGAGGTGAAGCGCGTGGATCTCGAGGCTTGGCGGGCCGACGCCACGAGCCCGCCGGCGGCGGAAGGCGGCAAGGTCCTCGTCGGACGGGACCGCGAGCTGGAGTCACTGCACGCGGCACTCCGATCGGCCAAGGATCGCAAGCGGACGACCGTCTTCGTCAGCGGCGAAGCCGGCATGGGCAAGACGACGCTCGTCGATGTCTTTCTCGAGCGAGCGAGCGTGCCCGGACCGCCGTTTGTCGCCTGGGGTGCGTGCGTCGAACAATACGGCAGCGGGCAGGCCTATCTCCCGGTGCTCGACGCGGTCCGGGGACTCTGCCGAGGGCGGGGAGCGCAGCGCGCGATCGAGGTGTTCACCCGGCACGCGCCCGCATGGCTCGTGCAATTGCCTGGCATCGTCCGCCCCGACCGCCTCGGCGACTTGCAGCGTCGCGCGACCGGCGCGACGCAGGCACGCATGGTGTGTGAGCTCGCCGACGCCCTCGAGGCCCTGAGCTTCGATGCGCCCGTCGTCGTCGTGTTCGACGATTTGCAGTGGACCGATCCGTCGACCGCGGAGCTCATCGCCTTCCTCGGCAGCCGGCGCGAGCCGTCCCAGCTCCTAATCGTGGGCACCTATCGACCCGAAGAGACCTCCCGCGGACACCCCCTCACCAGGGTGACGGGGCAATTGATCGCACATCGGCAGGCCTCGTCGATCGCGCTCGAGGGCCTCCGCTCCGAGGCGGTCGACGCGTATCTATCGAAGCGCTACCCCGGCCACGCGTTTCCGCCCGAGCTTCGACGCACGCTCGAGGAGTCGACAGGCGGCAATCCCCTGTTTCTCACCACGCTCGTGGAGGAGCTTGAAGGTCAAGATCTCGTCCGTCAACAGGACGGTCGCTGGGAGCTCGCGACCAGCGTGCGAGACGTCGCGGCTCGCCGCCCGGACAGCGTCCGGCGCCTCATCGATGTCCAGATCGATCGCCTGGGCGCCGTCGCGCAGCGTATCGTCGAGGTCGCCGGAATCGCCGGCATGACCTTCGCGGTCGGTGTCGTCGCGCACGCCCTCGAAGGCGATGTCGACGCCGTCGACGCCGTATGCGAGTCGCTCGCCAACGAGCGTAGTTTGCTCCGGCACGTGGGCTCCGAGACGTGGCCCGACTGCACGATCCAGGCGCGGTACGCCTTCCGGCACGCGCTCTTCCAACACGCCGCGCTCGCGCGCAACACCGCCGCGACCAAGCGCGTGCGGCATCGGAAAATCGCGGAACGCCTCGAGGCTGGGTACGCCGGGCAAGAAGAGCAAGTCGCGAGCGAATTGGCCGTGCATTTCGATCGCGCCCAGATGCCGGTGAAGGCCGCGCGCTACCACATCGTGGCAGGCGAAGGTGCCGCCCGACGCTGCGGTTACAGGGAGGCCGCGGCGCACCTCGAACACGCCCGTGGTCTCATTCTGAACGACATCCCGGAGGGGCGCGAGCGCGACATCCTCGAGCTTCGCGTGTCGCTCAGCCACGGATGGAGCGTCTTTCAGCACAATGGACATGCGGACGCGGCCGTTGCGCTGATGGAAAGGGCAAAGGAGTTGGCCACTCGGCTGGGCGACGAGGCCTCGCTCGGCGAGGCCCTCATCCGGCTCGAAGCGGTCTTCATGGTGAAAGGCGATCTACGCGAAGCCGGCGAGCAAGGGCGCGCTCTCCGCCCGGTGCTCGCTCACGTCACCGACGTCGCCCTCCGGCTATTTGCCCAGCAGATCGAGGCGACGACGACCCTCCTCCACGGCCGGTTCGAAGAAGCTCGTCGCCTGCTCGGTGCCCTGGGCATCTTCGGGTCGCACGAGGAACAGACGCCGTTGGAGGTCGCGCGCGCGCATCTCCTGGCCTTCTCGATGGGATCGTTCGCGCTGTGGTTGACGGGCGAGCCGGACCGCGCCCTAGCCCTCTCCACACGCGCGCAGCAGGCCGCCGAGGGGGCATACGATCCCTTCGACCACGAGCACGCCGCGATGCTGGCCGAGGGAGCCTTGCTGCACGCATGGCGCAGAGAGCCGGAGCAGGCCTCCGTGCTGGCGCGGCGGGCGCTGGCGATTGCCGAGAAAGGCTCGTTCGGCAAGTGGCAGAGTCGCGCCGAATTGGTCCTCCGGTGGGCCGAGGCGGAGCTCGCGTCTGCCTTGTCGCCGGAGGCGGTCGAAGAGCTCCTCCGCAAGCCCTGGCAAGATGGGGCCGTGGGGCGAACGATGCACGCGATGCTCTACATCGCGATGTGCGCGCGGTTGGGGTGCGCCGAGAGGGCGCTCGAGGTGATCGGATCCACGCTCGCGACGATCGAGCGATGTGACGAGCGATGGCTCGAGCCCGAGATCCATCGCTTGCGGGGAGAGGTCCTTCGATCGCTCGACGAGTCGCCGGAGGCGGAGCGCGCGCTCGCGAGGGCCGTCGACACCGCGAGGAAGCAGGGGTCGCGCTCCTTGGAGCTGCGAGCGACTCTCAGTCTTCATGCCATGGCCACGGGTGCGACGAAGAAGCGTGCGCGAGAGGACATCGGCCGGTTGCTCTCGCTCATCACCGAAGGACACGACACGCCCGATCTCGTCGATGCTCGCGCCGTCGTGAACGCCTGAAGGCAAGTCGCCCCGCGGGCGAATCCGCGCATCTCGCGTTCTCCGTGCGCCGTCGCTTGACGTCGTTTTGACGCTGATCAGTGCGACGTTCGACAGCGGTCAACCACCGCGGCCACTAGGGTTCACGGCCGGCCGTGCGAGCTGGCGGGGCACCAAGCCGCGGAAGTGAAGGGTACGAGACCGTGTCGAATCGGCTTGCGGAGAAGGTCTGCATCATCACGGGCACGAGCGGAAGCATCGGCCGCGCCGCGGCGGTGGCGTTCGCCCGAGAAGGAGCGTCGGTCGTCGGCTGCGGCTACGCGGTCGACGACGCAGGAGCCATCGCGACCGCGGAGGCGGTTCGCGCCGCGGGCGGCAACATGGTCTCGCTGCAGCCGTGCGATCTGAGCAAGCCTATCGACTGCCAGGCGCTGGTCGATCTCGCTGTCCAGACCTTCGGCCGCATCGATGTGCTCTTCAACAACGCGGCGATGGCCCACTTCAATTGGCTCGAAGACATTTCCGACGAGGAATGGGACCGCAATCGACGCGAGGAGGTCGACCTCGTCTTCTTCCTCACCCGGGCCGCCTGGCCGCACCTGAAGACGAGCCGTGGCGTCGTCGTGAACATGGCGTCCCTCAACGCCTCGATGAGCTTCAAGACCCTTCCGTCGTTGGCCCATACCACCGCCAAGGCGGGCATCATCGCCATGACCCGGCAGCTCGCGATGGAGGGACGAATCCACGGAATTCGCGCCAACTCGATTTCACCCGGTGTGATCGAAACCAATCAGACACGAGAGCAACTCAAGGACCCCGAGTGGGCCAGCTACATGCTTGGCAAGACGCTGCTTGGTCGTCTCGGCAGGCCCGAAGAAGTGGCGAACGTCGCCCTGTTTCTGGCGTCCGAAGAAAGCGCGTACGTGACCGGCGTCGACATCATCGTCGATGGCGGGATGAAGGTCTGGTGACTTCTCGTTCCAGGGAGAAAAGCAATGTCGGAACCCAGGGCCGTTACCCCAGGCGACGGAGAGGGAAAGCAAGTGAGAGGCCAGACATGACTATACGGGCGCAGACGCGCGACCAGGCGCAGTCCAAGGGTTCGTACGACTATATCGTCGTTGGCGCGGGTGCCTCCGGGTGCGTCGTCGCCGGTGAACTGTCCAAGACGGACGCCGACGTGCTCGTCGTCGAGTCGGGGGGCGTTGATTCGGCTCCCACCATCGGTAATCCGAGCACATGGTTCTACAACGTCGGCGGCCCACTGGACTGGAATGTGCCCATCGCGCCGGTCGCGCAACTCAACAACCGCAAGTTCAACATGGCGCTCGGCCGCGTGCTCGGCGGCGGCAGCTCGATCAACGCGCTGGTGTGGTCGCGCGGGATGGACCGTGACTACGACAGCTGGGAGCGTAGCGGCGCGACGGGCTGGGGGTTCAAGGACGTGCTTCCGACGTTCAAGAGCCAGGAGGACTGGGAAGGGGGCGCGAACGAGTGGCGCGGTGCCGGCGGTCCCGTCCACGTCCGTAGACCGGGTACGCCTCACCCCACGGCCCCCGCATTCCTCGAAGCCGCGCGGCAAATGGGCTTCGCGATCCTGGATGACGTGAACGGACCGCTGCGCCCCGGTGCCGGTTACATCAACATGAACATCGCCGCCGACGGCACGCGCGTGAGCGCGGCTCGCGCGTTTCTACGGCCGAATCTCGGTCGGACGAACCTCACGCTGCTCCTCGATACCAACGCGACGAAGATCGTCTTCGAGGGGGACCGCGCCGTTGGCGTGCAGATCATGACCGCGGACGGTCTGCAAACGGTCCGCGCCACGAGGGAAGTGATCTTGTCCGCGGGCGCCATCCATAGCGCCAAGCTGCTGATGCTGTCCGGCGTCGGCAGCTCCGAGGTGCTCCGCAAGCTGGGAATCGCACCCGTCGCCGACCTGCCCGGTGTCGGGCAAAATCTCCAAGACCACGTCCTCGTGTCCGGCGTGGTCTACAAGTACAAGGGCAAGATGCCGGACCGGCCGGTGGACAGCGACGCGGTGGACGCGGAGGTATTTCTCCCCAGCGGCCTCTCGAGCCATCCCGCCGATCTCTGTCTGGTGCTAGAGCAACTGCCGATCGCGACGCCGGAGGCAGCTGCGCGCTTCGGCGCCCCGCCGAGGGAGGGCTTCACGATCGCGCCGGCACTCGTCCAGCCGACGAGTCGCGGCCGCGTGCGCCTCGCGAGCGCCGATTGGCGTGATGCGCCGATCATCGAGGGCAATCATCTGGGGACCGACAACGACCTCCATGCGATCGTGCGCGCGATTGAGGCCGCCCGAGAGCTGGGTCGCAAGGCCGCGATGGACGCGGTTCGCGAAGCCGAGGCGATTCCGGGGCCGAATGCCACGAAGCAGGACATCCTGGAGCTTGCGCGGACCGCCGCGGCCAGCTTCGGGCATCCCGCCGGTACTGCGCGGATCGGCGTAGACGCCGACGCCGTGGTCGACCCCGAGCTTCGCGTTCACCACCTCCGCGGGCTTCGCGTCGCCGACGCCTCGGTCATGCCGTCCATCACCGCGGGCGCCACGAACGCACCCTCGATCATGATCGGTGGCCGCGCCGCGCAGCTGATCCAGAAGAACAGCTGAGGGGCGCTCGCGAACATTCAAGCGGCGATCGCCGGCTCGTAGATGGCCGCCCGGGGCGCGTTTGATGCGGATTTGACGCCCATTGGTCGGAGGTTCGACGGGGGCCCCGGCCCGCGGCGACTAGGGTCTTGTCATGGAGTTCGTCGTTTCGACGGCCACCTCTCGGCACACGGCGGCGTTGCAGGGTCACTTCCAATGAGCGAACAGACCGCCTCCGCATCGCAAGACGTCGTCGAGCGCGGCTTGTCCCGTGTCCTGCGCGTCTTCGCGAAGGTGGAGCCCGGAGAGGCGATCACGGCTTCGCTGTTGACGCTCACCGTCTTTCTGCTCTTGACGGGGTACTACCTGCTCAAGACGGCCCGCGAGCCGCTCATCCTCCTCCACGGCGGCGCGGAGGTGAAGCAGTACGCCGCGGCGGGACAGGCGCTGATCCTGATCGTCGTGGTGCGCGCCTACAGCGCGCTCGCGCGCCGCGTCGGGCGACAGCGGCTCATCGCGACGGTGTACCTGTTCTTCGCTTCGAATCTCGTCGTCTTCGCGGCCCTTGCGCGAGCAAACGTCGTCATCGGCGTCCCGTTCTTTCTCTGGGTAGGCGTCTTCAACATGACGGCGGTTTCGCAGTTCTGGAGTCTTGCGGCCGATATCTACACGCCGGAGCAAGGCGGCCGGCTCTTTGCGATCTTGGGCATCGGCAGCTCGGTAGGGGCCGTGGCCGGCGCCCGGATCGCGAAGTCGCTGGCACCCTTGGGGCCCGAGTGGCTCATGGGCGTCGCCGCGGTCCTTCTCGTCGTGTGCGTCGCCCTGTTCGCGTGGGTCGGGGCGCGCGAAGGCGCCGCCCAGAGCGGCCCGCGCGAAGCGCACCACGAGGAGCCGATGGTTCACGACGGGGTCGCTCGAATCCTCGCCCGCGACAAGTACTTGCTGCTCATCGCAGCGCTCACGGTGCTGCTCAACTGGGTGCGGAGCAACGGCGACTATGTGCTCGATCGAACGCTTCTCCAAGCCGTCGCGGACGCGAAGGCCCACGGCGCCAACTCCTCGACGTTCGTGACGACCTTCAAGGCGGAGTACTTCGAGTGGGTCAACATCTCGGGGGTGCTGCTGCAGCTCTTCGTGGTGTCGCGCGTGATGACGCGCCTGGGCGTCCGGAACGCGCTGCTCGTGCTGCCGGCCGTCGCCTTCTTCGAGTATGGGTCGTACCTCGTTGCCCCGATCCTTTCGGTCTTCACGATCGCCAAGGTGGGCGAAAGCTCGCTCGAATATTCGCTCCAGAACACGGCCCGCCAGGCGCTGTTCCTCGTCGGTTCGCGCGTCGAGAAGTACATCGGCAAGACCGTCATCGACACCGTGGTGGTGCGCGCCGGCGACGCGCTGACGGCGCTCGTGGTCCTTGCCGGGAGCCGCGCGGCGATCTCGACGCAAGCATTCGCCGCCTTCAACCTGACGCTCATCTCCGCCTGGATCGTCGCAGTATTCGCGATCGGCCGGGAGAACCGCAGGCGCAGCGGGGAGAGCGACGAGCGTATCGCCGCAGAGCCGGCGCTCTCGTGAGAGCAAGCCTGACGATCGCCGCGGCCGCCGTGCTGGTATCGGCGCTGTCGCCGAGAGGCGCCAGAGCCGACGACGCGGCCCCCGCCGCGCCCGCGGCCGCGCCTTCTTCCCCGCCTGCACCTCCGCCCTCGCCCAAGCGTCCCTTACCCGACTACGACGGACGCGGTCCGCGGCCGACGACGGCAGGGGAGGCCCTCCTCTGGGTGCCCAGGGTTCTTCTCTCGCCGCTCTACTTCGTGACCGAGTGGCTGATCCGACGCCCGCTCGGCGCCGCCATCACCGCGGCCGAACGCGCCGACCTACCGAACACCCTCTACAACTTCTTTGCATTCGGGCCCGATCACAAGGCTGGCATCGTGCCGACGATCTTCGTCGACTTCGGTTTCAACCCGAGCATCGGCGTCTACGGGTTTTGGAACGACGCATTCTTCAAAGGCGACGACCTGCGCGTACACGTGTCCTTTTGGACCGACGACTGGATCGGCGCCTCTCTCGTGCAACGCGTTCGCTTCCACAACAAGGACAGCTTTCAGCTCAAGCTCCTGGGCGTCCGCCGCCCCGACCACGTGTACTACGGCAACGGTCCGAGCAGCCTCGAGTCCGCGCAGAGCCGCTACGGCGAGGACAAGCTCGATTTCGGCGCGCTCGTCGACGTTCTCCCTTGGCGCTCGAGCAAGATCGATGTGGGCGTCGGCCTTCGCTACGCGTCCTTTCGGGACGGGCATTTCGGTCACGACCCCGGCATCGTCGAAGAAGCGGCAGAAGGTGCCTTCCCGCTCCCTGACGGTTTCGTGAGCGGGTACACGGGCGAGTACAACGACATCCTCCTGGCACTCGACTCGCGGCGGCCCTTCCCCGCCGACGGATCGGGCGTGCGCGTCGAGGCTCAGGCCGAGCAGGGCAACGACGTGCGCCAGTCGCCCGCGTCGGGGTGGCTCCACACGGCGGCCGGAGCGGGTGGCTTCTGGGACGTCAACGGCAACCGGCGCGTCATCAGCTTCTCGGTGCTCACGATGTTCTCGGACCCTCTCGGCCCGCGGCCGGTTCCATTCACGGAGCTCGTCACCGTGGGGGGCGACACTCCCTCGCCGGGTGACTTCCCCGCGCCCATGCCGGGATTCTTTCCTGGCCGACTCGTAGACCGGAGCGCCGCGGTGGCGACCCTCCGCTACAAGTGGCCGATCGGCCCGTGGATCGACGGTTCGTTGCAGGGCGCCGTGGGCAACGTCTTCGGCCAGCACCTCGAAGGCTTCGACACGCACCTGCTGCGGTTCTCGGGCGCGTTCGGCATCGAGAGCGACAGCTCTCCGGACAGTAGCTTCGAGTTCATCCTGGGGTTCGGAACCGAGACGTTCGCGCATGGTGCGCAGATCGATTCGCTCCGACTCGCGCTCGGGATCACCCGCTTTTAGGAGGCGCAAAGGAGATGACTCGCTGGATCCCGATGCTCCTCGTCGCCTCGAGCGCTTGCGCCGCGAGTGACCGCGCGTTTCCTTTGCGCGAGCCCGTCGCCGTCGACACGGATCTGCACCCCGTGAGCGTGGCGTGCCGGCCGTCGCCCACTCCGAAAGACCCGCACAATGTCTCGTGCGCGCCCGACGTCTACGTATCGCCCATCATCTGGGATGGGGCCGACAACCTGCTGTTTCGGCCTCTTTCGGAGGCTGTCGGCATCGAGCGTCACGGCGAGGCGATCAACGCCAATAGCCTCGACGAGGTCCCCGACTCTGCGTGGTTCACCAATCGGCTCGGCGGTCGTCCGATTGGCACCGAGGAGCTCTCACGCGGCGCTTGCTCCCCCGCGCTGATCCTCGATCCTGACGGATCGGCCGATGGGACCTGGCTGATCGACCACGGAAAGACCGACGGCTCGTCTCCGGGATTCCGGGTCAATATTCCGGGCAAGGGCAAGTACCTCTTCAAAGGCGAGCCGCCCGATCAACCGGAGCGCCCGAGCGCGGCCAGTATCATCGGTGCCGCGGCGTACAACGCCGTTGGGTTCAACACCTCGTGCGAGCAGATCGTCTACTTTCGGCCCTCGCTATTGAAGCTTGCGCCCGGCCTCACCCATCAGGGCAACTTTGGCGCGATGGAGCCCTTCGACCAGAAGGTGGTCGACAAGATCCTCGCCGACTCTCCGCATCGAGGGGAGCTCGTTCGGATGCAGGCGTCGGCCTGGCTACCCGGATATCTCATCGGTCCGTTCGGCTACACCGGCACGCGGCGCGACGACCCGAACGACGTCATCGCGCACGACGATCGACGTGAGCTGCGGGGTGGCCGTCTGCTCGCCGCCTGGCTCGATCACTTCGACGCCCGCGAGCAGAACTCTCTCGATAGTTGGATAACCGAAGTTCACACCCCCAAGGGCAATCCGTCGGCTTCCCCGGGCCACGTCGTCCACTACTACCTCGATACGAGCGATTGCCTCGGATCGGAATGGGCATGGGAGGAGATTTCCCGGCGCCTTGGCTACTCGTACGTCGCCGATTGGGGAGACATGGCCCGCGATCTCATCACGTTGGGCATCCCTCAACGTCCCTGGGACCGCGTGCGGCGAGAACACGGGATGGAAATCTTTGGGTTCTTCAACGTGAAGAACTTCGTGCCCGACGAGTGGAAGAACGAGTACCCGAACGCCGCGTTCAGTCGAATGACGGAGCGCGATGGCGCGTGGATGGCGCGCATCCTCGCGCGCTTCACGCCGGAGATGGTCGCGACGCTCGGCGGAATGGCGAAGTTCTCGGACCCGCGCAAGACCGCGTACCTTACGAGCGTTCTGCAGGGGCGGCTCGACAAGATCCTCGAGCGATACTTGACTCGGCTTTCGCCGATCGCCGACGCCCACGTGGTCGGTACCGACCAGCTCTGCGCGGTGGACCTCGCCGAGATGCACGCCCTCCGACCGGCGGCCGCGTTCCGCTACGACGCTCGTCTCTCGAACGGTGTGGCGCTCCCCGTCAGCCACTCTGCCGACGCCGGCATCTGCGTGACGCTTCCACACGTCGCCGCGGATGGCGGCTCTCCCGACGACGCACCGGGCCGCTACGCGCGCGTTGAAATCGGCGACGGCGTCGCTCGAGGCGGCATCGTCGCGCATCTCTACGATCTCGGGGCCACGCGAGGCTATCGCCTCGTGGGACTCGATAGGCCGGAACCGTGAAGCTCGTCCAGAAGATCCTCGTGCCGGGGCTCACGGCCGCCGCGCTCACCCAGGCAGCGAGCGCGTTCGGCGAAGACCCCGCCAAGGTCGAGTGGAGCGATTCGTGGCGACGCGTCCAGCTTTGGGAGGTGATCGACGCGCTAGTGCTGACCGTGGGGGATACCGAGTTCGAGGATCGGGTTCCGTTGCCGAGCCACGCGAGCTGGACCCAGCCGATTCTCTTCGATACGTGGGCGCGCAATCTCCTGCGCGGCCGCACGGCGGCGATCCAATCCTTTGCATCGACCTCGACGAACATCATGTATCAGGGCGGAGCCCTCGTGCCGTTCATGATGGATGACTACTTTGCAGCAGCGGGCATCCACCAGAATGCGGACGTCGCATGGCAGCTCGCCGTCGTCGACTTTCAGGCGTATGGGGTCGCGGGCTTGGTGAGCCTTGCCGCCGAGCACGGGGTGGGGCGCATGCGTCCTTACGTTCTCAGCTGCGATGCGCACGGGCAAGTCCTCGACGCGCAGGGCCACGTGTTGCAGACCTGCGGGGGCGGAAACGACTTTCGAAGCTTCTACAGCGGACACGCGACGGCGACGGCGACGACGGCGGGCCTCGTGTGCGTGCACCATCAGCACCTCCCCCTTTTTGGCGGCGGCTTCGCCGACCTGGCCCCCTGCCTCGTGATGATCGGGGTCTCGGCGGCCACCGGAGTCCTCCGCGTCGTCTACGACGAGCACTGGGCCTCGGACGTCATGGTCGGGTGGCTGGACGGCGTGCTCTCCGGATACGTCATGCCATCGCTACTGCATTTCGGCTTCGGCAGCGACCGGCCCGTCGGCGAGGTCAAGAGCGGGACGCTCGACATGGTGCCCACGCTGTTGCCGCGGCCCGGTGGGACCGAGCTAGGGATGATTGGGGTCTTCTGACATGCCCGGGCTCCTGCCTCTGTTCGCGGACGTGCGTCGCGGCGAATGGCGGGCAATCGCCCCGGCGTTCGCGACGCTGCTGCTGCTCATCACGGCCCACACCGCGCTCGAAACGGTCCGCGACGCCCTCGTGCTTACGAGGTTGCCTGCGCGCGATCTCGGCATCGTCTACGTTGCCGTTGCGCTGTGTGCCCTCCCTGCGGTCGGGGCGGCGTCGCGCGCAGCGGCGCGGTTCGGCGCTCGCTCTGCACTGGGCGGGGGGCTGGTCACGGCGGCGGCCCTGCTCGTCGCGCTCTTCGCGGCTCCGATGAATCGCGCTACGGCGGTCGCGGTCTATGTCACAACGGGCCTGATCAGTTCTGTCTTGGTCCCCCTGTATTGGAACCTTCTCGCCTCGATTCTCGATGTGGCACAGGCTCGTCGCCTCCTGGGGATCGTGGGCTCCGCCGGCATCGTCGGCGCGCTGCTCGGCTCGACCGCTGCGGCCGCCTTCCTGAACGTCGTACACACTCGATCGCTGCTCCTGGTATTGTCCTCCACGCTGCTCCTCACGGCCATCGGGCTCGCATGGATACCGGGCGCCGATCACGGCGGACCGGGCACATCATCCGACGCCTTGCCCACGCGCGAAAGTGTCACCGACGTCCGGGACGAGCCCTTTCTGCGCCGGATTGCGATCCTCGTCCTCGTCGCCACGACGGCCTCGGTTTTCGTCGACTACTTCTTCAAGTGGACTGTCTCCCGTGTGGTCCCGCACCACGACATCGCTCGGTTCGTCGCGCGCTACTACGTCGGGCTCAACGTGCTTTCGCTCGTCGCACAACTCTTCGCCACGGGTGCGCTGGTCCGTCGCATGGGCCTGGCGGCCGCCGTCGTGGTGACCCCCATGCTCATGTTGCTCGGCGTCGCGGGGACTTTCTTGGGGGTGGGAACGCTGACGGCGGCCCTTGCCCTCAAGACCGTCGACGGCACTCTTCGCAACTCGGTTCACCGCGTCACGGTCGAGCTCCTGTATCTGCCGGTGCCTGCGTCCGTCAGGGCACGCGTCAAGCCCTTCATCGACGGCGTGATCGCGCGAACGACCCAGGCCGCGGCGGGGCTTGTGTTGCTCGCCCTCGCCGGCGCCAACTGGCTGTCGTCGTGGCTGCTCGCCGGCATCGTTGGCGCCGCGATCCTGGTGTGGCTTGCCGTTGCGGCAACCATGCGGGGCCCGTATCTCGAGTTTCTGCGCCACGCTGTCACCGGCAATGCTGGGCGTCCGCCCAGCCTGGATCTGGACCTCGAGAGCGCCGAGCGGCTCGTCGAACTCCTCGCGCATCCGGACACGCTGGTGGTTGTCGGCGCCATGAGCGTGCTCGCCCGACGTGGCCGGGAGAGGCTGATCCCCGCTCTCGTCCTTCTTCACGAGGAGGAGGCCGTACTCGTGCGCGCCCTCGGCATGTTCGGCGAATCCTCCCGCGACGACTGGGTCGGTCGTGCACGCGGTTTGCTGGCCGATTCGAGGGAGCCGGTCCGCACCGCGGCCGCGCGCGCCCTCGCGATGCACGGCCGGCTCGATGCCAAGGACCTCGCCTTCGACGCCGACCCCCGGCTGCACGCGTATGCGGCGCTCCGCCTGTCCCTGGCGACGAGTGAGGCGAATCCGATGGAAGACCCCGTCATCCTCGAGCTTCTGGCCCGACCCGGGCCGAGCGGCGATCACGCACGCCTTGGCCTGCTCGCGTCGATCGCCGACAGCAAAGCCGAAGAGCGGCTCGTAGATCTGCTCGCCGCCCTCGCCTCGGAGGCCGGAACGTCTCGGGAGTGGACCGAAGGGCTCGCGAAAGCCGCCGCATCCCAGCAAGCGAATGCCCTCATCCCCCAGCTCGTCTCGCGCCTCGCCTCGCCGGACACCCGGGACGCGGTGAACGCGGCCCTCGTCTCCCTCGGACCTCCGGGGTTGGACGAGGTCTGGGGCACGCTTCTGGACCCATCGCGCGACCGTGAGCTGCGCGTGCACCTCCCGAGCACGATCGCGCGCTTCGGCTCGAAGGCGGCGGCCGACCTTCTATTGCAATGCATCGAGACAGAGCACGACGGGCTCGTTCGGTACAAGGCCATCCGTGGGCTGGATCGGCTAACCGCCGAACAGCGCGTCACCGTGGACCGTGTGCGGGCGGAACGACTCGCTCTCGCGAATCTCGTCGAGCACTTCCGGCTGCTCATGCTGCGCGCCCCCTTCGCCGTCTCCCCATCGGACGATGGGCCGACCCGGTCGACGACCCGGGTTCTCCTCGTCGGTCTGCTCGACGACAAGCTCCGGCAATCGTTGGAGCGGACATTCCGCTTGCTGAAAGTCGCTCATCCTCGCGACGACATCCACCGAGTGCACGTCGCCAGCCAGTCCAGAGACAGCCGCGCCCGCGCGAACGCCGCCGAGTTTCTGGATGCCTTGCTCCGCAGGCGCGATCAGGGCGCCCTGCGCCAGCTGTTGCTTGTGGTGGCCGACGATCTCTCGCTCGCCGAGCGCGCGGCACGCGGGGGCGCCCTCCTGCGGACCGCGGCGCCTATGACGCAGGAAGCAGCGATCGCCCGCATGACGGAGGACGGCGACATGGCGCTCTCGGCGCTCGCATCCCTCCACGCGGCTACCGTTGCCGGCAGGCCCGCGAGGGTTGCTCTTGGAGGGGGGCGTGGCGGCAGCCCGGTCGAGCTGAGCACGGAAGGCGCCGCTTCGGAGCCGGAACCATCCCATGCCTGATGACCATCGGCTCCGCATCGGGCGCGAGATCTTTCTCGCCGCCTTCGGTCTGGCGCTCGACAGCGTGGATCCGTGGGTCCTCGATCGTATGACGTCGATCTTGGATGAGCAGGAGTTTCGCGCCGGGCAGACTCTCTTTGCGGCGGGTGAGCCCGTGGAGTTTCTTTACTTCATGCAAGACGGGCGTGTCCGCTTCACCCGCGCAGACGGACTGTCATGGACGTTGCGGGGGCGCTGGGTCCTCGGAAGCTTCGAAGCCATCGGTGATCGGGCATCCGCCCACACGGCCACGGCGCTATCCGACTTCCGTGGAATGAGGGTCTCCGGCGCGGCATGGGTCGAGATGCTCGAAGACAGCTTCCCGATCGCTCGCTCTGCGGTGGTCAATGCCTCGCGCGCCACGACGCGCCTGGAAGAGCGAGTTCCGACCGGGGACCTGGTAGCGCCGGACGTCGCGCCGCTGCTGTCGACGGTCCCGCCGGGAACACTCAGCCTCGTGGATCGCCTTGCGCTTCTTCTCGACGTCCGAATGCTCCGTTTCGGCGGCGTTCAAGCGCTTGCCGATCTTGCCGCGGTCTCTCAGCAGGTGTCCTTCGCGCCCGGTGAGTCGATCGTAGAGCGCGGCGTCTCACAAGATCACTTGGTCCGCATCGTCGACGGCGAGGCGCTCGCGGAGCGCGAGGACCCAGCCGTCGTGCGGCGCGTGGGCCCGGGAGAGCTCGTCTGCGGCAGTGCCATCCTCGGGCGCGTTGCGGATGCCTGGCGGGCCCGCTGCGTGACACCGATACGGGGAATCTCGTTTCCGATCAGTGCCCTGTTCGACCTCATGGAGGAGCACTTCGATCTGGTGCGTTCCATGCTGGCCGCGCTCAGCGGCCGCCGCCAACAGCTGCTGGAGCACTTGGCTGCGACGACCCCCGACCTCGAGATCACCTAGCCCGAAGGCCCCGATGGCTTCCCTGACTGCAAACCCGCTCCGTCGTACGCCCATCGCAGTGACGCCGCAGACAAGGTGGCTGGGCGCTGGATGCGCCATCGCGACCACGCTGTTGTCCGCCTCGGCGCTCGCAGATCCGTCGGCGGCGCCTGCCGGCCCCGAGCTCGAACTCGGGCAGCACTTCGTACTCGATCCCGTCTCCGACGGAGCTCTTACGGCGGGGGGATTCGGGTTTGCTTTCCTGCTCGGGGAGGTCATGAGCACCGGCGAAATATCGCCTCCCGCGCCGTCGGTCGGCGCAAGTAGCCTGCTGCCCATCGACCGAGTGGCCATCACGCAAAAGATCGACCCGCATGCGGCGACGTACTCGAACATCGGCCTGTACACGGCCATTGCATTTGCCGTGGCGGATCCCGTGCTCTCGGGGATCCGCGACGGGACCGACGCTCTGCTCGTCGACGCCTTCATGTACGCCGAGTCCGGATCGCTCGCGCTGACGGTGACGGACATCACCAAGATCGCCGTGCGCCGACCCCGACCGATCGACTACATCAACTGCCCGCCGGTGCCGAACTCGGACGGCAGCGGGACGATGGCCAATCCGCGCGCCGGCTGCAACTCGACCGACTTGGGCCTGTCCTTCTTCTCGGGTCACGCGGCCGCGGTTGCCTCCATCGGTGCGACCGCCACGTACCTGGCGTTCGTCCGGTCTCCGCACTCGCCCCGCCCGTGGGTCACCCTCGGCCTGGCCACGGCCCTCACGGCATTCGTGAGCTACGAGCGCGTACGAGCGGGCAAACATTTCCCGACCGACGTCATCGCGGGCTCGATGGCGGGTGCGGTCATCGGCGTTCTCGTCCCCCACCTTCATCGCCACAAGCAGGAACCCGTGCCGATTTGGGTGGGGGTATCGCCCACGCCTGCCGGAGGGGCGTTGTCGGTGACAGGATCCTTCTAGCGAGGGCGCTGTCGCCACGGGAGCCAGCAACGATGGCCTTGATCGTTCACCTATCCGATCTTCACATCGCCCCGAATGCTCCACGGCAGGCGAGCATCTTCGAGGCACTCCTACGAACGCTGCGCCTCGAATACGAGGCCGCACGGCCCGATCGTGTCGCGGTCCTGGTCACGGGCGACGTGTTCGATTCCGGCACCGACCCGCCCGTGCAAGCGGTGGACGCGTTCCTCCGCTTGCATCGTGGGGTCGTCGCGGCGCTCGGCGGCGATGCCCCAACCGTCGTCGTCCCAGGGAATCACGACCGTCGGCGTCATGGCGTCCTGGCACCACACAATGGGGAGTTGTTCCGATCGTTGCACGAGGCAGCCGACCCGAGACACCTCTTCGTCGCCGGTGCGACGCCGCCATTCCTCGCGCAGGTCGTTCCTGACGTCCTGCATCGGCTGCCCGCCCACTTGGTCGCCTACGACTCCACGTATCTCCCCGGAGGTCTCGTCGGAGCGGGCGGTACGGTCCGGCTCGAGGATCTTCTGATGGCGCACGCGCGCCTACCAGACGATGGCCGTCCGATCATCATCCTGGCGCATCATCACCTGATTCCGACGCCGCTCACCGACGTCAACTCCATCGACTCGACCGGGACGCCGAGAATGGTGCGGTGGCTCGTCGGGAAAGCACTTCCGGCCCTCGTATCGTACGGCGACCGTGAGGAGCTCACGATGACCGCCCTCGGCGCAGGCACTGCGCTCTCGGCGTTGCATACGTTCGGGCGTCCCGTGCTCCTGCTGCACGGCCACAAGCACGTCCCGACCGCGCGGCTCGTGGCCGGCATGAGCCATGGATCCGGTGATGTGCTCCTCGTGTCTGCAGGAAGCGCGGGCACGCGCGAACGCGTTCACGCCGCGCAACACCCCGAGGCCGTCCGACTCTGGCCATCGTTCAATCTGCTCTCCCTGACCGACCGCGACGTGGGCGTGCAGTCGGTCTCGTTCTCCTCGAAGCGGACTACGCGCCCGTCTGTTCGTAACCCCCTCGCACGGGCCACCATCGATGGACCCAAGTGGAGGCTCGAGCCGGTCACCTCCCGTGTGCTGGACGCGGACTCCCGTGTCGACCTCGACGAAGCGCGCCATACCCTCTCGCCGTCCTCGTCGGGCGCCGACCTGTGGGACTTGTCGTTCGAGCGTCGCGTCTTACTGCGCGAAGGCGCGCGACTGCGGCGATACGTCGACTTCGTGCACGCGCTTCCGGGAGGTGTCGGCACGGGCGCTCGCCGCCGCGGTAATCACCATGTAGAGCTCGTGACCGGTGGAGTGACGCAGCACTTCGTGCCGGACGCGCTAAGGCGAGTCTTCAGGCCGAGAGCAAGAGGACGCGACTCGATCGTGGCATTCGAGTGGGTGGGATTGCTATGCCGCTACGGCGCCGCACACGCCGTCCTTCGACTCGAGCGCACCAACGCCGACAGTCTCGAGCCCTTCGGAAGCGTGACCGATTTGACGCTCGGGCGAGAAGAGCCGGCCCGGTTGCAGGTGACGCCGGAGCACTGGTTGCTCTCGGTCGAGGGGACGGCGCCGCGCACGCTGCTGCGCATCTATTGGCCGCTTGCGCTCCGCTGAGCGCCTTGGTTGCTCCGGATGACGACGCACTCGGGCGAAGCGAGACGGACGGTAGGCGGCTGGCCCGTCGCCTGCGGGGCGGTGTTGAGTGGCTGCCTCGTCGCCGCACCGGCGGCTGCCCAGACGGCGCCCCCTCATCCGCTGCGATGGGACCCCGCCGTCGACGTGACGGTCGTCGCTGTCGGGGCCACGGCCGGAATCCTCAGCGAAGTCGTCAAGCCGCAGCTCGTGCCCGCGAGCTGCCGGTGGTGCGATGTGGATGCGCTCGACGAGCGCGTCCGCGACGCGCTCCGCTGGCAGGATCCGGCGGCAGCGGACGCGGCGAGCTCCGTGGTCGGCTTCGTGGTCACGCCCCTCGCCGTAGGAGGCCTGGACGCCTTGGCGGCCGCGCACGGCGGAGCCGCACGGTATGCCGGCGAAGACCTCCTTCTCATCGCGGAGGCCGGGGTGCTGGCCGCGGACGTGACCCAGGTCGCAAAAATGCTCGTCGCTCGGGAGCGTCCGTTCGTCCACGCTCTGTCGCCGGAGCGCAAGACATTCACGGCGCAGCCATCCGACAACAATCTCTCCTGCTTTTCGGGCCACACGTCGCTCGTGTTCGCGCTCGCCACGGCAGCCGGCACGGTAGCGACGATGCGCGGATATCGCTGGGCGCCCGCCGTGTGGAGCGTTGGTCTTGTCGCCGCGTCGACGACCGGGTACCTGCGCATCGCCGCCGACAGGCACTGGTTTACCGACGTGCTCGTGGGCGCCGCGGTTGGAGCCGCAGTCGGCGTCTTCGTTCCGCTTCTCTTTCACTCGGTAGTCGACGGCTCGGCGACGAGCCCGCCTGCGACTGGGGTGCGCGCGGCGTTACCCGTCGTCGCGATCGCGTGGTGACCGGGGCGTCCAATGGGCGGTGGTACGCATTTCACGCAGCTTCGACGGTCGTCAACCTGCACGAGGCCTAGGGGCTCGGGCACCGGGTCCTCGGGTAGTCGCCGTCTACGAGCTAGCGCCCGTCAACGACCAGTTGACGGAGATCTGACGACTGTTGGACGGCACTTTTACGGCCGTCATCCAGCGACGGGTGCATGGTCATGGCGTCTGGCGACGTCGTCGCCGCCGCGATGAATCGGGAGGCGCCCCATGGGTACGCAGACGTGGATTGTCGATCACTCACAAACGACCATACGCTTCACGATGCATCGCCAAATGGTGCACTTCGCGCTCCGTAATGCAGTCGATCACGCGGTCGGAGGCGACCTGGTGCCCTGCTGGAGCAACATCCAGGGCGACGACGACGACGATGTGTCGCGACTGAGCGCCGAGGTCATCGTGGACGGCATGACGATGGCGCTGGGGCGGCCCTCGCCTGACCTGCACCCCTCTGCAGCCTTTTTCTGCGCGGCATCCTTCCCCTCGATGCGTCTTCGCCTCGAACCGCCAGGACAGCATGCCGCGGCCGTGCCCACGGGAGGCCAGCCCGACGCCAAGCGGGATATCCTCGCCCTCGCCATCACTGGCGCGAATCTCGTAGCAGAGGCTTCCAGCACCGAGCGCCTCAGCGTCGTGGCCAAAGGGACCTTCTCGGTCGGTGCGATCGGCCTGCGTCTTCGAGGGAGCGGAGAAATGGGCGGCGTGACTCTCGACGAGCACGTCGAGCTGGAGGTGCGAATCGAGGCGACTCGTCCTTCCCGGGCCCATGCAGCCGCGGTACCGCCGTGAGCGAGAGGGCAAACACTCACGTCGGACGCCTCGCGTCGGCTAGGAGGCGCAAAACGGTGACGGCCCTTGCCGGAATCCCGCGGCCGTGGGTAAGTCGCCTTCGATGCGGTGGCTGGTGCGTGGGGACGTCGACGGCTTCTTCGGATTGGCCCTGGACAACCTCGTCCAGCTCCTCCTCGTCGAGGCGCTCTGCCGGTTCGTGCTGGGGTTCCCCGCGGACCTCGTGCACGGGCGCGTCCTCCCGGGCGCCGCCGTCTCCATCTTGGTCGGCAACGTGTTCTACGCGCGGCAGGCCATGCAGCTTGCGCGAAGGACGGGGCGCACGGACGTGTGCGCGCTGCCCTACGGCATCAACACCGTGTCGCTCTTCGCCCACGTCTTCCTGGTGATGTTGCCCGCGAAGCTCGCCGCGCAGGCGGCGGGCGATCCCGACCCCGTTCGCGTCGCTTGGGGCGCAGGGCTGCTCGCGTGCCTGGCCTCCGGGGTCATGGAGCTGCTCGGCGCGTTCGTCGCCGAACCAGTGCGCAAGGCAGCGCCGAGGGCCGCCTTGCTCTCCACGCTGGCGGGGATCGCGCTCGGCTTCATCTCGCTCGGGTTCCTGTTCCGCGCGTTCGCGCGGCCCATCGTGGGCCTAACGACCCTGGGCATCGTGATGCTCACGTATTTCGGGCGCGTGCGCTTCAAGGGGCGGCTTCCGGGCGGGATGGTGGCCGTCCTCGTCGGAACGGCGCTCGCGTGGGCGACGGGGATCGCCCCGCCGCCCGGCGATCGTCCGGAGGCAGGAGGGCTGCGGCTGCCGACGCCCGCGCTCGGCGCCATGCTCGACGCGCTGCACTCGCGGCAGCTCGTGCCCTACGCCTCGGTCATCCTCGCGATGGGGCTCTTCAACATCCTTGGCTCGCTGCAGAACATCGAGTCGGCCGAGGCAGCGGGCGATGCCTACCCGACGCGCCCATCGCTTCTCATGAACGGGGCCGGCTCGATGGTGGCGGCGCTTTTCGGGTCGTGTTTCCCGACCACGATCTACATCGGCCATCCCGGATGGAAGGCCCTCGGCGCGCGCGCCGGTTATTCGATCCTCAACGGCGCCTTCGTCACCGTCGTGTGTCTCTCCGGCACGCTGGCGTGGATCGCATGGGCGGTCCCGATCGATGCAGGGATGGCCATCGTCCTGTGGATCGGCATCGTCATCAGCGCGCAGGCGTTCGAGGCGACGCCGCGCGAGCACGCCCCGGCCGTCGTCGTGGGCCTCTTGCCGGGCATCGCCGCGTGGGGAGCGTTGATGGCCAAGAACGGCGTGCGCGCGGCCGGGGGGGACTTCGCGCCCAAGCTCGTCGGCGCTTTCCACGAGTCCGACACGTGGATCGAGGGTGCGTTCGCGCTCGAGCAGGGCTTCCTCTTCACGGCGATGGTCCTCTCCGCCGCGACGGTCGCCGTCATCGGCCGCCGTTTCCGCGTGGCGGCGGCATGGTGCGCCGTTGCCGCGGTCCTCTCGGGGGTGGGGCTCATGCACAGCTTTCGGTGGACCGGGGCGGATACGGCGCTGTCGCTGCAGCCGGCGTGGCCCTGGGCGACGGGCTACGCGCTGATGGCGGGCCTCTTCTTCGTCGGTCCATGGATCACCGAGGAAGGCGGCGAACACTGAACATCGCGGCGTGACCGAGTGGCGCGGAACGACGGCGACACCCTCGGCATCGCACCTTTAGTCGAGAGCTTGACGGCGTCTTCGCGCGGCTCTGACGCAGGATCGACGGTCGTCAACCGGGGTTCGCTCCAAGTTTCGAACATGCGCAGCACGATGGATCGGCTCTCACGAAAGGTCCTCCCGAGGTTGCTGGCCGCGGTCGCTCTCGGCGCGATTGCCGCGCCGATGATTCCGACCCCCAGCTTCGCCGATAGCCCTGGCGACACGGGATGGGTGCCCCTGCGTCGAGAAGACGGGATCGTCGTCTCTCGAAAGGAGGTCTCCGGCAGTCCGTTCTTGGCCCTTCGCGGCGAAGGAGACGTCGATGAGCCCCCGCTGCTCGTCGGAAGCGTTCTTGTCGACGTCGCCCGCAGTCGCGAGTGGGTCGACAGCGTCGCCGATGCGCGGGTGCTTCGGTGGATCAGCGCAAGCGAGTATGTGGCCTACACGCACGTCGGTACACCGATCACGATGGCGGATCGTGACTTCGTGACGGACGTGAAGATCGAGGTCGACCCAGCGGCCAAGCGGGTGGTCGTTCGGGTTCACTCGGTCGCCGACCCGCTGGCACCGACGACCGGGTACGTGCGCGGAGAGATTCGCGAGAGCACGATGGTACTGACTTCCCAACGTGACGGCCGTTCGACCCATGTGGTCGCGGAGCTTCACGCAGATCCAAAGGGAGGCGTCTCTGCCTGGTTGGTGAACCTGTTCCAGAAGAACTGGGGCTACAACACGCTCGAGGGTCTTCGCGCGCGTGCGGCAAAGCGCGGGACGCAGGTCGCCCCGTGGCTCCGTACTCTTCTCACGGACTCGGGGTTCTTCACCCCGGTGCCGTCGTCGGCGACGACGGCTTCGCGATGAGACCAGCCAGCACCCTTTCTACTGGTTGGGGGGGTCCTCGCCCATCACGTGAGCGACCTGCTCTTTGACCTCCGCCTCTACGGGGTCCACCGGGAAATCGTGGGAGACCCGCGCCTGCGGGTTGTCGAACGCGAGCGACACCTTGTAGAGCTCGAAGCGGCCGTCGCCCGCAGAAGCGCGGCAGCGCTCGCGCAGGGCCTGCATCTGCGCCGGCGTCATCGGCTGGAAGTTCTGGGCTACCCGGAGGTTCTGCCGGAGCGTGTCGACCGAGGTATTGCCGCTGATGGTGGTCGCAACCGGAAGGCTCATGGCATAGCGCAGCAGCTCCTCGGCCGTCGCCACGTTCTTGGCGATAGGGCCGGCCTTGCCGGTCATCGGTTTCATCCCGAGCACGGCGATGCCGCGGCGGTTGCACTCGGGCAGGACGGTCTGCTCGAAGCTGCGGTACGTGGCGTCGAACGGGTTCAGCGGGAACTGGCAGGTGTCCCACGCGTAGCCGCGCGTGATCATGTCCATGTGCACCGCCGGGCTCTTGTGCCCCGAGAAGCCCACGACGCGCGCCTTGCCCTCGTGCTTCGCCTGGTCGAGGGCCTCGAGCACGCCGCCCGGGCGATAAGCGAGATCCGGGTCGTTGTCGAAGACGACGCCGTGCACCTGCCATACGTCGAGATGATCCGTGCGCAAGCGCCGCAGGGACTGTTCGAGCATCGAGCGCGCGAGGGTGGCGTCGCGCCCGTGGGTGCACACCTTGGTCATCACCAGGACCTTGTCGCGCCTCCCCCCCACGGAGAGCGCGCGGCCGAGCCACTCTTCGCTGCGGCCGTTGTTGTACTCCCAGCAATTGTCGAAGAAGGTCACTCCGCCGTCGATGGCCTCGGCCACGATGCGCTCGGCTTCCTGGTAGGTGGCCGCGTCGCCCAAGTGGTGGCCTCCGATGGCGAGCGCTGAGACCTGCAGTCCCGTCTTGCCGAGCGGGCGTCGAGGGATGCCGGTCATAGAGGCAGCTGCTCCTCGGGAGGATAGCCATGCTGGTCGCGCCCGACCTTCGCGTCGTAGTGGACCGTCGACTTGTACCACTCGAGGCGGCCGTCGCCGGAGACTCCGGCCACGCGCATCCGCAAGGCCTGCATCGCGTCCGTCGACAGCGGCTCGAAGCCGCGCGCGATGGCGAGGTTTTGCCGCAAGATGTCCACGCTGTCGATCCCGCTCACCGTCGTCGCCACGCCGGGGACGCTCATCGCGTAGCCCAGCGCCTCTTCCACGGTCACCACGCCTTTGCGCACAGGGTCTCCCGCCCCGGTCAGGCTCTTCATGCCGATCGGCGCGATCCCACGGCGCACCGCCTCCGGCAGCACGGCGCGCTCGAAGCTACGGAAGTTGCCGTCGAAGCAGTTGAGCGGCATCTGCACGGTGTCGAAGTGGAAGTCGTTCCCGGCGGCGAGCGCGAGCATCCGCAGGTGGATGCTCGGGTCCTTGTGGCCCGTGAAGCCGACGAATCGCGTCTTGCCCTGCTTCTTCGCGGCGACGAGCGCCTCGAAGACACCTCCCGGGCGAAACGCGAGATCCGGGTCGTTGTCGTAAATGCACTCGTGGATCTGCCAGAGGTCGAGGTGGTCGGTTTTCAGCCGTTGCAAGGACTGCTCGAGCTGCTGCATCGCCACGTCCGCGCCGCGTCCGTGCGTGCAGACCTTCGTCATCAGAAAGACGCGGTCACGGTAGCCACCGTCGAGCGCTCGCCCCAGGATCTCTTCGCTCTTGCCGTCGTGGTACTCCCACGCGTTGTCGAAGAAGGTAATGCCGGCGTCGATCGCCTCATGGACGATCCGGATGGCCTCGTCGGGATTGGGGACCGCGCCGAGGTGGTAGCCCCCGACACCGAGGATCGATACCTCGACGCCGGTCTTTCCGAGCACCCGTTTGGGGACCGTGGCCCGCGGCGAGGGCGGATCGGCGCGGCCCGCGGGGCCCTTGGCGGGAGCGGCCTGGGCGCAGCCCGCGAGGCCGGAAAGGGGGCCGAGGCCGGCAAGGGGGATCGTCGCACCGGCCGCCGCGGCGGCGGCGATGAACTGCCTGCGGGAGCGTCGGGCGGACATACGCGGCGGCAATGCAAGAGCCGTTCACGGTCGGAGCAAACCGCAGGCGACACGCGGAGAGAGCCCTGGCGGCAGCAATTGCGCGAAGCGACCCGCCGTGACCCCGGGCCGATGGCATGCACGCGAACGGGGCAGAATGACGCGGTCGCACGCGGTTCCGCCACGGACGCTCAGGATTCCGCGAGCAACCGAATGAGACTCGACGTATCCCAGCGGCCACCTCCCCGTGCTTGCACCTGCTGATAGAGCTGGTCGACCAGCGCAGCGACTGGGAGCGACGATCCGTTGCGTCTGGCCTCTTCGAGGCAGATGGCGAGATCCTTGCGCATCCAGTCTACCGCGAAGCCGAAATCGAACTTGCCGTCGATCATCGTACGAGCCCGGTTTTCCAGCTGCCAAGACTGGGCCGCTCCTTTCGAGAGCACCGCCGCCACAAGGTTGGCATCGAGCCCCGCGCGGACGGCGAAGTTCAGCCCCTCGGCGAGTCCCTCGACGATGCCCGCGATCAGGATCTGATTGACCATCTTCGCGAGCTGCCCGCTCCCCGCCGGTCCCATGAGGGTCACGGCCTGGCCGTATTGGCGCATCGCCGGCTCGGCGATTCGAAAGGACGCCTCCGCGCCGCCCACCAGCACTGTCAGCCGCCCGTTCACGGCCCCCGCCTGCCCACCCGACACCGGTGCGTCGAGAAACCCGAAGCCCTTCGCTTTCGCCCTCCGGTCGAGTTCACGCGCGAGCCCAGCTGACGCCGTCGTGTGATCGACGAGGACGGCGCCTGGTTTCATGCTCGCGAGCACACCGCGTGGGCCGTCGGCCAGGGCTCGCACGTCGTCGTCGTTGCCGACGCACATGAAGACGACGTCGGCCCCATCCACCGCGTCGGCCGGCGCGTCGCGCCGGGCGCCGCCATACGAGAGGCACCAGGCCTCCGCCTTCGAGGCCGTTCGGTTGTACACAGTGACTTCGTGGCCGGCCTCTGCGAGGTGCCCGGCCATCGGCGACCCCATCACGCCCAGCCCAAGAAAGGCGAGCTTCATCGGCACCTCCTTCTGCTTCTGGCTTGCGGTGGCATGCAGGGAGTGAGCAAGCGGTGGATACGCACGTCAAGGATGCGGTTGGAACGAGGCGTGCCTGCTGGTAGCGAGGGGGGAGAACCCATGTTTACGACGGGCTCGCACGCGTGCAACGCAAATTGGGCGATAGCCAGCGTGTTCTCGGTTGGCGTCGCCGCTTGTGGCGGGACGCCTCCGACGCCCCCACCAACGGCACCGTCGAGCCCGACGCAGGCTGAGCATACGCGTTCGAGCGAGGCGCTGATCTTGCCCCCGGGGGTTCGTGCGAAGCTGATTGATCAGGAAGGGACGAGCCGCCGGTACCAGCTCGTGCTCGCGCCAGGCACCGAGGTCATGGGGGCCATCTCGGACTTCGTGGTCGATAACCACATCCGGGCGGCCCACTTCCAGGGGCTTGGCGCATGCACCGACGCGGTGCTCGCCTACTACGATCCCGCGACGCACGCGTACCAGAAGACCGCATACAAGGAGCAGATGGAGATCGTGTCGATCATCGGCGACGCTGCGCCCACGCCAGGCGATGGGGCGGGGCTGCACGTTCACATGGGGGTGGCTTTTGCGGACGGGACGATGCACGGAGGGCATCTGTTTGAGGTCCATGTATCGCCAACGATGGAACTCGAACTGACGACGTCCCCGATCGCCGTGCGCCGCGCGTACGACGAGACGTTCAAGGCCTGGCTACTGGCGCCATAGTCACGTTCGCGGCTTTGGAAGAGGCAAGACTTGAGCGGCGCCGTCGATGACGTGGCGCCGAATCAGTGCGCGGCCTGCGGGCCAGCCGAGAGGGCGCGGCGGACGGCGAAGGTGACCGGGACGACGAGCAGCGAGAAGAGGGCGAGCATCCGAAAGCCGTCGAGGAACGACAAGAAGCCCACCTGACGGCTCACGACGGAGGACAGGGACAGCGCCCTGAGAGTTTGCGCGGGGCCGTGCATGTGCGTATGGGCGAACGCCCGCAGCGTTTCGAGCGTGATGGGGTCGAACGGGCGGACGTGCGACGCGAGGACAGCCTGATGAAATTGGCTCCGGCGCGCCAGGAGCGTCGTGACGGCCGCGATCCCGAAGCTGCCCCCTTCGTTGCGAAAGAGGTTCGTGAGGCTCGACGCCTTGTCGTTCAACGCCGGGGGCAAGTACGAGTACGCGATCGTGCTCACCGGAACGAAGAGAAACCCGAGGCCGAAGCCCTGGAGCATGCGCGCCAGGACGAAGTCGCCGTAGCTCGAGCTCAGCGACAGGCGGCTCGTCTGCCACAGGGCGACGGCCACCACCGCGAAGGCGACTCCGACGAGATAGCCGGCGGGGATGCGCTTGGTCAGCCGGGCCGCGAGGGGCGCCATCACCATGATGACGAGCGCCCCAGGCGTGAGGACGAGGCCCGCCTCCATCGCCGAGTACCCGAAGAGGCTCTGGAGCATCTGCGGCATCAGCACCGTACTGCCGAACATGACGAAGGCGAAGGTGAAGTAGAAGGCGCACGCGAGTGCGAAGTTGCGGTCGCGCAGCAGCTCGAGCGCGACGACGGGGTTCTTCGTCTTGAGCTCCCAGACCACGGCCGCCACGAGCGCCAGCACGCCGATGGCGGTCGACGCGCAGATGAACGACGACCCGAACCAGTCGTCCTCCTGGCCCTTGTCGAGCACGATCTCGATGAAGCCGAAGGCGATCATGACGAGCACGATGCCCACGATGTCGATCGAGCCTGCGGCCGCCTTTCGCCTGGCGGCCGCTGTCTGCGTCGCTCCCTGCCCCGCGGCATGCGTGCCGACGTCGTTCGGAACGAGGCGGTGGGTCAACCATAGGGACAGAAGACCGATCGGGATGTTGATGAGAAAGCACATCCTCCACGACCAGTTGTCCGTGATCCATCCGCCCAGTGTCGGCCCGACGGCGGGCGCCGCCACGATGGCGACGCTGTAGAGCGCGAAGGCGCTCGCGCGCTTCGCGATCGGGAACACTTCCAGCAAGATGGCCTGCTCGCTCGGCGCGAGGCCACCGCCGCCGATCCCCTGCAGCACGCGAAACAAGATGAGCCAGCCGAGGTTCGGGGCGAGGCCGCACAACATCGAGCTCGCGGTGAACAGCGCGACCGACATCATGTAGTACCGCTTGCGACCGAAGACGCTGCTCAGCCACGCGCTCAGAGGCAGCACGACCGCGTTGGCGACGAGGTAGCTCGTGAGCACCCAGGTGGCCTCATCGACGCTGGAACTCGTCCCGCCCGCGATGTGAGGGAGTGCGACGTTCGCGATGCTCGTATCGAGCAGCTCCATGAAAGTCGCGATGGTCAACGTCAGACCGATCATCCATATCTTCACGGGAGGCCTCCCAAGTAGACGAGGGCAACATTGCGCCAGGATCAGCTGCCGTCAAGGCTTTCGAGGTGCGCAAATTGGATGCTGTCGAGATTTCGACAGCCTGTCGACAGTCCGTCGAGGCGTCGATGCGAGTGGCGTATGTTGACATGAGCACCATTCGGACTCACAGTCTCAGCGCGGCCGTCGAGCGGTCGCTTTCTGGAGGCGGACGATGACCAGCCAAGCGAGCACGTTGCTACCGACGGCGAGCGCCGGCGCCCTGTCGCACGGTCGAGAACATTCCGGTGAGGAGGCGCGCCGTCCGGTCGCGACAGAGCCCGCGGTGAAGGGGCGGGGCGTACCGCGGTGGATGATCGTGAGCGCGATCGGTGCGTTCGTAGCGGCAGGGGCCGGGGGCTACTTCGCCGCAAGGCACGGTCTCGAGGAGACGGACGACGCGCAGATCGAAGGAGACCTCGTCGACGTCTCGGCGAGAATCTCCGGCAAGGTGGGCCGTTTGCTCGTGACCGACGACCAGGTCGTCGAAGCCGGGGACGTCATCGCGGAGCTCGAGACCGATCAGCTTACCCAGCAGCTCGGCTCTTCACAGGCCGACTACGACGCGGCCAAAGCGACGCTTGATGCCGCGCGGGTGCAGCTGGCGCTCATCGAGAAGACTTCGGAGGCCGCAGTGACGCAGGCGTCCGGTGAGCTCACGCTCTCGGCGGGGGCGCTCGTGGGCTCACGGGCCGCGCTCGACCAGGCGCGCGCGGCCGTTCGGGCGGCGAAGTCGAAGCTGAACCTCGCCGTCCTCGAGCTGTCTCGTTCCCAGACGCTGCTCGCGCGCGAGGCCGTCCAGCAAGACGACGTCGACACCCACCAGAACGCCGTCGATTCGGCGCGGGCGGACTACGAGGCCGCCGCCGCGGCGCTCGTCGCGCGCGAAGCGGGCATCACGAGCGCGCTCGGCGACGTTCGCGCTTCGGGCGGCCGGCTCGACGCGGCAAAGGCGGCCCCCGAGCAAGTGGCGAACGCGCGCGCCACGGTCCATCTCGACGAAGCGAAGGTCGCCCAGGCCGCGGCCTCGCTGGAGCTCGCGCGATTGAACCTGTCGTACGCCGCGATCCGCGCGCCCGTCCGCGGTCAGGTCACGCGTCGCGCCGTGCAAGTGGGCCAGATGGTCAGCCCCGAAGTTCCGCTCCTCTCGCTCGTCTCGCTCGAGCACGTCTGGGTCGTGGCGAACTTCAAAGAAGACCAGCTCGCGAAGATGCGCCCCGGGCGGCCCGCCCGCCTGAGCACCGACACGTACGGCTCTCGCGTGTTTCACGGTCACGTCGACACGCTCGGCGCGACGAGCGGCGCGCGCCTGTCGCTCTTGCCCGCGGAGAACGCGTCCGGCAACTTCGTCAAAGTGGTGCAGCGCGTCCCTGTGCGCATCGTCCTCGACGGCCCTGCGGACGTGGCCTTCCGCCCGGGCACGAGCGCGGACGTGACCGTCGATGTTCGCTGAAGACGGGCGCAGGGCGCCGGTCAAACGGGTAGCCTCGGCGCACCCGATGCCGTCGCCGCGCGTGAAGCGAAAGACCGCGTACCACCACGGCGATCTGCGCCGGGCCCTCATCAATGCCGCCCTGCGCCTGGTCAACGAAAGCGGGGCGTCGGCCGTCACGCTGCGCGAGGTCGCGCGAATGGTTGGCGTGAGCCACCAGGCGCCCTACCGGCACTTTGCCGACCGCGCCGCGCTGCTGGCGGCCGTCGCCGAAGAGGGCCTGCGCGCGCTGCATACCGAGCTGTCGCAGGCCGCACGCAACGAGCCCGACGTCCTTTCGGCGCTGAGGGCCTGCGGGGTCACGTACGTCCTCTTTGCCGTCGCCCATCCGGCCCACTTTCGGGTCATGAACAGCGCGGAGGCGTCGGCGTCGGACGATCCGGATCTGCAAGCGGCGAGCGATGCCGTCTTCACGCTCCTCACCCAGACGATCGCCGAAGCGCGGGTCGGGGCGGAGGGGGAGGCGGCCACGCTGGAGTATGCGCTCGCGGCCTGGTCCGTCGTGCACGGGCTTGCGTCGTTGCTCGTCGAGGGGCAGCTTCAGCGGCGGCCGTATGCGAAGAAGTCGCCGCGGGAGCTGGCGAACATGGCACTCGATACGCTGCGGCGGGGGTTGTTGACGCGGGCGTGAGGCGGCGCGTGGAGTAGAATGGGAAAACTCATGCGGCATAGCTGGGCCACCGCTGCACTTGTGGCCCTCGTACCGCTCGATTCGTATGCGACCACTGCGGCGGCCGACCAGCCTCCGGCGAGCGGGGCGTTCGTCCCAGCGTTCTCGATCGCGAAGAGCGAGAACAAGAACCAGGTGCAGTACGTCGTCCGGGTCGACGACCAATGCACGCCCATCGGTCCGGCACCCGTATCTGCGTACTGGCGCATGCTGGAGAGCGGGCCCACGCAGACCGCACCCATCTTGCCTCGCGAGGTCGTGGCTTACGGTCTCGCAAGCCAAGCGGTCGTCGCGAACGCCACGAGCGGAACCGCAGTGCGTATCGTTCTGAAGGCGATGCCCAGCCGACCGCTGACCATCGTGACGTCACGCGGTGGCGATGGCGTGTGCCGGGCGGTCGCCACCATCTCGATCGCGGGGGCGTCGGCGCACCTCTTCAACGTGTACGTTCACTTGAAGTGGGACGGCGTCGACTACCTGCTTCTACGGGGGTGGTCGCTGGACGGCTCGCAGGTCGTCAGCGAAACCATCAAGAAGTAAGGCACACGGATCCGTGACGGACGGCCATCCCCGAGCTTCGCGCGGTCGGGTCGGGAGTGGGGTTCTCCGCGCTGCGGAACCCGGGGGGTCGAAAGATCCGCTGCGTGGTACAACTCCGCGGAAGAACAAGTCGAAACGCACGGGTGGCGAAATTGGCAGACGCAGCGGATTTAGGTTCCGCCGCCGCGAGGCGTAAGGGTTCAAGTCCCTTCCCGTGCACTTTCTTGTAGTTCGCGTGAGAAACGGAACTGGTTGGGTCTCAATTGCTGCCGCGTGTGCTGCCACTT
>Ga0302325_10002113_pt1 | contig 48978 bp, 48 predicted proteins | sample Palsa_T0_2_FD_201948 | JGI IMG/M metagenome (GOLD analysis project Ga0302325, IMG submission 201948) | Peat permafrost microbial communities from Stordalen Mire near Abisko, Sweden - Palsa_T0_2 | ecosystem: Environmental > Terrestrial > Soil > Palsa > Peat permafrost | place: Sweden: Abisko...
CCCATAAGTTAAGGCACAGGATTAATTTCATAAATCAAAATCGGCAATTTGCGTTGCTGCCCATCCACCTCTTTGGTGATCACTCCGACACGGCGCGCTCCCAAGTGTTTGTAGAAGCCTTCTGCGTTCGGGTCTGACTCAATCTCCAATTCTCGAAATCCCAAAGCTCTGGTGCGTTCAAGAGCATGGTGAAACAACGAGCGTCCCACACCCCGGCCCATGCAATCGGGCAACACCCACATGTGCAGCAAGTCTAGCCGGCTATCCTTGCGCCCCAGCGCATAAAAACCGACGGTACGACCGGCAACAATCGCCGCATGCGTCTCATGGTTGACGATGAATTCCGGCTGAATAGTCAGTATATCGTGCCAACTTTCGATCCATTGCTCTGGATAACCCCAGTGGCGCTTTGCCGCGAAAGCAATCTCCGTTAGCGTCGCGGCATCCTCGGGTTTGGCTCGCAGGATTTGCACAGGGAGGTTACGCTTGTGATTTCCATTAAGATTCGCAACCAGAAATCGCCACCTTGCCAAGATGTTGAGCTTGCCGCTTGGGGGCGACGGACTGGGCGCGTTCAATTCGAACCTGCTCGTCTGTCAGGTGCGGCGCCAGAAATTCCGGTTTCTCGCGGCGTCCGGCGCGGCGCCAGTCGCGCCACAGACTTTGCGCCACGTCCGCCGCAGCCTGGCCAAGTTCCGTTGTCAAATACTCAAAGAGCCATTCCGCCAGCCGCGCCAGGGCGATGCCGTGCGGCCGGCCGGAGCGCGCGTGCAGCCAATCGCTCCATTTCATAAAGGCCGCGAACGGGGACGCTCCCCCGCTCCACAACAGCGGCGTCGTTTCGATGAAATTGCCGCTGTTGCCAACCAGATCCCAATGGCGCGCAAAGCGCCGCAAGCGCTGCAAGGCGGGAAAATCCAGCAGGCTGTTGCGCAGTATCTCATAGGGCGGATGCGGGCTATAGACCATCTGCCAGGGTTGATCGTGACGGACTATCGGAGTGCCGCGCAGCCGTTTCAAAATGCCGACCTGAATTTCCTGCGGCCTCAGCGCGACCAATCGGTCGAAGCCGACCGCGAAACTTTCCAGGGATTCCCCCGGCAGGCCGGCGATCAAATCGGCGTGAACGTGAACGCCCGTCTGGCGGCGCAGAAAATGGAAGTTCTCCTCCAGCCGCGCATAATCCTGGCGGCGGCTGATGTTCCTGGAAACGGCCTCGTTGAAGGTCTGCACGCCGACCTCGAATTGCAGCGCGCCGGGCGGAAAGCGGGCGATGACCTCGCGCAGGGCCTCCGGCAGCCGGTCCGGGATCATCTCAAAGTGGATGAACAATCCCGGCCGCCAGCGTTCCAGAAAAAATTGCAGGATGGCTTTGCTGGCGGCGATATTCAGGTTGAAAGTGCGATCCACAAATTTGAATTGACTCACTCCGCGCTCCAGCAGCCACCGCATTTCCTCCAGCAGCAACGGGAGCGCAAACTGCCGCACCGGCACGTCCAGCGACGAGAGGCAAAACTCGCAAGTGAACGGACAACCGCGCGACGCCTCCACATAAATGACGCGGTGCGCCACGTCTTCGTCCGTGTACAGATCGTAGGGCAGGACCAATTGCGCCAAGTCCGGCGTCTCCGCGGCCAGGATTTTCCCGACGGGCGGTGTCCCGGCCAGAATCTGCCGGCAGACTTCAGCGAATTTCAAATCGGCCTCTCCCGTGACAACATAGTCGGCCAGACGGACAATTTCCTGTTCCTCGACTTCATAGCTCACCTCCGGCCCGCCGAGAATGACGATGAGTTCCGGTCGGACGCGCTTGAGGGTGGCGACGACTTGGGCGGTTTCCGACGCATTCCAAATATAGACACCCAAGCCGACTATCTTCGGATCGCGCGCCAGGATGGTTTCGACGACATCGGCGGGCCGCTGCTGGAGGTCAAATTCCAGCATGCAGGTCTCGGCGCGCAACGGCCCGAGGTTGGCCAGCAAGTAACGCAACCCGAAGGAGGCGTGGATATACCTGGCGTTCAAGGTGGCGAGAACAATCGTGGCCATCGCTTTACCTTGGATCATTTCGCTTTTTGTGCCAGCCGCTCCTAATCCTAATCCTAATCATACTCCTAATCTCCTTCGTGCAACCGGTAATCCGAATTGGCTTTGGTGAGACCGACGAGCATAGAAACGATCCTGGATTGATTTGGGGAGCTTTTGCAACAATGGTTCCAGCCAAGCGACGAAAGCCAGAGATTCTTGATAAACTTCCAGTTTTTCATGATCGAAGAGGCGATTCATTCGATTAAGATTAGGAGTAGGATTATGATTAGGAGACGGAAGCTATCACCCCAAAAATTGGCGTGGAACCTCTCATACCGCAACCCCTTGCAGGACGATGTAGGCTCCGGATGCCGCGCAGTCTTTTGCGTGATGCTGCTCAGGAATTCGACTTTGACTTTGTCACCGTCGAAATGGCAGGTGACGATGTCCGAGTGCGGCGTTTCGTAGAAGTGCCAGATCATTTCAAAAGTGTTTTCGTCCCGCCACGCGCCGCTGGCGGCGACTTTGCACGGGCGCAAGTCGCCGACGGTGAGTTTCGGCGGAATGCCAGGCATGTTGGATACACCGTCCACCCATTTTCCCAAGCCGCACTGAATCGGGTTCGCCTTGAGCGCCAGCCTGCTCAGCGAGCCTGAGCGCAAGAATCTCCCCCGCGCCAATATCCCGCGTATCATCCGGTTTCGGAAATTTCGCAATGGCCAGTCGCTCGTCTGGCAAGCTCACCACCGCTTTGGGCCGCGCGCCGCCCAGCGGCGAGCCAGCACCCAGAAGAAAACGCAAATCCTGAGCCGTTTCGGTTTCGCTGTGAATAGCATCCATGGCGCGCAACAGAGCGTTGAGCCGCACCAACGGCGGGAGTTTGCCAATCGTCGGCGCGAGAAACGGACTTTCCGCGTTGAGCCGAAAGCGGAGCGCGCCTACCCGTGCCATATCGTCCAGCGCAAGCACATAATCAATGTCGCGATATGGCTTTTGCGCCAAAACCTTCTTGCGCACAGCGCGCTCGATTAAAATCCGTCCCCATCGATCAGGTCCGCAATCCTGAATCGCGCCAAACAATGCCTTGCCATGCTGCACGCCACGTTGCAGTGGCAGCGTAGTCGGATCAATGGCAAAGGCATCATCGCGCCGAAGCCATTCGGGCGCATACTCGAATGAAACTGAAGCGCTGCGCTCGGCGGCGTCTAGCCGTCCGACGAGACAGCCTTCTCCTTGCCAGTCAATATGGACTTCAATGCTCATGAGCTTTTGCGGCGGATGCGTTTTGGCAAACGACGCTCATCCAAACTAAGGCCCAGTTCATCGCTGGCCGGTGCCGCCAGGTTCGCCAGACGGTCGTGCAGGTTAAGAACAAACGCGGCCGTCACCAACGTGCCGAGCGCGACGGTCGGGTCGCCCCGCTCCAACCGCCAGAGAGTGTTGCGAGCGACAAATAATCGCGCCGCCATGTCGCTTGTGGAAATTCCACGCTTCCGCCGCGCAAGAGCAAGGTCGCGTCCCAGCTTGCGAAGCGCGTGAGCGGCGGGCAATGGAATGGAGCTTGTTTTCGCCATGTGTTTAGCGTCCTCTATTGAGGACGCAATGTCGAGGGGCGTCTTTTATACGGAACGTTATTTCGTATCGGAGCGTCTGAGGCAACGATATGCAAAGCTGTTACCGGCCATATGCGGGCCGGCCATCCCTTGCTTCGACAAGAAATTCGCCGGCCGGGCCAATGGGCTAACGAATAAAAAAAATCCCGTCCGAGGGCGAGTGATCAGACAAAATATCGCTTTAAGTCGCCCCCTGCGTCTCGAATCTTTGGCCTTCGGTGATTAGACTCCACCGCACCTGAGGCGGCCAACGCGGGACCGGGAAACGCGCAACGGTTGGTGCATGGCCAGAATAGCTTGGGAACCCGATTAGATTTCGTAAACTCAATTCAATTTCGAAGACTAACTAATTTCGGTACAGCAATTCGGCCTCAACGCCTTCGAAGTGTTCCGCGACCGTTTGCCGGAACCATGGGAAAGAAGGCCTTCCCTTCAAGAAAAACAGATGGCTCGACCGGCTTCGGTGATAATCCGACGAACCAAATCGGCGAATCGGCACACGAAAACGCGGTGCCTTTTCCAGCAGTTCGGCCCAGTGATGCTCCAATTTCTGATCGGCCCTCGTGTACCAGACCTCAGCGGGTTGAGCCACTCCCAGCAAATAATCTATGTGCCAGTGCGGGGTGGCCGTGGACTCCAGGCGGTGACAAATGCGCGCGCGGAGTCCTCCTGCGCCAAAAGCGCTGCCCACGTAGGCGTAATAGCCAGGCACGATGTCGTAAGCGCCCAGGCGCCCGATCTCCAGGCGGTTCATTTGGGCCACGAAGGCGACCAGCACGTAGCCGCATTTTACTTCATTAGTTGCGACGCTACATCCAGCAATTCACCACAGTCCTCCTGACCGAGGAGCAATTGTCCTCTGCAGTTGCAAATCTGCTCCGCATCAAGAGGAACGGCCTCACCCTCGACGACCATCTCCGATCGCTGCGTCACGCAGCCACAGTGCAGATCCAGCCACCTTGGGAAAATGGCGTCAAACATACTTTTGACGTTGGCGCGATGAGCGCTAGCGCGAAGATGACACAATCAAATAGACAGTCAAATATTCATAGGAACAGTAACTCACTCGTCAAAATCGGGCCGCTTTCGCGGTGCAAGTTCAGTTCGGTTTTAGGCGATTATCCAAGGCACCCCGCCGACAAATTCCGGCCGGAGCATGCCGCTCATCTCATGCAACTGGGGGGGCTTGCAGAACCGGAGTCGCGCATCACCATTTGGACCGCATTCGTTTCACGGTGAATGCCTGCCTATACCCGAGCCGCTGGAGAAAGCTCAAGCCACGGGATCAGGTGCGCATTCTTAACGTGTATGCATTCGAGGACAAATTTTCTGATGCAGCAAGCCACACGCGGTCGGCACGGAGGACCCATGCGCAACGATTTTAAGCACCTCATCCGTAAGGTTGCACAGGACTTGCGGGTGCTCTACTTGCTGCCGTTCGTCTTGCTGGTTTGGATCAGTGAGTTTTTGGACCGCCGATTGTGGCGCTCCTGGAACATGAAATCTATGGAGAATTGGCGTCGGTTTCAATGGAGGTGGCCGGCTTACATCATCGCTCTGGTGGGATGGTTTTTTGCCGCCGCCGCTCTCCTTTGTCTGATGCACTTGAGATTGTGGTAAACAACACCCAGAAGCGGCGAACCGGTGCCGCAATGCGAAGTCAATACAAGCGCACCGCTTGAACTCGACCGCCGCCAACTCTCCAGCAGAACTCACGCAATCAACCAGTAGTCAATACCAGTGACGAAACCGAGATACACAAACCAATCCACAGAACGAATCTTGCGACTGGCGAAATCATTTCCCTGCCTGGCACGGAAGCTCGAAGGCTGGCATCCAGCAGAATTCGACCCGGAGCAGTTTCTGGCGCTCACGAACGGATGGTCGCACGGTGAACTCCTGTGCGCCATGTTCATCGTCTGCGTCTGGGACCCGGGCAGCGCCAAACTTCGGGGATGGAAGTTCGATCTTTTTGAATTTACCGGCACGGCAGACCCCGACCATCGAGTGGCCTTGATGCTGTGGCTGGCGTGCCCAAGTTGGTATTGAAAGCCGACTGGATCTTCGTCGGCCAGATCCTTTGGCGGCGTGCCTCAAAAAGTGGCTAGTAAGTGGCTAGTATAGGGAATCTTGAAAAAGGCTTGGATTCACGTAAGTCATTTATATTGCTGGCGCATCCGGCAGGACTTGAACCTGCAACCTTCTGATCCGAAGTCAGAAGCTCTATCCAATTGAGCTACGGATGCGTCGTGGAAATGTTGATTTTGAACAATTTACAGAAGTCCATTTTTCGATGATCGCCCCTGCGGGCACCTGATCAACCAAGAGGATGGTGTGAAAACGGGGACTAAATTCTGTCTTCAAAATGCTCATAAAACCAAAGGAGCATGCCAGAGTACGATCGGGTGTCGCAAGGAAATCAGCGGGATAAACGGCAAGGAATGTCGGTTGGTCCTCGTTTTTTTTGGTTGGCTGAAGCGCGTTCCGCTGGAACGGTGCTCAGACTACCGCAGCGGCTTTTGATGCAGACGCACGTGGGCGGCGGCGATGAAGCCTTTGAATAACGGATGCGGTTGGTCGGGCTTGCTTTGAAATTCGGGGTGAAATTGGCAGGCGATGAAAAAGGGATGGTCGGGCAATTCGATCACCTCCACCAATTTGCCGTCGGGCGACCATCCGCTGAAACAAAATCCGGCCTTGGCGAACGCGTCGTAGTAGTCGTTGTTGAATTCGTAGCGGTGGCGGTGGCGCTCGTTGATGATGAAGGCGCCGTAGAGGCGGTTGGCGTGAGTGCCCATCGTCAGTTGGCAGGCCTGACGCCCCAGGCGCATGGTGCCGCCCTTGTCCGTGATTTTCTTTTGCTCGTCCAGCAGCGCGATGACCGGATGAGGTGTGTCGGGCTGGAATTCGGTGGAATGCGCTCTCTCCAGCTTGAGGACGTTGCGGGCGAATTCAATGGTGGCGACCTGCATGCCCAGACAAAGGCCCAGATAGGGAACTTTTTGTTCGCGGGCATAACGGGCGGCCTCGATCTTGCCTTCGATGCCCCGTTCGCCAAAGCCGCCGGGCACCAGGATGCCGCCCAGCCCCTTCAACATTTTCTCCGCGCCAAATTTTTCGATGGCCTCCGCTTCGACCTTTTCGATTTCCACCCCGCAATCGTTGGCCACGCCGCCGTGGGTGATGGCTTCATAGACCGATTTGTAGGCGTCGTGCAACTCGATGTATTTGCCGACGACGCCGATGCGGACGCGATGGCGCGGCGCCAGCAGCTTGCGGATGATCTCCTGCCAATGGGCCATGTTGGCGGGCGGGGTGTCCAGGTGGAGCAAGCGGCAAACCAGATCATCCACCCGCTCGCGTTGGAGCATGAGCGGCAGTTCGTAGATGGTGTGTTCGACGTCGGTTTCCTCCACCACGGCTTCGTAGGGCACGTTGCAGAAGAGGGAAATTTTTTCGCGCAAATCGCGCCCCAACGGACGCTCGCAGCGGCAGACGAGGATGTGCGGCGTGATGCCGATTTCGCGCAGCTTGGCCACCGATTGCTGGGTCGGCTTGGTCTTCAACTCGCCGGCGGCCTTGATGAAGGGGACGTAGGTGACGTGCAGGAAAATGGCGTTGTTGTAGCCGACGCGCAGGGCAAATTCCCGAATGGCCTCCAGAAACGGCAAACCTTCAATGTCCCCGGTCGTGCCGCCGATCTCGGTGATGATGACATCGGCCTTGCTCTGGTCGGCCAGCAGGTGGATGCGATGTTGAATCTCATCGGTGATGTGGGGAATGACTTGGACGGTTTTGCCCAAATAATCGCCGCGCCGCTCCTTGTCCAGGACGGTTTGGTACACCTGCCCGCTGGTGAGGTTGTTCATGCGGGAGAGCTTGACGTTGGTGAAGCGCTCGTAATGGCCGAGGTCCAGATCGGTTTCCGCGCCGTCGTCCAGGACATAGACCTCGCCATGCTGATAAGGATTCATGGTGCCGGGATCCACGTTGAGGTAGGGATCGAATTTTTGCAGCGAGACCTTCAAGCCGCGGTTTTCGAGCAGCGTGCCGAGCGCGGCCGCGGTCAGCCCCTTGCCGAGGGAACTGACCACGCCGCCTGTGACAAAAATAAATTTCATGAATAAACTCTAACCGCGCCCTTTCTTGAGCAGCCACTCGACGCGTTTGACATCCGCCGGGACATCCACGCCCACGCTGTCATAGCTGACCTTGACCACGGCGATGGCAATGCCATTCTCCAACGCGCGCAACTGCTCCAGCTTCTCGGCCTTTTCCAACGGAGAGACCGGAAACCTCACCAGGCGCAAAAGCGTCTGGCGGCGATAACCGTAAATGCCCAGATGCTTCAAAAACGGAAAAGCCGCCAACTGCTCTGCGCCCGTGGCGGCGTCGCGGACATACGGTATGGTGCGCCGGGAGAAATATAAAGCACGGCCCGCGGCGTTGACAACGACTTTTGTGACGTTCGGATTCTCCCACTCCGCCTCCGTCTGGATCACCGTGGCGGCGGTGGACATTTCCTCTTTGGACAACGCGCCGGCCACCGCGTCAATCACGCGCGGGTCTATCAACGGTTCGTCGCCCTGGATATTGACGATGGCGTCGCAGCGGCAGTTCTGGGCCACTTCGGCGATGCGGTCGGTGCCGGTGGGATGATCGGGGGCAGTCATTTCCGCGCGGCAAAAACCCTGCGCCACTTCCCAGATGCTCGTGTCGTCGGTGGCGACTATGATCTCGCTGAGCGACTTGGCCTTCTGACACTGCTCGACGACGTGCTGGATCAACGGCTTGCCGGCGATCAACGCCAGCGGTTTGCCGGGAAAACGCGTCGAGCCGTAGCGGGCGGGTATGATGCCGAAAATTTTCACGTGGCGCCGAGAATCCACTTGGCCGCGGCGGGCAAATCCTCCACGATCACGGAGGCGGCCAGGCGGCCGGGGTGTTCCTCTTCGAGTTTCCGTCCGTAGCCCGTGCGGACCAGGATGCTCTTTTTGAGGCCGGCATTCCAGCCGCACTCCAGGTCGCTCAACTTATCGCCAATGATGTAGCTGGACGCGAGATCGAGGCCGAATTCATCGCGGGCGTCCAGGAGAAACTGGGGCGAAGGTTTGCGGCCGCGGCTGGGCTGGCCGGGCGCTTCCGGGGCGATATACATTTTCTCAAAGCGCACGCCATCGCGGGCGAAGCATTGCGTCATCCGGTCCTGGACGCGCTCCACATCCCGCATGGTGAAGAATCCCCGGCCCACGCCCGATTGATTGGAAACGACGAAGAGCTTGAAGGCCGCCTTTTGCAGGGAGAGCAAGGCCTCCGCCGCGCCCGCGAAAGGGGCGACGTTGGCCGGGTCCGAGAGATACTCCCTCTCCTCAATGAGAGTCCCGTCCCGGTCCAAAAAAACTGCGCGAGACACGTTCAAGCGGCGTATTAAAGCCAAAGCGCGGCCGGAATTCAATTGGCAAACACATTCCTTTCTTTTTTAGGGCGAAGATAGCGGTCCAGGCGCTGTTCGAAGCCGCCCGGCTTTTCGCCGTAGAGTCTTTGGCCCAGTTTGAAGGCGCGTTCTTGCAGTTTGGCCCGTTTGCGACCAATCCGCCGGGCCAGCGGAGCGAAATCGCCGGCGGGAAAAGCCCGGTGCTCCAGGCGAAGAGAGCGCAGCACCAGGAACAAGTCGTGATTGTCGCCCAGCGCTTCGGTCAGGGCGTCGCTGCTGCGAATCATCCCAGCCAGTTTGGCCGGCCCGAGGCCCTTGATCAACTCCAGGCCGTAGCCGAGGGATTTGGCCTTCTTGCGCCATTCGTGCATGAGGACGGGCGTGGGTGAAGCGCGGGCGGTTTTGAAGGCGGCGCGCCCCTGCTTGTAGATGTATTTAAGACCGGCGGCGAGGTCTTCCGCGGTGGCTTTGCGCAACGGCCGGGAGGCGAGGGTTTGCCGGGAAACGTCCAGCATTGAGCGCACCGTTTTGCGCAGGGCCGGGATGCGCCGGCGGTAGGAGCTTTGCCGGCGCAGCAATTGGCGGCGGACTTGTGCGCCAATAGGGCCGGTCGCGGCCTTGAGTTTGACGAGCGCGCGCAATTGCACGTGAACGTCGCGGATGGGCGAAATTGTCCGGCCGGCGGCGGCGATGCGGCGGTTTTCCGCGCGGAAAAGATTTTTGGGAAAGGCGACTCGCAACGAGCGCAACAAAGCGCGCAATCGTTTCAGAGCCTTGCGGGCGTTATGCACCGCTTCGCCGCGATCGGGGCGGCGCAACTCCGCCATGGCCAGGTCCATTTCCTCCGCGGCGATGCGGCCGAAAGCCGCCGCCAGACTTTCGCCCTTTTCAATGCGGTAGCTCATAGCGGGGCGCGAAGGGCTAAACCGGAACGATGCAGTTAACGAACTGAATTTTGACAGGATTAACAGGATTAACAGGATGGAAAAGAGAATGTGGCATCACAAATAATCCTTCGCGATTGGCGGAGAGTTCCGTGTGCCGTAATTCATCCTGTAAATCCTGTAAATCCTGTCTCAAAATCTTCCTGTCTTGTTCTTCGACTGCATGGAGGCGGCCAAGCCTACGCTTCCTGGCGCGCCCAGGCGTCTGCTTCCAGAATCTGCTCCAGGCGGGGATGGGCGATAACCTTATGACGATCCATCACGCGGCCCACCCGCTCGCTTATCTGAGGAAAGTTGATGGCATGTTGGACAAAGGCGCTGACGGCCACTTCATTGGCCGCGTTGAGGACCGCCGGCAGCGTGCCGCCGATTTCTCCCGCCTTGCGCGCCAGGTCCAAGGCTGGGAATCTCTCGCGGTCCGGCTCTTCGAAGGTCAATTGCCCAAGTTGCGCCAGATTGGTCTGGACCCGCTGGCTGGCCACGCGCGCCGGGTAGGTCAGGGCGTATTGAATGGGCAGGCACATGTCCGGCGTCGAAAGCTGCGCCAGCATCGAGCCATCCACGAACTCCACCATCGAATGCACCACGCTCTGCGGATGCACCAGCACGCGCACCCGCTCCATCTCGATGTCAAATAACCAGCGCGCCTCGATCATTTCCAGGCCTTTGTTGAAAAGCGTGGCGGAATCAATGGTGATTTTCCGGCCCATGACCCAGGAGGGATGCCGCAGGGCGCGCTCGACGGTGATGGCGGCAAATTCCTCCCTGGGCGTGTTGCGAAAGGGGCCGCCGGACGCTGTCAACCATAACGCGCGCACCGACGACGGCGGTTTGCCGTCCAGGCATTGGAAAATGGCCGAATGCTCGCTGTCCACCGCCAGCACGCGCGCGCCGTGTTTCCGCGCCTCGCGCATGACGATTTCCCCGGCCATGACCAGAATTTCCTTGGAGGCGACGGCGATGTCTTTGCCGGCGCGGATGGCGGCCAGCGCGGGTTGCAGCCCGGCGGTGCCGACGATGGCGATGAGCACAATGTCGGCCGCGGGCAGAGTGGCCAGCTTGAGCAAACCTTCCTCGCCCGCATAGACGCGGGTGGCGGCGCCGAGCGCGCTTTCCAGTTCGCCGGCCTTGCGCGGATCGCAAACCGAGATGGCCTCTGGCCGGTGCCGGAGCGTTTGCTTCAGGAGCAATTCGCTGTTGTGGCCGGCCGCCAGCCCGATCAGGCGGATTTGGTCCGGCAAATCCTCGGCCACCTTGAGGGTGCTCGTGCCGATGGAACCGGTGGAACCAAGAAGAACCACTCGTTTCATGTCATTACTTCACGGCAGTGGTGCGCCGGCGTGGAGGCGAAGTCAATCTTTGAGTTGTGCAACCTCATGGTTTTGTGCTTTGCTACAGCGGATGAAATTGCGCACCAAGCTGTCCATTGCCGAATGCCGGTCGCGGCTGGGTTCAGCGACGGACTTGGGGGGGATTGCCTTGTCGTGGGATACCGCGGGGCCGGGCACGGTGGTGGGAGAATTCCGCGGCTCGGCGTTCCGGCTGCACACCCCGAAATACTACCAAAATGCCTTCACCCCGTTTTTCTACGGGGGACTGTCGTCAGTGGACGGAGGAACCGTGTTGGAGGGAACGTTTCGTCTGCATCCGTTGGTCAGGCTCTTCATGGTCTTTTGGTTCGCCTTTCTCCTTATTTTCGGCCTGGCCGCGATTATCGTGCCTGCGGCGAAACACCCTGCCAGCGGCATTGACCGGCGCTGGTACTTCGCGGGGTTGGCCCTGCTGGCCATCGTGGGCGTCGGATTGGTCCAGGTCGGCAAAAGGCTCGGAACCGGCGAACAGGAGGTCATCCGTTCCTTCCTCAAGAACACACTGGAAGCGGAGGACCTATAGACTGACTTGAGCTCGGGGTGAAGCTCGTCCCAGCGATTAGCGTTGCTTAGCCGCATCCATGCAGTCGAAGAACACCACAGGGAGATTTTGAGACAGGATTAACAGGATGAAGCACAGCACACGGAGATCTCTCCAAACGGTGAGGGATTATTGCTGACGCCACATCCTCTTTTCCATCCTGTAAATCCTGTTAATCCTGTCAAAATTCAGTTCTTTAACTGCATCGTTGGTTTAGGCTTGTTCTGCTCGACGAATAAAGAGCGATTCGTTATGATTCTATTATGGTTGCCGCAAAAACTGCGAGAAAGCGCGGGTCAAGCCGTAAGTCCATAGTGCGCACGGATACGTGGACACAACGTTGGGGGCGGCGGCTGGCGGCGGACGTGCAATTCGTCCTCGCCCGGCATCCGGAGGCGGACCCTGAAGTCGTGCGCTTAACGTTGATTTCCCTGCAATCGCCCCCGTTGGAGAGATTAAATCGGAGTTTGCGCCGTGGCCGAGGTTTTGCCGCTTTCAGAAGGTGAACTCCGACTCTTGGAGGCTTTGCTGCGCCACCATGTGCGATTCATGGTCGTCGGCTTGTCCGCCGCCTCCCTGCAAGGCTAGCGATACTTGATCAAATTGGCCGTAATCCTTTTGCTGGTCAACGGCGTCACCCCATACACCCCGGGCGCCGCCCATGCCACCGAACCGGTCCGAACCACCGATTCGCTCACAAGCAATATCGCGTCGGCATGTTGTTCGCGGGCGGCTTTGGCCAGGTTGTCTTCGTTGTCGGTGTTGACTCCGCCCAGCACCACATAGGGCCTGGACGGGAATTGTCCTGGAGAAAACAAGGGCACGTTGTCAACCAGCCGGACGTAACCACCAGGCCCGGTGGTCCAATTCTGCTGTTGGCCGAGATAAGGCGAGAAGTTGTAACCGGGGCCGCAGCCGCAAAGGCACAGCGCCAGTGAAATAGGGAGCAAACTTAATATCGTTTTCACATTACCCAATACGGGCGATCCTCCAAAATCTTGCATGGAACCAAGCAGCAAACGCAATTTCGTTTTCATCCTGTACGATTAACCCAGGCGCCGTCTTTGCGCAAGAGGGCTGTTGCTATCCCGAAGTTTTAACTTGCCCCGCCGCCGCGCTGCGGTGCAATATCCCGAATTCACTCATTTCTGACAAAACTTTTTCACCACGAAGAGCACGAAGAGCGCGAAGTCTTGATTATGACAAATTGTACGATTTTTCTTCGTGATCTTCGTGTCCTTCGTGGTGAAAATTGAGTTGTGGCTCTGCCGCGCTGTGTAAATCGTCAATCGCAATTCGACATCATGTCCGCCAAACTCAAAGTCGCAGTCATCGGAGTCGGTTCCCTGGGGAAGGAACACGCCCGCATTTATGCCGACCTCGCCGCCGCCGGCCAAATCGTCTTCGCCGGAATTTATGATGTCGCCGCTCCCCAGGGGGCAAAAATCGCCGGCAAATTGGGCGTTCCGTGTTTTGGCACATTGGAAGAGGCCCTGGCTGGCGCCGAGGCTTTCAGCATCGTTACGCCCACGAACACGCATTTCGATCTGGCCCGCCGCTTCATCGCCGCCGGCAAGCACGTGCTGGTGGAAAAGCCGATGACCAACAACGCCGCCCAGGCAGCCGAATTGGTGCAATTGGCCCGGGAGCATAAGGCCGTCCTCCAAGCCGGCCACGTCGAACGTTTCAACCCTGTCTTCGCTTACCTGGAGAAAGTCGCCACCGATCCCCGCTTCATCGAGACCCATCGCCTGTCTCCCTACCCCAGTCGCAGCACCGACATCGGCGTCGTGCTCGACTTGATGATTCACGATCTTGACGTCGTGCTCGGATTCGTGCGCTCGCCGGTGGCCAGTGTTGATGCCGTTGGCATACCCGTTCTGAGCCAATCCGAAGATATCGCCAACGCGCGGCTGAGGTTCGCCAACGGTTGCGTGGCCAATCTGACCGTCAGCCGCGTCAGCCCTGAACGGATGCGCAAAATCCGCGTTTTTAGCCGCGGAGAAGTCACCAGCTACGTGTCGCTGGATTACCGCGCGCAGGAAGGCTTTATTTACCGCGTGGCGCGCGAGGGCGAAGCAGAGTCTTCGCTTTTGAAAAAACTGCTGCGCGGCAAGGACTCCGCCATCGTCAGCGAATTTGCCGGGCGCAAGATCGTGCGCGAGCCGGTGCCGATCGAGAAAGACGAACCGCTCAAGCTGGAATTGCGCCATTTCATCGAGTGCGTCCAGTCCCGGCAAACGCCCAAAGTCAGCGGCGCCTCGGCCCAGCGCGCCCTGGACCTGGCTTTTGAAATCACGCGCCAGATTCAAGCCGGCCAGTCGGCCCTGTAGCGGCTTATGGGCGGCTTGCTTCTCATCCTTCCCATTGTGGCCTTCGACCTCTGGCTGGCCTGCACCACCGGCCAGCGGCAACTGGCCGAATGGAAGGCGCAAAAGAACTGGCGGCATCTGGCCGCCGCCGCCGCCGCCGGCCTGCTGCTGGCGGTCTGGCTCGCTTTCTTCGTCCAATACAGCAGCGGCGACAGGCTCCGCGTCCAGGGCTTCCCCATTCCCGTGGCGTTCCTTCATCTTGACGAAAACACGTGGACGCGCACCACGCCGCCCCCGCCGCTGCCCGTACTGGGGGCGGCGGCCAATTTTTTGACCGGCCTGGCCGCGCCGTTCATTCCTTTCAAAATCGCGGAGTTCCTCAAGAAGGTGAAAGCCGAATTGAAATGAACCTGAGGACCATCATGGTGGTCGCCGGGGATCCCAGCGGCGACGCCATTGCCGCCGATCTGGTGCGGGTGCTGGCCGCGGCGCTGCCCTCGGCGCGGTTCATCGGCGCCGGCGGGCCGCGCATGGCCGGGGCGGGCGTCGCGAATTCCTTCGACTTGACGGCAGACGCGGTGATCGGTTTGAGTGACGTTTTGCGAAAGCTCCCGCGCTTCCTCCGCCACAAGCGGCAACTCACGCAACTGGCCACAGAACAAAAACCGGAGTTGATCGTCTTGGTTGATTTCAGCGGCTTCAACAGCCGGCTGGTCCGCGCCATCCGCCGCCGGGCGGGGGCCGCGTGGCGGCCCAAAATCGTGCAATACGTCTCGCCGCAGGTCTGGGCCTCGCGTCCGGGCCGCGCCGCCCAATTGGCGCGAGACTTCGACCTGTTACTCTGCCTGTTTCCGTTTGAAAAAGAATGGTATGCGCGGCGTTTCCCCGCATTGCGCGTCGAGTTCACCGGGCATCCGATGTTTGATAGATACCCCGCGCCTGTCCGAAAAACGGGACAGGTCCCGGTCGTCGTCCTGCTGCCCGGCAGCCGTCGCGCCGAACTCAGGCGTCATCTCCCCGTCATCCTGGGGGCCGCCCGGCTGATTGCCGCCCGGCAACCGGCCCGATTCAAACTCGTGGCCCCCAATGAAGAAATGGCCGCTCTGGTGCGCGCGTTCCCGGCTGGCGCCGGGCCAGAGATCGAGATTCAGATCGGTCAATTGGAGGAGGCCTTGGCCGAAGCCACCGTGGCCATTGCCTCCACCGGCACGGTGACATTAGAGTGCGCTTATTGGGGCGTCCCCACCGTCGCGCTGTATAAGACTTCGGTTTGGACTTATTTGATAGCCCGCCAATTGGTCACGGTGAAATATCTTGCGATGCCGAACCTTCTGGCCAACGAGGCGCTCTATCCCGAATTCATCCAGCATCAGGCGACCGCCGCCAAAATAGCGGGGGCCGCGTTGGAGTTGCTTGCTGACCCGGCCCGGCGCGCGGAGACCCAATCCAAGCTGGCTCGCGTCATCTCGACATTAGGCGGTCCAGGCGCGGCCCAACGAGCTGCCGCCGCCATTTTGAAGTTGACTAAAGACGAGGAGAGCAAACCTCGCGTGGCTTGAGAACCGGCGGCTTGGGCATACTCTACGCCGAAACCGTGATACTCTGTGTTCCTACAAACTCAGCATCCAAATCAGGTTCGCCGTCCTCCAAAAGCATCTCAATCACCTCGCGCAAATTGCGCTGCAACTCGTCCAGAGTCTCCCCTTGGGAGTGTGCTCCGGCAAAACCCGGCACGTAGCCAACATAATACCCCGTATCATGGCATCGCTCGACCACGGCTGTATAAGCTTTCATGGAGTCAAAAGATAACCTGACGCAGACTCCAAGTTAAAGCATCGCCGTCTTGACTCATTGTCGCCTGTTTTTGCCGTTGGTCTGTCTCCTCCGTGCAATGCTTCTGTCGAGTTTGTCCAGCAAAGCCAGGCCGCGCTTTAGGTTGCCGCGCTTCGACCGGGCCAAAAAGCGTGTTTCCGCGTCAAATTGTGCGAGCGCCATGCTGGCCCATTCCGTCAACCAGCTTGTTAAGGCTTACGCCCGCGCGTTCGGCCAACAGGCGCAAGCGCTGGTGCTTTAAATCAGGAATGCGAATCGTCATTCTTTTTTCGGACCGCCTTCGATCATTTTTTTGAAATCCGCCACCAGCGACTTGACCCATGCTTTTGGTCCCGTCATACGAACAAACACGTTGCCATCGTCGGATTCAAGGATGGCTCCTATTAGCGCATAACCGGGCATCGGTGTCGTTGGACCGCCGGGCATGCCGCTTTTGTAAGTCCCTTCCGCCTGGACATAAGTCAGCTTGGTTTTGCCGACGGTCACGTGCTCAACCTTGGCGTTGATCTTGTCGCTCGGCTCGGCGAACAGTCCCAGCCAGCGGTCCACATTAGCCTGCACTGTCCCGGCGCCCCCTGTCCCGAAATGATAGAACGCCACGTCAGCGCTCGCCGTGGACGCAGCATCGGTTACCTTCAACTGCGCCTTGCGCATTTTGGAGGTGGTCTCGACCCATTCCCATTTCGCGGGCCGTGTAAAGGTGAATTCCCCGACCGGGAAAGTGGCATGTTCGTCAGCGCGCAGGCCGCTGATGGAACCCAATAAAACAGTCAGCCAGAATAAGCGTGGCAGAAGGGCAGCGTTATAATTCATAATACGGCCAGAGTAGCCGAACGATTTCTCGCTGTAAAACAGATAAAGCAGAGTCAACGCGTTGTTGTCCACACCAGGGCACATAATCCTCAGCATCCCGCCGCTTCGCGGACGCGCTCCAGGATGACATCGGCAAGATGAGGCTCGCTGCCGATGCTGGCGGTGTACCAGATTCTCTTGCCTTCACGCTCAGTCGGGTTGCGCCAGGTCGGCTGGCCTTGTTGCATTCGCTCGCGCACGACGCGTTCGGGCATGCCGAGCATGACCGGGATGTCTTCGTAAGAGTGCAGGCCGTCGCTGATAAAGAAGGGGACCATCACAATATTTTTGACGGTGGCCAGGCGGCAACAATCGCCGATGCGCGGGTCTTCTTCCATGAAAACGGCATGGACTTCCGGGTAAAGCCGGCGGCTGCGGATCAGTTCCACCTGCTGCTCGATGGCTTTGCGCGAGTTCTCGTTGTTGCCGGTGCCGTGGCCGGCGATGAACAGGGCGGTGTCGGACGGCTTGGGTGCGCGCGGGAAGGGGAATTTCTCCACGATGCCGCGCGCGCGGGCCAGCAAAACTTCCGTCATGCTGGGGTGCGTGCCGACGGGGCCGCAATAGTGGAGCGTCTGGCCGCCGCGCTGTTGCCGGCGGGCAAAGGCCGTTTCGCCCGGACGGCAAAAGCCCAGTTCGCGGGGGATGACTTCCTCGGTGAAGTAGCCATCGCTGATGAACAGGGGAACGATGAACACACGAGGGGCGAACACGCCGCGCAAAACCTGCCAGACGTACGGCTCCTGCTTCCAAAAGGCTTCCCGCACTTGCGCGAAGAGGTTGCGCCGGCGCAATTCATCGGCGTGCTGGCAAGCCGGCGTGGCGGAGTCGGCGTTGAGCGTCGAGCCGTGGCCGACGAGCACCAGGGCGGCATCTGCAAAGTTGTCACTCACATTTTAGATTCTTAAACTCGAAATCTCGTCAATTTATCTCTCAAATATTCAGGGACTTGCGGCGCTCGCCCCTCCCGAAATCGCCTCGGGAGGGCGGAGCGCCGCGACGCCCAAATTTCAAATATCTTTGGCTAGGATTAGGGCAACACTAAAAAACCACTTGCGCACAAGGGGCGCTTCACTCTATATTGCGCGTCCTTTCGAAAGAAAAGGACTAATATGCGACGCGCCAAAGGCATCAAGACGAAGAAAGCGGTGGCCAAGCGGTTCAAAATAACCGCCACAGGCAAGGTCATGCGCACGCGCGCAGGCAAACGGCACTTGTTGCAAACCAAAAAGCCCAAGCGCCGCCGGAGCCTGGGCGCCGCCACGCTCATTGATCCGACCGATGCCTATCGCATTTTGCAGAATTTACCCTTCAGCCACTAACCAACCCGCCTCTTAACACTATGCGTGTCACCAATTCACCCGCCTCCCGCAAGCGCCGCATTCGCGTCATCAAAGCCGCCAAGGGCTTTCGCATGCGCCGCTCCAAATTGTATCGTTACGCCTCCGACGCGCTCGATCACGGCATGCAATACGCCTACCGCGACCGCAAAACCAAGAAGCGGAACTTCCGGGCGCTCTGGCAGGTGCGCATCAACGCTTCCGCCCGCGCCGCCGGCATCACTTACAGCCGTTTGATGGAGGGCCTCAAAGCCGCCAAGTGCGCCTTAAACCGGAAAATGATCGCCGACCTGGCCGCCCGCGACGCCGCCGCCTTTGGCGAATTGGTGCAATTGGCCCAAAACGCGCTCAAGGCCAAGGCCGCCGCACCGCAATAAATCCCGCCAATCGGCGATGCCAGGGACTGTCCCGAAACGCCATGGACATCGAACCGCTCAAGCAAGCCGCGCTGGCCGAATTCAAAGCAGCGCCCGATTTGGCGGCGCTGGACCAGGCCAAAGGGTCCTGGGTTGGCCCGCATGGAAAATTCACCGCGGTGATGAAGCAATTGGGCGCGTTGCCCAAGGAGGAACGTCCCGCCGCCGGCAAACTCATCAACCAGGCCAAGGCTGATTTGGACGCCGCCATTTCCGATCGCCGTTCAGAACTGGAACTCAAAGCCGCGTTGCCGAAGGAAGCGGCCGATTTCACTTTGCCGGGGCGGCGCCGCCCGTTGGGCAAGCTCCATCCGCTGACGCAGGTGACAGAAGACATTGTGCGCAGCTTCCGCAAGATCGGTTTTGCCGTCGCCGACGGGCCGGAAGTGGAGGACGAATATCACTGCTTCGACGCCCTGAACACGCCCGCGGACCATCCTGCGCGCGATTTGCAGGACACATTTTATTTGCAAACGAGCCAGCGGCTGCTGCTGCGCACGCATACTTCGTCCGTGCAAATCCGCGTGATGGAAAAGCAGCGTCCGCCCGTGCGCATCATCGTGCCGGGGCGGGTGTATCGCCGGGACAATCCCGACGCCACGCACAACCCGACGTTTCACCAGATTGAGGGCCTCTACGTGGACCGCAAGGTGACGGTGGGCGATTTGAAAGGGACGGTGGAATTTGTTTTCAAAGAGTTGCTGGGGGACGACACGAAAATCCGTTTTCGGCCCCACTATTTTTCCTACACCGAGCCGAGCTTCGAGATTGATTTCTCCAGTCCGCTGACGCGGAGAATGGGCAAGGAATGGCTGGAGATTGCCGGTTGCGGGATGGTGCATCCGCAGGTTTTTGAGCAAGTCCGATACGATCCGGAGGAGTGGAGCGGCTGGGCGTTCGGCTTCGGCATCGAGCGGGTGGCGATGATCCGTTACAACATCACCGACATCCGTTTGTTCTACGAGAACGACGTGCGGTTCCTGCGGCAGTTTTAGCGCGCTGCCCGTATGCGTGGCGTTGGGAATTAACGCAAAGTCGCAAAGACGCCAAGACGCAAAGGTTGCAGAAGGAAATGGTGCCCGACAGATAAAAGCTTATATCTCCCCGAATTCGGGCGGCCGGTTGGGCGAGGGGAAGCCTGCTGCCTCGGCCTTGGCCAAGCGATTAAGCTTGAGCGTGGCCGGTTCCATGCCGAACGTTCTACGCGGTGCGGGAAGAAAACGATATATACGCGATTATCAAGACCCGTTTAGGGCCTTGGCCAGGGGCGTTGTCCGTATTGCGCCGACCAAGGCCCGTCGGCTTGGATGCCTTGATTCCAAGGGCAATTTCATGTCTGAGCAAATCGGCGGGGAACCGTCTCGGCCTCTAAACTGGCCTTCTTTGCACGGTCAACCTCATCTCGGGTGAGGATACTGCGGCTTGAAGCTTCGGCGCAGAAAATCCCGATGTGGTCGGCCAGTATCGCGTGAAAAGCAGCAAGTGTCTGGGGCAGAGAATCAGACGGGTTGCTGTTGTACACCATTAAATTGTCTCGCCCCAGTGAATATCCTTTTAGGAGGGCACGATATGTTCGGTGGGTGAATTTTGACAGCTGGCCGTAATAATCGGCCCGTTGGTCAGCGGCCTTCTTTCCGAGCGTTTTCCGAATATAATCTCTGTAGATTCTGTGGGGGATCACCTTGTCTTCAAACCATTTTTGGAGGTCCCTTTTCGCTACGGGCGAATCGGAGTGGAAATAGGCGGCAAGGTCAAGGGTTTCAATTGTATCGCGGAACAAACGACCAGCGATCCTGTGGTGTTTTAAGGTGAGCGATTTCAGGCAGTCGCGGAGAGAATCCAAGGCGTCAATTTGAAGCATCCAAATCGCTTTTCGCAGTGACTTGTCGTCACGAGGAAAGACCATGCTCAAACCCTCGTAATATGCAAAGAGGGAATTCAAGAGGTTAAGCGCCTCCCGCACGAACTGCTCTTGGGCGGCGTACTCGTACGGATTACGGTACGCCTCCTCGGGGTGGCGGTTCCAGACGATGCTCGGCATGGGACGTATTTTAGAGATGCGTCCAGATTTATGCAATTCGCTTTTCAAGATGGCGGTCCGCCTGACCGCCACGATGACCAGAGGCGGTGACAATAAAATGGTCAGTACTGGGAAATGGTAATCGTTGCTTTTTGTGCCAATTTCCGAGGACTCTTTGCCCTGGGATTATACTCCGGGCGAGATTGGTGAAATTTCCAGTCGGTACATGCCAAAGAACTCTTTGGGCAACTCTGAGCTATTCCAACTAGGCTCCATTAAAACTTCATAGCCTTTCATTCGCTGCGTAGGTTGTCCAAGCCCGTAAGATGGATGTAGTCCCCATACCATTCCGAGACCGTCTTGCACTTGGCCAGCCTTGAGCGAAATCCAAATTGCCTCCTCACGATTCGGCCCATTTGGGGTCGGAACATTAGCGAGAATTCTAATGTCTTTCAATGCTGTGACTTTGTATGGCATGGGGTGTATAGAATCCTAAATGCTGCCGAACTGCAAGATTGAAAGTGCAAACCATTGTCGGACTTCCCGAGGACCCTTTACCCTCTCAAAGTAGTTCTTCGCGTTGGAAATATCCGAATTCGGGCACCGCCGACTGAATTCTAGCATGAGTGAAGTTGACGCTAACGGCCGCTTCCTACTGAATTCTCGCTCCTTTTGCCAGATTGCATCGTTGACAGAGCAACTCAAGATTTTGCGCTGCGTCGCTGCCACCCTTAGAGACTGGAATGATATGGTCGAGATGAAGCCGTTCACGGCTACCGCATTTTTTGCACCTAGCGCCGTCTCTCTGCCAGACTTCTATTCGGACTTCGCTGGGAATCTGCCGCCGCTCGTAATTTGGTTCGCGTTCGGCAATTTGCATCGCGGCCAAAAGGCGTTCATTGCTTTCGCGCCGTTCGGCCATGGTTTTATCCCACCAAGAGGGCGGCTGCGCTGGTATCTCGGCTAGATAATTCTGGAATTCCTGGACGCGCTCGTAACTCTCCTCCCTTTGTTCCTGAGTCATCTTGGCGGTGAGCTCGTCGCAATGCTCTTGGGCACCCTCGAATCCGCCTGTGGCCGCTAAGCTCATCCACTTATAAGCCTCTACGTAATCCCGTTGAACGACTTCGCCCACGCAGTACGAACGACCGACATTATTCTGAGCGCCATAATGCCCTTTCTCAGCCGCCTTGAGCCACCAAGCAAACGCCTGCAAAGGATCTTGGGACACTGCATGCCTAAAGTGGTACATGCATCCAAGATAATACTGGGCGTCGGCATCCCCTTCCTTCGCTGCTCGGTAAAGCCATCGCGCCGCCTCTGTGGCGTCGTGCTTTCGGGCAATGCCGAACCAATATGCGATACCCAAAAGCCCCATAGATTTGGCGTCGCCACGGCTCGCGCCCTTCAATGCCAAAGTGACGAAATCTACTCGTGAATCAGGGTTGCCAAGGACTGCACCTGGAACCATCAAATGGCGTACGCCCTCGCTCGTCGCAAATGAAATTTCAGTGTTCGCTCGACAGTGAGGACAAGGAATGGTTTGTACTTCTGTTGGGTCAAGCCGGGTCCCGTCAACTTCGATGTGACCTTCGCAGTGCTGGCAGGCGCATTTTACATAATTTAGAGTCGTTTCGTTCAAGCGCTAATTCTATTGAGGCGATATTCTGCACAGGATTGATCTTGGAATCGAGGGAAAAGTCAGGTGGGTGCATGGGGGTGGCCATAAAAGGATTCAGTTCTTGATATCGGCATCTCTTTTCCTTTCAGCCATCGGCCGAACGAAGGCTTTTGCCAGAGGAATTATTGTCAGAGCAATAAAGCCGGAAACTCTTCCTGCCATTCCTCCCCCGAACACTTTCGGGGTTCCTCTGCCAATTCCGAGTCGTTTTTAAACATCACAACGGCAGCAACTTACAAATGTCGTAGCTTAACGATGGCTCTTTTTGGCGGAAAAAAGGCTCTCCTTGGCAGAAAAAGAGGGGTCTGTCGGAAAATATTTCACACTTTTTTTTGCGGTTTTTCGGGTTTTTGGGATTTTGCGCGTTGCAAGCCGTTGTGCTTCAAGGACAAGCCGCGATCAAACCCCTCCCAAAAAAATCGTGCCTAAAAACCTACGGTAGGTTTTTCGTTTTTTTCCGTTTATGACATAATCGGCCCATGAATAGTGAAAATACTATTGAACTTAGCCGGAACGATTCAGACGGATCTGGGAGCGCGACCGTCTCGGTCGCCCTGGTCGGCGTCTCGCCGGCCAGTCCTACGATGATTCTGCCACCACTATTAGGTGCGGGACCGAAGGACGGGAGGGTTTTCGGCGAGACGCCGAAAATGGCGGTCGAGACGACCGCGCTCCCCAAAGCAACTTCACCGTTCCGGCTTACAAAAGCTGCTCACGCCGGAACAGAACGAGGAGGAAATAGAGAGGAGGCGCGTCAGGGAAATCCTCGGGATCCCTGATGCGCTTTGAGGTTAATATAGGCAAATGCAGGTAAATATAAGTAAATCGCACCAAATATAACCAAAAAATTTTATTTTTTTTTAGTAGTGCCTCAGTGACGGCGGGAAAACGGGCCAACCGAATTCGCGCATTTCTGCCAAGACGTTTTCACCACGAAGAGCACGAAGGACACGAAGTCTTGAATATGAATAATTGTACGCCTTTTCTTCGTGAACTTCGTGTCCTTCGTGGTGAAAACTGGGTTGCGGCTGCCCGCGCTGCGCCTTGGCGTCTTTGCGCCCTTGCGTTGAAGTTCTTGCGGTTTTGCCGAATCGTTGACCTATTTCACACCCTTAACGCAATGTGCTCCAGCAGCGCCGCGAATTCGATTTTCTGCAACTGTCGCAGAAATGGCTCATCTTCCGTCGCGCGCAATCGCGCGCGCTGGCAAGCGTCAATGAACGCGAACGGGTCCCACTCCTGCCTTGGATTGATCCGGGCCAATAGCCGCTTCTCCGCATCGGACGCCGCCATCGCCACGGCACGTTGCGCAATGACGGCAAACGCGGCGTGCCGCCCGAGACGATGGAACCAATACTTGGCGTTGCCAAAGTCCGGCTCCCGCCGGTGCATGATGCCGTGAATGTAGCTGCCCTCGGCCGTGTGAATGTTCTGCGCGATGTCGTGCGCCTCGCCCAAGTGATCGTGCCAAAGAAACAGCAGCGCCCGCAACAGGTCCTTCCGCTCCGCCGGATATGGGCCGCGCTCAAAGAGCGGAGCCAGAGCGCGCTCCAGTTCCGCGACGGATTTCCGGCCGGGGCGGGTTTCGGGACCAAGCGAAGCCGGTTCCTTTGTCTCGATTAATTCTCGAAATTCCGTTGGCTTTGCCTGACTCATTTTGTCACCCGTCTGGTCATGGCCAAGCCGTCGCGAATGAGCTTGCCGGCGGCGGCCTCGGATTTGGCCTCGGCGTAAATGCGCAGGATCGGCTCGGTGCCGGAACCCCGCAACATCAGCCAGGCGCCATCCTGGGCCACGAACTTCACGCCGTCGTAGGATTTGATATCGGCCAGGGGCGAGCCGTCCAGCTTTTGCGGCGGATGGCTCTTGCAAAACTCCATCAAAGCGGCCCGTTTCTCCAAAGGGAAATGTGTGTCCAGCCGCGCGTAGTGGTGCGGGCCAAACTGCTTTTCCAAACGACGCAGCAATTGATTGACCGGCGCGCGTTCCGTGGCCAGCAGTTCCAGCAGCATCATGCCTGCGGCGATGCCGTCGCGTTCGGGCATCAATTCGGGAAAGCCGATGCCGCCGCTTTCCTCGAACCCGAGCAAGACGTTTCCCTTGAGCATCTCCGCGCAGATATATTTGAAGCCGACGCCTGTTTCCACCAATTCCAACCCGTAATGCGCGCACATTTTATCCACCATCGAGGTCGTCGTCAGGGCCTTGATCACGCGCCCGGTGGCCTGGCGGTTGACGACGAAATGATGCAGCAACAGGCATATAATCTGGTGCGTCGTCAGCGGATGGCCGCGCCCGTCCATGCCACCGACCCTGTCCGCGTCTCCGTCGGTCACCAGACAGAGGTCGTGCGGATGCCGGCGCAGCCAGGCGGCGCTGCGGGCGTAATTGGCGGCGATCGGTTCGGGGTTGATGCCGCCAAAATTGGGATCATGCGCGCCATTCAGAGTCGTCACGCGGCAAGTGGTGTCGCGGAGCAGTTGGTCGAAGCAACCCGCGCCGACCCCGAAGAGGGCCTCATGGGCGAAGCGCAATTTCGACCGGGCGATCAGTTTGAAATTGACCAGCTTCTTGATGGCCTGGAAATGGGCCGGGCGCAGGTCCTCCAGCACGATCTGGCCGGCGCCGCCGCCCGGCGCGGGCGTCTGGGTCTGGTCCAGCCGACTTTCCACCTCCTGGCAGAGCGAAGATTCGGCCGAGCCGCCGTAATGGGCCTTGATTTTATAGCCGTTGAAAATGGGCGGATTATGGCTGGCGGTGATCATGACGCCGCCGGCCGCTTTCCTTTGTTTGACAGCATACGAAACGGACGGAGTGGGCACCGGGCAAACGGAGAGGACGGTTTGAAATCCATTGGCGGCGAAGACCTCGGCCGCGCGGCGTCCGAATTGGTCGGAAAGAAAGCGGCGGTCATAACCGACGATGATTGTTTTGTTGGAGCCGGGAGGTTGTTGGGCCGTCCACGTGGCGACGGTGGCTTGGGCGGCGCGCTCCAGGTTTTGGAAAGTGAAATCCTCGGCGATCACAGCCCGCCATCCATCAGTGCCAAATCGAATATTCACGCTTACCAATTACCGTAAGCGTCGAGACTGGAGGAAGCGTAGTTGGTTTGCATCAGCGGCAGATTGCGCCAAATAACTGACCCATCAACAAATCCGATGTTGCCGCCCGCCGCGCCGATGCTGGCACTGCTGATGCCAGGCAAACCAATGGTGAAGGTGGAACCCATCGAGATGGCCGCACCCATGGGCGTGTGTGGCGCCACCTTCATCTGCGCGGGAAACAGTGCGCCAGCGGTGCTCGTTGTGTAATAGTTCGCGTCGGCCAGCAACTCGTTGGTGGAAGTGATCGGGAATTTCTTTTGCAGTATCGTATAGTCCGGGGCTTTATCGCTTCCGGCGGTGTCGGCGCCGATATCAAGGTAGCTGTAGCCGATCACGTAACCAAAATTCGGATTATGCTGCGGCACAGCATTTGTGCCGGAGCCAAAAACAATGTTGGGACAATAAAGAAGGTTGGAATTTCCACCCGCCAACTCAACCACGTTTGTGAAAACAGCGTCGGACAGGACGATCGAGTGGTAATAGCCTTTGTTGTCCGCGTAACTGGGCAGGTATTGATTTGGATCAAGGTCGGAGTATTCTTGCATCACCATGACGAGCTGGTGAAGGTTGGCCTTGCACACGGCGCGGCGGGATTTTTCTTTGGCCGTGGACAGAGCAGGGAAAAGAAGCGCCGACAACAGCGCCGTCATGGCCATAACAACCACTAATTCCACCAAGGTTAAACCGGCGGTTTTTCGACCGTTCTTTCTGCGATTAAAGGGCATCGCCATAAGCGTCCGTTGTCGTGGATCGTCTTTAATGAGAACTATGCAGAAATTGCCCAGTTAATGCAACAAAAATCTTTGCAAGGGAAACCCTTATCCATGAAGGGTTTGACACCGGGCCAGGCAGGATTCACCTTTGGCCAATGTGCGCCCGCTCACGCGCCAGCATCCGCCTGCGGGGGGTGCGGCAGAATAATCTTAAAAACGTCAGTCTCGATGTTCCGCTGCGTCAACTGGTGGTCCTGGCCGGTTTGAGCGGGTCGGGCAAGAGTTCTCTGGCTTTTGACACGCTCTTTGCCGAAGGCCAGCGGCGGTACATCGAAACCTTTTCCCCGTACGCCCGCCAGTTCTTGGATCGAATGGATAAGCCCCAGGCGGAGAGCATCGAGGGCATCCCTCCGGCCATCGCCATTGAGCAGCGCAACACCGTAAAATCCACACGCTCAACGGTTGGCACAATGACCGAGATCACTGATTACACCAAGGCATTTTGGAACAGGCTGGCGCAGCTCCATTGCCGGCAATGCGGTCAGACAGTGCAGAAGGACTCCCCTGCGGCGATTTGGCTGACCATGCGTGACCGGGCTGGCGAAAGTGAAACGTTGATCACTTTTGATCTGGCCTTAAGCGAAAAGTTTTCGTTGGAGGAGTCGCTGGCCCTGATTTCCAGGCAAGGCTATCATCGCGTATTGATGGAAGGTACCATTGTGGCGCTGGAGGATGTCGCCGACCGGCTCAGGAGCGTTCTCCCAGGACGCCTGTGTGTCGTTCAAGACCGCGTGAAGATGACGCCGGCCAACCGTGCGCGTTTCGTGCTGGCCTGCGAGCAGGCGTATCATTTCGGCAAGGGGAAACTGGCCATACGGCTCATCCAGCCTGGCGCGCGCCAAACCACCGTCACGCCGGCCTTGTTCTCCAGCGGATTGCACTGCGCCCGATGCGATTTGGAATATCGGGAAGCCACCCCGGCGCTGTTCAGTTTCAATCATCCCATCGGGGCCTGCCCGGCCTGCCGCGGTTTTGGCCGCATCATTGCCATAGACTTCGCCGCCGCCGTGCCCGACTGGACCAAGACGCTGGCCCAAGGGGCGGTCAAACCGTGGCAAACGGAGGCGAATGCCGAGTGCCAGGACGATTTAATGAAATTCGCCCGCCGCCGCGGCGCGCCGACGGATGTCCCTTTCGGTCGCCTTTCCAAGAAGTGGCGGGATTGGGTCATTGACGGCGATGAGGGTTACGGCCAGGACCCGGAGCGCCAATGGCCCCGGGCGTGGTACGGCATCAAAGGCTATTTCCGCTGGCTCGAATCCAGGGCCTACAAAATGCACGTGCGCGTGTTGCTCTCGCGTTACCGCATCTACAAAATGTGCCCGGATTGCCGCGGGGCGCGTTTTCAGCCGGAGACGCTCCTTTACCGCGCCGGCGGATTGACGCTGGCGGATTTTTACCGGCTGACCGCGCGGCAGGCGCTCCAATTCATCGAGTCGCTGGACGCCCGATGGAATCGGGCCAAAGCTTCGGACCCCGCCGGACTGGCGCTGGATGAAGTCCGATCGCGCCTGGCGTATTTGGAGGCCGCCGGGTTGGGCTATTTGAGTCTGGACCGCGCGACGCGTTCGCTCTCCGGCGGTGAAACCGAACGGGTCAACCTGACGGCCTGCCTTGGATCGCGGCTTGTCAATACTCTATTTGTCCTGGATGAGCCGACCGTCGGCCTGCACGCGCGTGACACGGCCCGGCTGGTGCGCTTGATGCGGCAATTGCGCGACGCCGGCAACTCGGTGGTGGTCGTCGAACACGAAGCCAGCGTGATGCGCGCGGCGGACCAAATCATCGAACTGGGACCCGGACACGGCGAATCGGGCGGGGCAGTCGTGTTTCAAGGAACCTTCGCGGAAATTTTACGCGCCCCCAACTCGTTGACGGGCGCCTATCTGGCCGGACGAAAACAAATCGAAGTTCCCCCGCGACGTCCGGTTGCCGCCGGCGGCAAGGACAAATTAACGTTGCGCCGCGCCAGCCTTCATAACCTTAAAAACCTGACAGTGGAGATTCCTTTGGGACGGCTTGTTTGCGTAACCGGCGTCAGCGGTTCAGGCAAGAGCACACTCATCACTGAAGTCCTTGCGCCCGCGCTTAAAGCCAAATTGCAGGACCCTGGAAATCCGAACGTGGCTGCCGACGAGGAGGACGATGCAGATGAAACGGGGCCGGAGGAAACCAACGCCCCACTGACTGCAATCGAGGGATGGGAGAAGCTGGGGCGGGTAGTTGCGGTGGACCAATCGCCCTTGGGCCGCACGCCCCGGTCCAATCCGGCGGTTTATATCGGAGCTTTCGAGGATATCCGGGCCTTCTTCGCCCAGGACGAGGCGGCGCGGCAACGCGGATTGAGCGCCAGCGCCTTTAGCTTTAATTCCAGCCAGGGCCAGTGCGAACGTTGCCGAGGGGCCGGTTTTGAAAAAATCGAGATGCAGTTTTTGAGCGACGTTTTCGTCCGATGTCCCGATTGCAACGGACGCCGTTATCGCCCGCACATTCTGGAAGTCACGGTGGCTGGCCAGACGAAATCCGGCGGGCCGGTGAACTGGAGCATCGCCGATGTTCTGGAGGCATCGGTGGATGAGGCGATTGATTTTTTCAGCGGGTTTCCCGCGTCCCGCCCTGCCGTCCGGGCAGTGGAGAGTCTGACATTATTGCAGGATACCGGGTTGGGCTATTTGCGGGTCGGCCAGCCGGTCAACACCCTCTCAGGCGGGGAGTGTCAACGGCTCAAGCTCGTCAACCATTTGGCCCAAGCCAGGGAAAACACGGACGCGCCCGGGACCAAGCCCGCATTGTTCGTCTTCGACGAGCCGACGACCGGGCTGCACTTCGAGGACGTGCGCGTCCTGCTCAAAGTGTTGCAAAGGCTTGTGGATAAGGGCCATACCGTATTGGTCATTGAACATAACCTGGATGTCATCCGGTCGGCGGATTGGCTCATTGACTTGGGACCTGAAGCGGGAGAGGAGGGCGGACGAATTGTGGCCCAAGGCACGCCCGAAGAGGTGGCAGGTGTAGCGGAGAGCCATACCGGACAGGCTCTGGCGGGAAAACTCTAACCGTGCGCCAAAATGGCACAGCTTGACCAGCGTTCGAGGCACATGGAAATGCTAAATGCAAGTTGCTTATAACAAGCAAGTTGCATCTTATTCGACAAAAATTATGCAAAATCTGGTGGTCTTCCTTTGACAGAAACCATTGATTATGTATTCTATGTCGGAGAGCGCGGTCTTCTTACTCTGAATTCGCTCGAATGAGCAACTGAAAGGCAAGAAAAGCCCGCGTGTCTATAGACGCGGCCAATAAAGCCGCACACTTTAATGAACCTAAACGTTGGAAAGTTGTCCGACTAAGAGTATGCTGAGAAAGAGATTTTGTCGGGGTGACATTCGAAGGATTGACCCCAAAGCCACGCCGGAAAAAAAGGGCGGGGCCAAGGAGGCGCACTTTACCCTCCAAACGAACGGCAAAGGCGCATCCCATAAGGATGGCTCCTCCAATTCCAAGAGCGCCTTGCAACCGCCTCAGCCGCCGGCCCCAGCCGTAGCCCTGGCCCACCAACCCGTCTCGTTGGAGTCCCCTCTCATCGCGGAGAAGGTCAAGGAGTTGCTTCGAATGGCGCAGGACCAGGGCTACCTGACTTACGACGACATCAACGACGCCTTGCCCGATGAATTTGTCACGCCGGAAATCCTGGACACCATTTATTCCAAGCTCCGCGGTTTCGAAGTCGAGATCGTTGAAGCGCCCGATCTCGACAGAGCCAAGCAGCAGCAGCAACAGCCGCCGCCGCACGCCGAACCGGAAGAAGAAGACGAAGGCCGGCTCGATATCCTGGACGACCCGGTGCAAATGTACCTGCGCCAAATGGGCAAGGTTCCCTTGCTCACACGCGAACAGGAGGTGCAAATCTGCAAGCGCATTGAGGAAGGCGAAACCGAAGCCCGCCGCATCCTTTTTGGCTTTGGCTTCACCGGCAAGGAGCACGTCGCCCTGGCGGAAAAACTTCTCTGCGATCCGCCGCGGGAACGGTTCGACCGCGTCATTGTTGATAAGAAAGTTGAGAGCCGGGCCGCCCATTTGAGCATCTTGCGGCGCCTGATCCGGAGGGCGCGCGAGTTGGACCAGAAGCTGGACAAGGCTTACGAGCAACTTCGTCACGCCAGCGGCAAGCCTCCCGCCCCGCGCATCCTGGCCAATTACCGGAAGCTGGACAAGGCCCTGCAGGCGAACTTTCCCAAGTTCTATTACAAGCCCAAAGTGGCCGAGGAAATCATGGTCGTGTCCGACAACGTGGCCGACCAGATCAAGACCACGGTGCGCGCCATCGAGGAATTGCAGCATCGGCGCAAGTCCGCCTCCGTGACCACGCAGTTAACGGCCGAGAAGCGCAAGCTGGCCGCGCTGGAAAAATTTGTCCGCCTGCCGCGCGAAGAATTTCTTGCCGCCCATGCCTCGATGAAAAAAGCGGCGGGCCGGGCCGATGAAGCCAAGTGTGAAATGGCGGCCGCCAATTTGCGCCTGGTCATTTCCATCGCCAAGAAGCACACCAACCGCGGCCTCTCCTTTTTGGACCTCATCCAGGAAGGCAACATGGGCCTGATGAAAGGCGTCGAAAAATTTGAATACCAGCGCGGTTACAAGTTTTCCACTTACGCTATATGGTGGATTCGCCAGGCCATCACGCGGGCTGTGGCCGATCAGGCCCGCACCGTCCGCATTCCGGTCCACATGATCGAAGTCATCAACCGCCTTATGCGCGTGCAGAAGCGTCTGATGCAGGAGTTGGGCCGCGAAGCGGAGCCTGAGGAAATTGCCGATGAATTGAACTTGCCGGTCGAACGAGTCCGTTCGATCCTCAAGATGGCCCAGCAATCCGTCTCGCTCCAGGCCCCTGTCGGCGACGGCGACGATGCCAGCGTGGGCGATTTCATCGAGGACAAGAAGGCGGCGAACCCTTCGGATGTGACCAGTTACAGCCTGCTCAAGGACACCTTGAGCGACGTGTTGGCAACGCTGACGGAACGCGAGCGCAAGATTGTGGAGATGCGGTTCGGGTTGGTGGATGGGTATGAGCGGACGCTGGAAGAAATCGGCCGCCAGTATAACGTCACCCGCGAGCGCATCCGGCAGATCGAGGCCAAAGCATTGCGCAAGATGCGGCACCCGACGCGCCTGCGCCATCTGCAAGGCTTCCTCGAAAACGAGGAAACGATCTTTCAGTGAAAAAGGAATTCTCCATCAAATGTGGAGCGTCAAAAAACAAATTCCTATCAGGCCAGCTTGCGTGTCTGTTCTGTGTTGTCCTATGCACCGGCGGTAACGCGGCGGTAACGGCCGCGGACAATGCGGCGCCGACAAATGAAGTTGCTGCCAGCAAGAAAGCTGAACTGCCAATCCCCAAGGAGGAATCCTCCGTCACCAATCACCAGGTGAACATCGGCGGCCAGGAAATAGCCTACACCGCCACGGCGGGAAATCTGCTCATTCGCAAAGGCGACGATCCGGTTGCCTCGATGTTTTACGTCGCTTACAACCGGGACGGGGAGACGAATCTGGAGCAGCGTCCGGTGACGTTTTTCTACAACGGCGGCCCTGGCTCCTCGACCATCTGGTTGCACATGGGTTCCTTTGGCCCGCGCATCGTCGAGACCGCCAATGCCCAGGCCACCGGGCCGGCGCCCTACCGCCTCGTGAACAACGGCGACAGCCTGCTGGACCGGAGCGACCTCGTTTTCATAGATGCCGTCAGCACGGGCTTTTCCCGTGTGGTGGGGAAAGGCGAAGGCACGAACTTTTGGAGCGTGGACGGGGACGTGGAGGCCTTTGGCAAATTCATCACCCGTTACGTCACGCTCAATCACCGGTGGAACTCGCCCAAATTTCTTTTCGGCGAGTCCTACGGCACGACGCGCTCGGCTGCGCTCGTGTATTACCTGCAGGCGCAAGGCATGAACTTCAACGGTGTGGTGCTGCTCTCTTCGATCCTGAACTACGCGGCACGCGCCCCGGGGCTGGATGACCCATTCGTGAACTTCCTGCCCAGTTATGCGGCCATTGCCTGGTTCCATGACAAACTGCCGCGGAAGCCTGCCGACCTGGGCGCATTTTTACAGCAGGCGCGCGATTTCGCCGCCGGCGAATACGCGCAGGCGCTGGCCAAGGGTCAGACGCTGCCCGCAGCCCAAGTGGACGCCGTGGCGGCCAAGATGCATGAATTCACCGGCCTGAGCGTGCAATACCTCAAAGAGGCCAATCTCCGCGTCGAAGCGAGCCGGTTTCGAAAAGAATTGCTGCGAGACGAACGCCGTACGGTGGGACGCTATGACGGGCGGTTCGAGGGCATTGATGTTGATGCAGCCGGCGAAGCGCCCGCATCCGATCCGTCGAGCACGGCGATCACGGGCGCTTTTACCGCTTCATTCAACAGCTACCTGGCCAATGAACTGAATTACAGCCATGATACTCCATACCAAATCAGAGGCAGCGACATCAAGGATTGGAACTTCAAGCACAAGCTGCCGGATTTTTTGGGCGGTTCGACCCCTTATCCGCTGCCCTATGTAGTTGACGACCTGGGCCAAGCTATGCGGGAAAACCCGCATCTCAAGGTGCTTTCCGCCAACGGCTACTTCGATCTGGCCACGCCGTTTTTTGCCACGGAGCGAGACCTCAATCACATGGAGCTGGATCCGAGTCTGCGCGACCATGTCATTTTCAGTTATTATCCCTCCGGGCACATGGTCTATTTGAATCCTGAGGCGCGGAAAACATTTCGCGCCGACTTGGCGAAGTTCTACGACAGCGCCACCCAGCCGTAGTGAGAAATGCGGTCCACGGACTCTGCGGCCAGAAACTCCGTGAAAATAAACAAAAAGCCCCCGCCCGGCCTTGCGGCCAGACGGAGGCAAATTGGGGGCTGGGAGTTCGCCACTCTCTCTTTCCCACGCTGACATTAGGCGCACCCTCGCGGGGCTGCCAGCTTCCCGACGCCATTCTCCACGGCAAGCGGAATTTTCGGCCTCATAGCAGGGCCGTTCAGCGCCTTGCGGTCACTGAATTATTGAGTGAGGCCTCTTAGCTCGCTTGGGCTGGCGTTTGCAGCGCCGGCTTGCGAACCAGGTCAAGACACGTTTGCGACTGCGTCTCCGCGTCTTGACCAGTTTGCGCTGGGACGGCCACCGCTTTTGGCGATGCGTTGGCCCAGTGCTACGGGTCTGACCTCTTATCTCTCAGGTTGCTTCTTATCACAAGCCAGCGGTGCTGTTTTTAACATCGCCGACGTTTCGGAAGGGTTTTACATGCCTTGCCCAGGCTGTGTTTCCTTCCCGCTGCGTGTGCTCACTTTGTGCCGCCTTTCGGCGTCTTTCTTTGGGCCGGCCTTGTCGCCAAGACCGCCAGAGTCACCCGCCTCGTGCTGATCCACAGTAGCAACCGTTTACCCTCTGGGTAACTGCGATTCACTCAAGCCCGAAACCGTCTTGAGTTACTTGACTCGGCTTAGAGCTGTTTCTGTTTAGCCCTTTGCCGCTCAGTTCCTGCTTCGCGTCACTGACAGCGTGCGAGCGCCACCAGAGGAACTGGTGAATCCTGCCTCCGGTCTCCGCTCCTTGCGAAGCGGACTTAGAGGGATTGAGCCAACCAGCCTGACTCAGCCTTTCCCCAGTCACCTGGGATTATCCTTGGAATACCGGCGATTTTCTTTCGTCCACCACCTGCATTCCAGCTCTTTCAATGAACTGCGAACATCATAGCAGAGTTTGGCCCCCTGCCTATCAAATCTTGTCCACAGGGTTATTCACTTTCCCGCGCTTTTATTCACAATCTCGAAACAGCGAAAGAAACCAATGCTGACAATGGTTTTGCGCTTCAGCACCCCCTCCGTCCTGGGCGGCGCTCCTGCCGCAAAAAGGGTCTTGGTGGATAAGTTTTTAACCCGTTCGTGACAAAAAACGCACTGCAACAGGGTCATGTTCATGTCAATCATAGCATTATCCGAATTAAGCTCGCTTTTGCGGCGAATTCTCTTATTATCAGTGTCTGGTGCAAGTGCGCATCCATTTTTATTCCTATTTTAAAGACCTGGCCGGTTCGACCGAGGTCACGGAAACCGTCGCGCCCGGCGCCCGGCTGGAAGAACTTCTCCAGAAGCTCTTTATTCGCTTCCCCAAGCTGGCCTCCATGCAAAGGTCGGCCCTGGTCGCTGTCGGCGTTGATTACCAAGCCGGTGATTACGTCCTGGCCGAAGGGGATGAGGTTTCGTTGTTCCCTCCCGTGCAAGGCGGATAGGAGGGGCGAGCCATGCGGCGCGAATTGACCATTTCCGAGAAGAACATTGACGAGCGCGCGTTGTTGGGAGGCCGCGCCATGTCCGCCGGCATGGGGGCGGCGGTTTATTTCCTGGGGATCGTTCGTGGCGCGGAGGAAGGGGGTCCGATCGCGGCGCTTGAATATGAGGCCTTCAGGCAGATGGCCGAACGCCAGTTTCATCTGGTGTTCGACCAGGCCGAAACACGGTGGCCTTTGGAGTCGGTGCGGCTGGTCCACCGGCTTGGGAGGGTGGCGGCGGGGGAAACCTCGTTGTGGATCGAAGTGATTGCCCCGCACCGGGAGGAGGCTTTTGCCGCCTGCCAATTCATCGTTTCGGAGATGAAACGGGTTGTCCCCATCTGGAAGAAGGCATTCCCGCTTGCCTGAGCGATGAACAGAGGCAATATTGGCTGTCTTGCTTATGGTGAGTCATTTTGCCCGGACAGCGCCAGGCCGATGTTTGCGCCGTGTATTCCACGGCGGGCTGGCGCTTGCCGGTTTGCTGAGGCTACTGGCTTTGCCCGTCGCAGCGGCCCCGCAGTTCCAAGCATCATTGGACCGGAACACTATCAGCCTTGGGGAATCAGCCACCCTTTCGATGAAATTCACTGAAGGCTCGCCGGATGCTCAGCCTAATGTGCCCCCCATCGCCGGCATCCGGTTCGGCGGATCCAAAACCTCCGAGCAGATGTCCATCATAGGCAGCCAAGTTACCAGCGTGACCATTTACATGATTGAACTGATCCCGACACGGTCTGGTGAATTCATCATCCCCACCCTGGTCGCAGACGTTGGTGGAACCCGCCTTTCCAGTGGTCCATTGAAGTTACGGGTTGTCCAAGGAAACTCGCCCCAAGCCAAAGGAGCGCCGGAAAAAAGCGCAGATTCTCACAACACCATTTCGAGAGAAAACTTGCCTCAAGCCAACGGAACGCCGGAAACGGCCTTTGTTCGCATCGTTCCCTCGACCAACATTGTCTATCTTGGACAGGTGATACCGGTGGAAGTGCAATGCTACGTCATGGACCCTGCGGATTGGCACCACACTCAACTGCCTCAAATCAGCGGCGACAATTTTATAATCGGCAACTTGCCGAATAATCCGGCCCAGTCGCATATCCGGCAGGGCAGCGCCATCTACAATTGGCTCAACTTTCGCGTGCCGGCCACGGCGACGCGGACAGGGCCCCAGCGCCTCGGTCCCGCGACCTGGAACACGGCGGTTTTTTTGGGGCAGCAAACATTTTTTGGGTGGACCGGCGGCGAGCGTCAGCTCAACGTTACGAGCGATGCCCCCGAAATCAACGTCCTGCCCATCCCCACCAACGGCGCACCGCCTTCCTTTAACGGCGCCATCGGCGATTTTACCCTCGCCCAGTTCGAGGCGGGACCGGCCTCGGTCGGCGTGGGCGACCCAATTACGCTGAAAATCCGCATCGCGGGCAGCGGTTCCTTCGACACCGTCGCGCTGCCGACAAACGAGCAGGCCTGGCGGGAGTTCAAGACCTATCCGCCTAGCAGCAAATTTGAAACCACGGACCCACTGCAAATCCAAGGCTCTAAATATTTCGAGCAAGTCATCACCCCGCTCAACGCCGAAATCAAGGAGCTGCCGGCCTTTGCCTTCAGTTATTTCAACCCGGCCACAGGCGTTTTTCACACTTTGAACCACCCGCCCATCCCGTTGGCCGTTCATCCCACAGCGGCGACACCGCAGCCCACGGTCATCGCCTCCACCGCGACGCCGCCGGACGCGCAGCAGCAGAATCAGGAGATCGTCCACATCAAACCGCTGGCCGGAACGGTGGCACGGCCCGCGCCGCCGCTGGTGCGGCAACCGTTATTCTTGACGTTGCAGGCGCTGCCGCTCTTGCTGTGGATCGGCGCGCTGGTGTGGCGCCGGCAAAAGGACATGCTGGCCAACAGCCCGCGGCTGCGCCGCCGCCGTGAAGTGGCGCGCCTGGCGCGGGAGGGCCTGGCGGAACTTCCGGCCCACGCCGCCGCCAACGACGCTGAAAAATTCCACTCGACCATCCTGCGCCTGTTGCAGGAGCAATTGGGCGAACGCCTGGACCTGCCCGCGCCCGCCATCACCGAGGCGGTGCTGGACGAGGTGAAGGGATTGGACGCCGCCGACCGGACTCTGCTGCGGGAATTATTCCATGCTTGCGATCAATACCGCTACACGCCGGACCACACCTCCCAAGCCCTGGCTTCGCTGATTCCAAAAGTCAAAACGGCTTTGGCCGCCTTGCAAAAAATGCCCGACCCCGGCGAAGCCGCGGGCAAAAAAGTGTTGCAGAGCGCCGGAATCGTCCTTGCGCTGCTGGCTGGCGCGGCCGGAGCGCGGGCCGAAACGGCTTCCAACAACTTCCTTCAGGCGAACAAACTTTACGAGGAAGCCAAATACAGCCAGGCCGCCGCGATCTATGAAGACCTTCTCCGGGCCGGCCAGGTCTCGCCCGCCACTTATTTCAACGCCGGCAATGCCTGGTTCAAAGCCGGCCAGCTCGGACGCGCCATTTACGATTACCGCCGCGCCGAGCAATTGGCGCCGCGCGATCCGGACATCCGCGCCAACCTCGAAATCGCCCGCACCCGGGCCGGGACCAGCACCGCAGCGCTGCCGGGCAGCCGCTGGACGCGCTGGGTGGGCCGCGTCACGCTCAACGAATGGGCCTGCGCCGCCTCGGCCGCCGCCGCCTTGTTTTTCTTCGTCTTGACTGCGCGGCAGATTTCGCCCGCCTTCGGCAAATCCTCCGGCGGCCTGGCTGCGGTGTTGGCGGCGGCATCCATCTGGTTGCTGATCTGTCTGGGATTGTCCGTTGACCAGCGGTTGCTGGAGAAGACCTCCATTGTCATCGTGCCCGAGGCGGTGGTGCGGCGGGGGCCGCTGGACGAATCGCAAAGCGCGTTCACGGCGCACGACGGCGCGGAAATGATGGTGCTGGGGACCGACGGCGACTGGCTGCAAGTCAGCGACGCCGCCCGGCACATCGGCTGGCTGCAACAGAAAGACGTGGCGCAAATGCCGTGAAGGACGAGACAAGAAGATTTTTGAGACAGGATTTACAGGATGAAGTACAGCGCATGAAACTCTCACTAAACGGCGAGGGATTATTTCTGAAGCAAGATCCACTTTTCCATCCTGTGAATCCTGTTAATCCTGTCAAAATTCAGTTCTTTAACCGCATCGCTCCGGATTACGGAGCCAGGCGATCAATGTCCCAGGAACCGTCTGTCTGGCGTGTGTAAAGAAAGCGGTCGTGCAACCGGCTGGGCCGGCCTTGCCAGAACTCGATTTCCCGAGGCACGACGCGGTAGCCGCCCCAGAATGACGGAAGCGGCACCTGGCCCTCGCCGAATTTGCGCTTCATTTCCTCCCATTTCTGTTCCAGCAGCGAACGCGTCGTGATGATCGAGCTTTGGGCCGACACCCAGGCGCCCAGTTGGCTCCCGCGCGGGCGGGTGATGAAATAGGCCAGGGTTTCGGCGGTGGAAACTTTTTCCGCAGAGCCGCAAACGATGACCTGGCGTTCCAGAGCCAGCCAGGGGAAAAGCAGCGAGACATTGGCGTTTTCTGAGATCTGGCGGGCTTTGCGGCTTTGGAAATTGGTGAAAAAGACAAACCCGCGCTCATCATAACTCTTCAGCAGGACCGTGCGCACTAGAGGACGCTGATCCGCCCCCGTGGTCGCCAGACTCATGGCGTTTGGTTCTACGACTCTGGCGTCCATCGCCTCCTGAAACCAAAGGGCAAACTGGTCCAACGGGCTTGGCTTGAGTTGCTCTAGGTCCAGATGGCCGCGCGTGTATTCCGAGTGGGTTTCTATCTTCATGCCATTGTCAATTATTCCGATCAAGGATAACTGTCCGCGCTCTCGCAGGCAAACACAAGTGCGCCGATGGGAGCTTTTGGAGTCAACCTTTGGTTCTTGATTTGGTTGCGTGACGCTGCTGGTTCGCGCAGTTCGTTCGGCTGGCCTTGGCACCGAAATCTTCGGCGGGAGTCGCCTTTTTTCCACGGGCTGCTAATGTTCATGGCGAGAATTCAATGTTCGATGCGTTTCGTACATAAAAGAATGGGCCGACTCGATGGGACCGGCCCCGGTGTTACCAATTGTCATGTCAAAGCATAATAGCGCCAAGGAGATCTATAAAGAGTTGCGCGGTTTGTCCTGGCGGCAGCTATGGAGCCGGGAGGTGGCGCGGTTCGGTGCGGCCTCACCGGAGGAAAGGAACGAACGCGTGGCGGTCATTCGCGCGGTGGGAGTTGTCTTCGCGGAATCGGGACCAGCGGAAGAAAACGAAAAAGTGCGGGAATGGCTGCTGGGCTTGTTGCAGGACCCGTCTGAGAAGGTCCGGCGCTATGCTGTGGCAGCGATGCCCAAGATCGGCGCGGGAGCGAAGGAAGAAGGGAAACTGCTTTCCGCCTTGCGCGCGTCAACAGGGGAGCGTGAGAAAAAATTCCTGGCGCGAACTCTGGGCAAGATCGGCGGACCAGCCGCGCTGGAACAGGGTTCCCTGGGGGACGCCGAGCAGAAAGTTAAAGCCGCCATCGCGCGCCGGGAAAGTCCAAGCGTGGTTCGAATCCAGGGTCTTCTGGCGGATTTCACGGCGTTGCGAATCCATTTGCGAGGGCGCCGTGGATTGGAGCGAATCGTCAGCGAGGAGGTGGAGCAATACCAAAGGAACCAGGGAAGATTTCGCGTGGCAGAGGTCCAGAGCGGCCTGGTGGCCATTGTTCCCGTAGCACCATTTTCCCTGGCCGACATTTATGCCATGAGATGCTTCGGCACGGCCGCCTTCGTCTTGGGAAATACGGACCACGCCAACGAGACGGATTCCGTCGAGGCCCTGGCGACGGTGATAACGTCGTCCTTGGCTCGGCTTCTTTTGCAGACCTTTACCCAAGGAGCGATTCGCTATCGCTTGAATTTTGTTTCCAAAGGCCACCAAAGAGCCGCTGTCAGCAGTCTGGCCAATCGCGTTTACGCCCGATGCCCGGACATTCTTAATGACGGCCAAAAGGTGACTTGGACCGTTGATATTTATCCAAACGGCCGCGGATATATGGTGGAATTGCGGCCAAACATGACGCCTGATCCGCGTTTTTCATATCGCCAGAAGGATGTTCCAGCGTCGTCGCATCCGCCGTTGGCCGCGTGTCTGGCCCGGCTGGCCGGAAGGATCGGGCAAGAAGTGATTTGGGACCCGTTTTGCGGTTCAGGTTTGGAATTGATTGAGAGCGCGTTGCTAGGCGGAGTGCGAAGCGCGTATGGGACAGATCGCAGCGCGGAGGCTATCGCCATTGCGCAGAATAATTTTGCGGCCGCGAAGGTGAACTCCGTTCCGGCAAAGTTCATGCGCGGAGACTTTCGCGACATTGCCGCAAGCCAGGTCCTGGGGGCTGCAACGGTCACCTTGATCATCACCAATCCTCCCATGGGCATGCGCGTGCCAGTGCCTGACCTTCGGCAGTTGATCGAGGACCTTTTTCACGTAGCCGGGAAAGTTCTTAAGCCCGGCGGCAGGCTGGTCCTAGTCAATCCATTATCGCTGAAAGCGCCGCCTCCGCGGCTGAAGTTGCAGTTTCAGCAAACGGTTGATATGGGAGGCTTTGAGTGTCGCGTGGAAAAATATGTCAAGGTGGCCGGGTGAGCAGGTCTCATTGATCCCTTCTCCAAGGATCATGGCAGGGGCTGCATGATGCGGTTCAATCGTCCTTGGACTCGTGATGAACAATGGCGGAGGCCATGCAATAGAAAAAAAGCTGGACGAGTTCGTCGTTTCCCCTGAGAATCCGTCCTATTGGCAATGAAAACCTCATGAGCGAATTCAAATTTACATGTTCCCACTGCGGTCAGCGGTTGCAGCGCGATGAGGCGTTTTCAGGACGGCAGATTCAATGCCCGTCCTGTAATCATCTCATTCGAGTTCCGTCCATTCCTGGCCAGACGGTGAAGTACCAGCCGCAATCAGGCATGACCTGGGCAACGCACGTTCCACCTCCAAAAGCCCAGTCTCCAAAGAATACCCCGCCAAAGAACCAAAGTCCGGATGGATGAGAGCCTCGAGAATAGATTCTACTCGATCAAATCTGGAAGTGTGTGTCGCAGTCAATTCCTGGTTTGGTTTCCAGATCGGGTTGCGCGCTTTTTCGTTTTTCAGGAATCGCTTTTTACGTGCTTGACTCCAAACTCCCGCCCGCATTACTAATAGCCCATGATGAATATTGCAGAATTAACAACAAGCCAACTTAACCGCATCATTGCCATCAAGGAACAGATCGAAGAGCTGCAAGGCCAGCTCGATTCCATCGCTAACGGCAGTGATGTTCCGATTCCAATGATCGCCCCCAAGCGTCGCCGTCGCATGTCGCGTGCCGGGAGGGCGCGGATTAGTGCCGCGGTCAAAGCCCGGTGGGCCAATTATAACAGGAAGGCGAATTCCAAACCAGCGAAGAAAGGCAAGAGGCGATTAAGCGCGGCCGGCAGGGCGGCCATCATCGCTGGCACGAAGGCCAGATGGGCCAAAATCAAAGGCACGACCGCCGCACCGAAAGCGGCCAAGAAGAAAGATCGCCGCAGCAGTCCGGCGGTCAGGGCCAAGCTTGCGGCGGCGGCCAAGGCTCGATGGGCAAAGGCGAAGGCGGAAGGGAAGAAGACGCTGTGACCCAAGGCGTCGGCCATCCACCGCATCGTGGGTCGTTGAGTTTTGAGGCTGGTCAAGGGCGCTCCCACAGGCCTTGGAGAAGTCCCCAGTTAAATTGGCTTTGTTTCCAGATGCGCGCCGCATCGCGCTGTTCCTGATCGTTAACAACTGCTAGTTGCGGGAGAGTCGCTGTTGGCTTCTGGAAACTCTGGAGAAAGCTGCTGACCGAGGACAATCCAGGTCCCGCATGGCACTCCCTGCAATCCAAGGCCTGGTGAAACCAGGACGAAAGGGGCTGATGCTTCCGTTCCGTTTCTTCAAATGGATCAAAACCTTTATCCATGAATTGACGAAATTCCGTTTCATCGGGCGCGACGGCGCGCAGACCTCCGGCTTTTCCGGCGAACAGTTGCTTTCGACTGAGCAAGAATTCAATCATGCTTTGAGAATCGGGCGGAGGCCTGCCATAGGCGCCGCGTTTCGGATGCACGTCGTTGTAACGGCGGATTTGCACGCTTTCGGTCAAATGAGTCGGGCGAAGGTCACCGTTTTGATCCACTAAAATCATCTGACGCACCAGGGCAAATATCGTTCCCGCGGGAAACTGAGGCAGATTCGGGCTATGCACGGCGTTTATGTGATTGGTGAAGAATCTGTTGGTTTCATAGACATACGGCTGCGGAAACTCGCGGAACTGCTCCAAATAGTGAGTTGTTTCCTGCCAGCCGCCCGGCGTTCGCATAAAAACAAGAAAGGCGGATCGTCCGCCGAACCGGGAGACATGCACCGGCGCAATACGATCTTCGCCGCCGAGACCGACACAAACCCAGGGGTCGTTCGCGGCGAACAAGTCCGGGAGGAAAGGAACTGTTGGCTTATCATCATGGTAAGAATTTTCAAACCCATGTGACTTTGCGGCGGCCGCATAGTTATCGGGCAAGGCGTCAATTTGTTCCTTGGTTAAGGCCAGCCGCTGGATGACGGCGGCCAGCCGCAGTTGCAAATCCTGCAACGCCTTGGTTCCCGGCAAATCCGTGCCCGACCAACGTGCCGTCCAATCAAAGACGGCCCAGACGTCACGCTGCAAGATGGCGCGGCGGAGCGGGTCCTGAACTAACCTCTCTGCGTGCGTGGCGAGAAACTCGTCCAGGACCTTGATCGCGTTCTCATGCGATGGCCCCTCGACCAGGTGCTTCGTATGGAACCACAGCAAGGGATCCAATTGATCAAGCCCGTACTCTGTTCCATCGGCGCCGCGCCGCACAAAGAGCGCGCGATGGAGCCGATTCCAGAGATGGTTTGGGTCAGCGTTGTAGAGCTCACTTTCGGAAGGCACTGGCGGGGCTCCGTTTCCGGCTTGGGCGGGATGCGAGCAAAGCAGCGCGATCACCATGGCGGTCTGGATGTTCAAGGCACTGTGGAACATAGAGGAACATGATCAAGAAAAGAGAGAAATTGGAAAGCCGAAAAGTGCCCGCGAGGCTGACCTGGAAAATGAAGAGCGCCTGCCGGAGAGCTTGGGATGCGGCCCGGTCGGAGATGGACACTGATTCTTCGTTGATAACGGGCGCGTTGTTCCCTTATGCTGGCTCCCGCCGTGAGCGCGCGGGCGCCGGCTTTTGGCATCATAACAAAAAAAGACAGGCTCATGCATGCAAAAAGTTTATTTGACTGATACAGGACGGACGATTCGACGATGGCTCTGGCCTTGCGTGGGCCTGCTGTGCGCTCTGCTGGCCGCAGGCTGCAAAAAGTCCGGCGAGGGCGGTGAGATCAAAGTCGGCGAATTCGCGTCGCTCACGGGAAAGGAGGCGACCTTCGGCGTTTCCTCACACGAAGGCACGGTGCTGGGCGTGGAGCAAATCAACGCGGCGGGCGGCGTTCTGGGCAAAAAGCTGGAACTGCTCACCGAAGACGATCTATCCAAAGCCGGCGAACCGGCCACAGCGGTCAACAAACTCATTTCGCGGGATGGCGTCGTGGCCATTCTGGGCGAAGTCGCTTCCAGCCGTTCTCTGGAAGCGGCGCCGATTTGCCAGCAAAGCCAGATTCCGATGATTTCCCCTTCTTCCACCAACCCCAAGGTTACGGAGACGGGCGATTATATCTTCCGAGTCTGCTTCATTGACCCGTTCCAAGGGACGGTCATGGCGAACTTTGCGGCCAAGACGCTCAAGGCGAAAAAGGTGGCCATTTTCACAGATGTTAAAAGTGATTACAGCATCGGATTGGCCAAGTTCTTCAAGGCGGGGTTTCTGGCCAACGGCGGCCAGGTCGTCGCCGAACTGGATTACAGTGGCGGCGACAAGGATTTTAAAGCGCAGTTGACAGAGATCAAGTCGGCGGGGCCGGACGCGGTGTTCGTGCCCGGGTATTACACGGACGTGGCTCTGATCTGCATCCAGGCCAAGCAGCTCAACGTAACAGCCCCGCTCTTCGGGGGCGACGGCTGGGAGTCCGACCAATTGGTCAAGATCGGCCAGGACGCGGTGGAAGGCGATTATTTCTCCACCCATTACGCCCCGGACGTGGACACGCCGCAGAGCAAGAGTTTTGTGGCGTCTTACGAAAAACGGTACGGCGGCAAGGTGCCCGACGCCATGGCCGCCTTGGGTTACGATTCGGTGATGATTCTGGCCGACGCGATCAAACGCGCCGGAACCACCGACGGCCCGAAAATCCGCGACGCGCTGGCCGCCACGAAGGATTTTGCATGCGCGACGGGCAAGACAAGCATCAACGCGCAACGCGACGCGACCAAGCCCGCGGTCATTCTGCAAGTCAAGGACGGGAAGTTTAAATACATCGAGACCGTCAACCCATAGAGGCCCATCTCCGCGCGCGTGAACTGGTTCTTGCAACAATCAATCAACGGATTGGCGCTGGGTTCCATTTACGCGCTGATCGCTCTGGGCTACACGATGGTCTATGGCGTCTTGCGCTTCATCAACTTCGCGCACAGCGACGTGATGATGTTGGGAGCTTTTGCCGCCTATTTTCTGGCGCCGCCCATGGCCAAAGTGTTTTCGGCCCAATCCTATTCCGGCGCTCTGGCCGTGATGGTGCTGTCGGCTGCCATTTGCGCGATTATTGGCATACTTATCGAGATCCTGGCTTACCGTCCGTTGCGCCGGCGGCCCAAGCTGACCGTGCTCATCACCGCCATTGGCGTATCGTTGTTCATTGAATACACCTGCCAGCACCAGTCCGTGTTCGGCGCGGCCACCCGGCCGTTTCCCAAGTTGATCCCGGAACGCGACTTTCAATTCGGGGGATTGTCTGTCAACAGCAGCGACATCGGGGTGCTGATCGTGACGGCGCTGTTGCTGGCCGGGATGTGGTGGATTGTGCAGCGCACGCGCGTCGGCGTGGCCATGCGGGCGGTCTCCTTTAACGAGCGTGCGGCGGCGTTGATGGGCGTCAACATCAACCGCATCATCAGCTTCACCTTCGGCCTCGGCTCGGCGCTGGCGGCGGTGGCGGGCGTCTTTTTCTCCATGCGCGCCCAGGGCATCGAGCCGTTGATGGGCGTGCAACCCGGTTTGCGGGCCTTCACGGCGGCGGTGGTCGGTGGCATCGGCAATCTGCCCGGCGCGGCGCTGGGGGGGATTTTGCTGGGATTGCTGGAGACCTTTGCCGGGGGCGTGCCGGGGTTGTCCAATTACCGCGACGGGATTTCCTTCGCCATTTTGATCCTCATTCTGCTCTTCAAACCCGCCGGTCTGCTCGGCAAGGCCCAGGTGGAGAAAGTATGAAGGCACGAGGAACAAAGCGATGGCTGCTGGCGGCGCTGGCGGCGGCTTTTGTCATTTCCTATTTCTCCCCTCACTACAATCGCTATTATCTGGGTGTGGCCATGGATGTCGGCATCGCCATCATCATGGCCGTGAGCCTCAACTTGATCAACGGGTACACCGGCCAATTCAGCCTGGGCCACGCGGGTTTCATGGCGGTGGGTGGGTTCACCGCCGCCAAGTTGACGCTGGTCACCTCCGATGCCATGTTTCCGGTGAGCCTCGTCTTCGGGGGCTTGATGGCCGCCATCACCGGTTTGATCGTGGGCGTGCCTTCCTTGCGCCTCAGAGGTGATTACCTGGCCATTGTCACCCTTGGTTTCGGTGAGATTATTCGCGTCATCTTTCAAAACTCGCAGGCTTTTGGCGCGGCCACCGGCTTGACGGGCATTCCCCGGTTGACGACGATCTTCTGGGTGTGGGGAGCGGCCGCGGTGACGGTTTATGTCGTCACCAGCATGGTCAATTCGACTTACGGCCGCGGATTCATTTGTGTGCATGACGATGAAGTGGCGGCCTCGGCCATCGGCGTCAATCCCACCCGCTACAAAGTGACCGCATTTGTGACCGGGGCCTTCTTTGCCGGCGTGGCGGGCGCGCTCTATGCGCACCAAAAAAGCGTCATGCAGCCCGACGGGTTTGGTTTCATCCGCTCCATTGATTTTGTCGTGATGGTTATTCTGGGGGGAATGGGCCGCACCGGCGGCGTGATTGCGGCCGCCGTGGTGCTGACGCTGCTGCCGGAATTCCTGCGCCAATTCGCCAGCTACCGCATGATCATTTACTCGCTGTTGATCATCGGCCTGATGATGGCGCGTCCGCAGGGCCTGTTCTCCGTCGGCAAAAAGACGACGGCCAGCGTATGAGCGGCGGCTTGGTGCTCGACGGCGTGACCATCCGCTTCGGCGGGTTGACCGCCGTGTCCGACTTAAACCTGCGGGTGGAGAGCCGGGAATTGCTCGGTTTGATCGGTCCCAACGGCGCGGGCAAGACGACGGTTTTCAACCTGATCACCGGCGTTTATGCGCCGACGCAAGGCGCGATCACTTTCGACGGCCAAACCACCGCCCGGCTCAAAGCGCCGCAATTGGCGCGGCTGGGCCTGGCGCGCACGTTCCAAAACATCCGGCTCTTCGGCAGCTTGACTGTCTTTGACAATGTCCGCGCCGCCGTCCAGCTTCATCGGCCGCACGGCGTGCGCGACGCGTTGTGGCGCGGGGCCGGCTTTTATCAGGCCGAGGAAGCTGTGACGAAGACCGTGATGGAAATGCTCGAACTCTTTGGACTGGCCAAGTTCAGGGATGAGCCGGCCACCAGCCTTCCCTACGGCGACCAACGACGCCTGGAAATCGTCCGCGCCCTTGCCACCCGGCCCAAACTGTTGCTGCTGGACGAACCGGCCGCGGGCATGAACCCGACGGAAAAGGTGGAATTGATGAAACTCATCCAGTTCGTCAAGGATAAGTATGAGATCGCCGTGTTGCTGGTCGAACACGATATGCAAGTCGTCATGGGCATCTGCCAGCGCATCGCGGTGCTCGATTATGGGGTCAAGATCGCCGAAGGAACTCCCGCCCAGGTGCGGCAAAACCCGAAAGTCATCGAAGCCTATCTGGGTGACGATCATTTGAAAAACGCCGGCCATGCTTGAGATTAGAAACCTCACTGTCAACTACGGCGCCATCACCGCCCTGCACGGCATCTCCCTCACAGTCGGCCCGGGCGAGATCGTCACCCTCATCGGCAGCAACGGGGCCGGCAAAACGACCACCCTGCGCGCCATCTCCGGGCTGGTTTCGGCCCGGGGGCAGATTCTTTACCAGGGTCGCGACATGGCCAACCGGCCGCCGCATGAAATTGTGGCGGCGGGCATTTCCCACGTGCCCGAAGGGCGGATGATCTTCGCCAATTTGACCGTCGCGGAGAACTTGGACATGGGCGCCTACCTGCAAAAACACAAGGCCGACATCGAGCGGGAGCGCGCGCTGGTCTTCGCCATGTTTCCCCGCCTGGCCGAGCGCCGCCAGCAAGTCGCCGGCACCCTCTCCGGCGGCGAACAGCAGATGCTGGCCATCGGGCGCGCCTTGATGAGCCGGCCCAAGTTTCTCATGCTCGACGAGCCTTCCCTGGGCATCGCGCCCATCCTTGTCAAAACCATTTTTGAGAAGATCGTCGAAATCAACCGGCAGCAGGGGCTGGCCATCCTGCTGGTGGAGCAAAACGCCAATCTGGCCCTGGAAATCTCCCGGCGCGGCTGCGTATTGGAAACGGGTCGGATCATCCTGAGCGACGACTCAGCCGCCTTGCGGGAGAATCCCCGCGTGCGCGCCGCCTACCTCGGCGGCGGCGTGTGAACTAACGGGCGACTGTCCGTGCCCGTACAGCACCTCTATCTCAACCATTTGCCGCGTAACGGCGGCGGACCTGGCTTTGTTGCTGCGCATTCGTCATGCGCTCCAGGAATATGAGGCGCAATTAGGCGGGCGGCAGGCACAATTCAGCGATTGCAAAAATGAGGCTGGCTGACATGACGACGGACAAACAACATCATGGCAATCGTCCGGCGTGCGTGGGCATGGAGGAGGCGGCGGCTATTTTCGGCTGGAGGCGAGGGTCGGAATCGAACCATCGCCCGGCGTGGAAAAGCTTTGAATTTTTGCACTTGCAATCCCATCTAACGGTGGTAGTATGCCAATGTGGGGCGCTTTGACGCGCTTGTTCTTTGAAATAAGGGTCGGCAGGAAGGGTTCTTGGAAAAGTGGCATTTGCAGGCCGAACTGGGTCCGAAAATTCAGGTGAATTCAACCCAATTCAGGTGGATTCAGGTGGATTCAACCAAAATGAAAATAAAAAAAAGTGAAGCGCATGAAAACTCACGCAAGTCGTTGATTTCCATGATAATTCCAGATAATTCCGGCAATGATGGCAAGCCCTTGTCATCATTGATGATTCCGCGTTTTTGCCTTGGCTATGATTGACTATCCTCCATGTGCAGGCCGAGGACATGGCCGGATTCGTGTCCACCTCTGATTCGCAGCTCCGCTAGGAGCGAAATCTCTGTAGATCAACCACATCCAATGGAAAATTAGCACCGTAGGAGCGGCATATCCGGGGCGGAGCCAGGGCAGATGCCGCCTCTACGAGGCTTTGCTCTTTAGAGGAGACGGCGATCTACAAATAGGTCGCGCCTACGGCGCTGCTAAAAAGAGATGCGCCCGGCAGCCGGGTGCGTAAGGCGGCAAAGGCGATTGATTGGGGGTCGTGACGGGGCAATCGCCTCGCCAGAATCCACCCATAAATTGAAACGGCGAAAAACCGGATTTTCAGCGTGTGGCGCGAAATGACAGACGTCCCACCTGGATTTCCGGGGTTAAGGCAGGGCGAAGAAACAACTTGAGCAATTCTGGCTGGTTCTTTTGACCGCTGGCTTCGTTGCTCGCTCGTTACAGATCCCTTCGGATATGCGCCTCGCTCGCGCCTTGCCAGCGGTCAAAATCCCTGCGCCATAATTGCTCAAGTTATTTCTTCGCCCTGCCTAAATGGCCGCGCTTCAACCTTTCGAGTTCTTTGTTCTTCGCTACGGATGCGCGGCGGCGTTTTCTTCCTTTTGCCAGGCCGCCACTTGCGCCGGTGAAGCCGCTTGCCAGACTATGGCCGTGCCATCATAACTGCCAGTGACAATCCGCTGGCCGTCCGGGGAGAAGGCCACGGAAGAAATCCAATTGCTGTGCCCTTTGAGCGTGAGCAGTTCCTTGCCGCTGGTCGCCTCCCACACCTTGGCCGTCCGATCATAACCGCCAGTGACAATCCGCTGGCCGTCCGGGGAAAAGGCCACAGAAGAAATCTCTCCGCTGTGCCCTTTGAGCGTGAGCAGTTCCTTGCCGCTGGCCGCCTCCCACACCTTGGCCGTGGCATCATCGCTGCCTGTGACAATCCGCTGGCCGTCCGGAGAAAAGGAAACG
>Ga0302325_10002114_pt1 | contig 48976 bp, 42 predicted proteins | sample Palsa_T0_2_FD_201948 | JGI IMG/M metagenome (GOLD analysis project Ga0302325, IMG submission 201948) | Peat permafrost microbial communities from Stordalen Mire near Abisko, Sweden - Palsa_T0_2 | ecosystem: Environmental > Terrestrial > Soil > Palsa > Peat permafrost | place: Sweden: Abisko...
GCGCCAGGAGCGCGCGGCGATTGGCGGCCGTGAGCTCCGCGCCGAACCATCGGCCGTAGGACGCAGAACCTGTGCGGACATCGACAATGACATCATAGATGGCGCCGGCAGTGCAGCGTATGAGCTTGTCCTCGTCGTGCGGAGGAGCCTGATAGTGCATGCCGCGCAGCGTTCCCTTATTGATGTTGAAGGACACGCTGCACTGCAGTGCCGCCGCGCTGAAGCCGTATTCGGCAAGTTCCGCGGCACAGAAGGTGCGCGCAAAAAACCCGCGCTCGTCGGACGTCGGATCGATGTCAACGATGAAGGCGCCGGCAAGCGGAGCGGCAGTAAATTTCATTCGTAGCAGCGCACCGTGGGAATGGCCGTCAGGAAGCGGCCGCCCCAGGCTCTGATCCCGTCGAGCTGCCGCATGATTTCCGCCTGCAGGTTCCAGGGCAAGATCAGCACGTAGTCCGGCTTGTGACGGGTGAGTTCCTCCGGAGATACGACGGGAATATGGCTGCCGGGCAGCAATTTGGACTGCTTGTGCGGATTGCGGTCCGCGACCATCGAAATATCATCCGCGGTGACTTCGCAGAAGTTGAGCAGGGTGTTGCCCTTGGCCGCCGCCCCGTAGGCGGCCACCACTTTGCCTGCGGATTTGGCGTGCGCCAGAAACTCGCGCAGCGAGCTGCGGCACGCCGCTACTCGCTCGGAAAAGCGCCGGTAGGTGTCGAGGTCGGCAAGCCCGGCGCGCCCCTCGGCGGCGCGCACCCTGCGCAAGGCGGCACTTTCCTCGAGTGCGCGGCTCGTGTGGGTTGCAAATATGCGCAGCGACCCGCCGTGCGTTGGCAATTCCTCTACGTCGTAGATCTGCAATCCCTGCAGGCGAAAGACGCGCTCTATCGCGTGCAGCGAGATGTAGGAGAAGTGCTCGTGGTAAATCGTGTCGAATGCAGCGCGTTCGATGAGCCTCAGCAGATGTGGAAACTCGATGGTCACGCAACCTTCCGGTTTTAGGAGCTGCGCGATTCCCGCCACAAAGTCATTGACCTCGGGGACGTGCGCGAGCACGTTATTGCCGACAATCAAGTCCGCCTTGCGCCCCTCCCCCGCCAGGCGCGCAGCAAGCTGCGCGCCGAAGAACTCGACGATCGTTCGCACGCCGATCCGCTCGGCGGCCGCGGCCACGGTATCCGACGGATCAATGCCCAGCACCGGTATGCCGGCGGCGACGAATTCCTTCAGCAAATAGCCATCGTTGCTGCCGAGCTCAATCACCAGACTTGCCGCGTCAAGCGCAAAGCGTTCGCGCGCCATACTGCTGAAGCGTCGCGCGTGCGCCAGCCAATCCTCCGAATAGGAGGAAAAATAGGCGTAATTGCTGAAGAGCTCGCGCGGCGGAACGTCAAAATCGACCTGCACCAGCAGGCACGATCCGCATACCCTGGCACGCAGCGGATAGCGCTTCTCCTGCCGCAGGTCGGTGCCCGGCGGCAGGAATGCGTTTGCGGGGGGCTGCAGCCCAAGATCGGCGAATGTCACGGCGAGCTCGCCGCCGCATGCGCGGCACAGCCTGCGCGCGCCGCTCTTCAGGGCCATGATTTCCAGGGAGCCCTGTTGCTGTCCCACAGCGCATTCAAGCTCATCATGTCCCGCAGCGTATCCATCGGCTGCCAGAAGCCGTGATGCACCCAGGCAGCGAGCTCACCGCTTGCAGCCAGATGCTCCATCGGCTCCTTTTCCCAGACCGTGTGGTCAGCGGTTACCAGATCCAGAACGCTCGGATTGAGCACGAAAAAGCCTCCATTGATGAGGCCGCCTTCGACCCGCGGCTTCTCCTCGAAAGAGACGACCTTTGAGCCCTCCATGACAATCCGCCCGAAGCGCGCCGGCGGGCGCACGCAGGCCACCGTCGCCTGCAAACCGTGCTCGGCGTGAAAGGCGGTTTCGGCGCGGATGTCGATGTTTGACAGCCCGTCGCCGTAGGTCATGCAAAACGGCGCGCCGGCATCGAGATAGTCGCGCACGCGCGCCAGACGCCCGCCGGTCATCGTCTCCTCACCGGTGTCGACCAGCGTGACCTTCCAGGGCTCGCTGCGGGAATCGTGATATTCAATGCGATTCTTGGCCATGTCGAAGGTGACGTCGGCCTGGTGCAGGAAATAGTTGGCGAAATACTCTTTGACCATGTAGCCCTTGTAGCCCAGGCACACGATGAATTCGTTCACGGCAAACGACGAGTAGAGCTTCATGATATGCCACAGCAGAGGCCGGCCGCCGATTTCGACCATCGGCTTCGGCCGAACGTTTGACTCCTCGGCGATCCGAGTGCCTTTGCCGCCCGCAAGAATGACGCATTTCATGTTTGATGATTCCGGTTGCTCAGCACCAGGCTCTGGTACTGCTCGATTTGTGATCGGCACAGCGCCAGCATGTCAGCACCGTCATGATGCGCGCGATACCAGTCGGCGGACCACGACAAACACGCGCCCAGGTTCAGTCGCGGCCGCCATCCAAGGGTTCGCTGCGCGAGTGCCGAGGAAAGCATGAGCGCTTGCGTCTCCGGCGGATGCTCGCGCGTATCGCGCACCCAGCCGGGTTTGCCGCCGAAGCGCGCGCTGAACGCGTCGACGACCTCGTGGACGGTACAGGACTGCGCCGCCTGCGGTCCGAAGTTAATGGCGCGCGGCGCTTTGTCCGGGAGCTCCACGAGCGCTTGCACGAGAGCGAGGTATCCGGACAAGGGCTCGAGGACATGCTGCCACGGCCGCACTGCGTCTGGATAGCGCAGGCTTACGGGCACGCCTGCGGCGAGCGCCCGCACACAGTCGGGAATCAGTCGATCGGCGGACCAATCGCCGCCGCCGATGACATTGCCGGCGCGCGCCGTCGCAAGCGGCGGGCCATCGGCATAAAAGCTGGTGCGAAAACTCGTCGTCACGAGTTCAGCGCACGCTTTGCTGCTGCTGTAGGGATCGGCTCCCCCCAAGCGGTCGGTCTCCAGAAACGCGCGGCCGCTGCCGTCGGACTCGTAGACCTTGTCGCTCGTGACGACGAGCACGCACTCAAGGCCCGGCGCAAACCGGCAGGCCTGCAACAGGTTGGCCGTTCCCAACACATTCGTTGCATATGTGCGCAGTGGATCGGTGTATGAATCGCGCACCAGCGCCTGGGCGGCCATGTGAATGACGATTTGCGGTCTGACCTGCGCGACGACATCGCGCACGAGCGCAGCATCGGTGATGTCCCCGATCACGGAGTGCACGCCGCTGCCGACCATCGACCACAGATCCGGTGTGGTCGCGGGCGCCAAGGCAAGGCCGGTCGCATCGGCGCCGAGAGTGCGCAGCCACACGCTCATCCAGGCACCCTTGAAGCCGGTGTGCCCGGTCAACAATACCCTGCGTCCCTGCCAGAACGTTTTCATCGGCGCTGCACTCACTGGCGTTCCGTCTTCTCCCAATAGGATGCCAGCTTGCGCGTGTGCGCGCGCACGCCCGGAAAGCCGAGCCACGCGCCGAACCTGATCTGAAAATTCCAGAATTTGCGCAGGCTGCGCATAAGCAGAAACACGTCCCTGTATTGGCTGAAGCCTTCGGTTCTGTAAGCAATTTTCAGCGCATCGCTGACAATTGCCAGCGGCAGTTTGTAGATTCTCTTGCTGGCGACAAACGGATTGCGCACCGCGGTGACAAAGCTCTCGTCCGACGCAAGAATCAAAGTCGCGACGCGCTCCATGATGAATATTTTCATCTGTACGTCCGCGCGCCCCCGATAGGACGTATAGGACGTCAACGCCTTGCCGAGGTCGTCCGTGCCGGCCTCCGCGATCGCGAACATCTGCTCATTGATCGCGAGCCATTGTCTCCAGAAGCGCGGTTTGGCGACAAAATAATTGGAGTGCACGGTGTTTCTTGAATCGGTTACGAGCTCTTCCAGATCAATGCGGTAGTTGATGCGGTCGAACAGCTGCTGGGATGCGGCCAATAGTCCCGGGTGTTCGGCATCGCCGTGCTCGAAGACATTCAGGAATTGCGCCCCGGTATGGATGCTCGGCGAAAAAAGCACGACCTCCGTCGCTGCATCACAATGGCGGATGAATTCGGCTACCTGCATCGCCGTCAGGTTTGTCTTGGTCTTGAACTTCGGCGACAAAAATCCGTAAAACGCCGCCTCGTCGAGAGCTTCGTTCAGCAGAAACTTCCGGATCGGCCAATACTCGAACCAGTCCGGCCGTTCATTCGATGAATTGTCGATGACTGCGAACCCGGGATCCAAAGCCTCGCGCGACGTGTAATGGTTCAGGATCTGAAAGATATGCAAATTTGCCATGCCGCCCTCAGAAATTTTCGGGACCACGCCGTTTTGCAAATTGGCCGGCGGTTGAATTCGCTGCGTGATTCGAGGTGGGATCTCTCAAAGTCTTTGTTGGTCGCCTGCAGGACAACGCACTCCTGATTGAACTTCTCGAACAGTAGACGCTCGCATCTGGCGCCGTCCCCGGCGCGGCTCGGATGCTGCCAATGGTAGTACAATGGGGCATGCCGGACATTTCCAAACAGCGGTCCAACGCCCGCGCTGGGTGCGCCCGCGCCGGCCGCCTGTGCAGCGTCATGCTGTTAGCGGGCTTCGCGACCCTCAGCGCCGCCGCCCCACCCGACTCCGCCGGCGCGGCGCTGAACTCAGCACAGGTGCTGCAATTCCTGGATCAAAGCATCGATTGGTTCCACGGGCTTGCCGAGCAGCAGCAGATCGCGACGACGCCCACCGACATTGCGATCGTTTACGACAATCGGCAGACCGCCATGCAGGCCGTGCGCCTCGCCTTTGACTTCGCTCGTGCGCAGGCTGCGTTCATTGGCGACGACAGTACCCCTAAGCAAGGCCAAAATGCGGTCGCATCGCAGTTCCAGTCGTTAACCCAACTGCAGAGCCGGTTCGACAAGCAGGTCAGCGACACACAAGCTGAACTCGAGTCCGATCGGCAGAAGCTCGCGACCGCAGGTGCAAGCGAGCGCCAGCAGCTGCAGTCGCAGATCTCGCAGCTGCAGGGCGAACTTGATCTCGCCAACGCGCGCCGCGACGCCGTGCACAACATGCTGGACTTCGTTAGCGGCAGCAGCGCCAACGGCCTCGGTGCAAGTGGCCTGCGCGCGCAGATCGAAGCCCTCGCACGCACTGTGCCCGGCATGACTCCTGCACCTGCGGGCTCCGGCGGCGTGACGAGCAAAGCCGCGCCCGCAGCGGCGAACAGCGTCGCGGCGCCGGCAAAACAAGCCGAAACGAACGGCATTTGGAATCTCGCGGCCGATGCGTTTGCGCTGGCAGAGAAGATGCGCGCCATTGATGCCCTAATCGAGCAGACCGACGCGCTCGCAGCCAAGGTGACACAGTTGCGCGCGCCGTACATCACCCAGATGAAAACGCTGTCGAGCCGCGGGGACGCGCTCGGCCAGCAGGCGGATGCGGCGCAGGGATCCGCGCCGCAGGACGCGCGCGCGCAGCTCGACGACCTCGCCGAACAGTTCAGGCGGCTCGCGGCCGCGGTCATCCCTTTGAGCAAAGAGAGCGTGCTGCTCGAACTCTATAGCAGAGACCTCAACAACTGGAAACAGCTCGTCAAGACGGAACTCCACACTGACATCAGAAGCCTGGCAGTGCGCCTGGGATCCTTGATCGTGATCCTTGTCATCGTGATGGCCGCGTCGGAACTGTGGAAGCGGGCCGTATACCGCTACGTGACCGATCCGCGGCGCAGATACCAGTTTCTATTACTGCGACGGTTTGTGTTCTGGTTCCTGATGGCGGTCATCATCGCGTTCGCGTTCGCAACCAGCGCTGGGTCCATCGTCACGTTTGCCGGGCTCATTACGGCGGGCGTCGCCGTCGCAATGCAGGGCGTCATCATTGCCGTCGTCGGATATTTCTTCCTCATCGGAAAGTTCGGCATCCGTGTGGGAGATCGCGTCCAGATCGCAGGCGTGACCGGACAGGTGATCGACGTTGGACTCGTGCGCTTTCACCTGATGGAACTTGGCGGCGGCGGCATGGACGGCCCGACCGGCCGCGTTGTTGCGTTCTCCAATTCGATCGTATTCCAGACGGGAGCGGGTCTGTTCAAGCAGATCCAGGGCACCAACTTCTCGTGGCACGAGATAACGCTCACGCTCGCCGCGCAGGCGGATTACGCAGACATCAAAAAAAGATTGCTCGCGGCCGTGACCGCTGTGCTCGCCGATTATCGCGAAGAGATGGAGCGGCAAACCCAGGAGATCGCAAAAACCGTCATCTTCACGACCGTCGGCAGCTTGAACCCAACCGTACTGCTGCGCTTCGTCGCGACGGGCGTCGAGGCCGTGATCCGCTATCCCGTCGATCTCAAGAGCGCCGCTGAAATCGACGAGCGGGTGGCGCAAGAAGTAATGAACGCGCTCGAGCAGGAGCCAAAGGCGCAACTCGCCGCGGGCGCGGGCGTCCACCTGTCGAGCCAGCCAGGCGGCGATGCCAAGGGCCCGTCGTCATAGATCCGCACCTACGGACATTAGGAAGACCCGCATGAATCCTGCTGCCGCTGCTGCGTACCAGAGTCAGTCGCGCGACGCGGGTGGACTGCTGTGAAAATCCTGCTGACGGGTGCCGCAGGTCAAGTTGGCCGCGCGTTCGGCGCGCTGGCGCCCGAAGGAGCTTGCGTCGTCGCGCTCACGCACGCGGATCTGGACATCACGGACGCGGAACAGGTGCGGCGTGCGGTTGCCGCGCACGCACCGCAGTGGATCGTCAATGCCGCGGCGTACACCGCCGTCGACGCAGCGGAGAGTGCGCAGCAAGCTGCCCACGCGCTCAACGCGACGGCCGTCGGATATCTTGCGCATGCGGCACGCAGCGCGCATGCGCGCCTGCTACAGCTGTCAACAGACTTCGTCTTCGATGGACGCGCGTCAACGCCCTACGAGCCGGATGCATCGACCGCTCCGCTCGGCGCGTACGGCGCGACTAAGCTTGCCGGCGAGCATCAGGCGCTCGCGGACGGCGCGCCGTCCATCGTGGTACGCACCTCCTGGGTTTATGCCGCCCATGGCCAGAATTTCGTACGCACCATGCTGCGTCTCATGGCCGCAAAGCCCGAACTTCGCGTGGTCTGCGACCAGGTTGGATCACCCACCTGGGCAACTGGTCTTGCGCAGGTCCTGTGGCAGATGCTGAAGATCGATGCGCCGCCTGCAATCTATCACTGGTGCGACGCGGGTGTTGCGAGCTGGTACGACTTCGCGGTCGCCATTCAAGAGGAAGCGCTGCAACGCGGGATCCTTGCGCATCCGATACCCGTGCTGCCGATCCGCTCCGCGCAATACCCGACTCCAGCGCAGCGACCTGCCTACAGCGTGCTCGATGCGGCCCGCACGCGCGCGCTCACGGGAACTCCTGCGGCGCACTGGCGTGCGCAGCTGCGCAAAATGCTCGATGAGCTCGCCCTCGCGTAGATCCTCGTCGGCTTCACCGGCGCGAACGCCAGCTCCGTGCAGCTCAAATGCCGTGATCCCCTGCGGGAACACCAAAAGGCGCCGGCGGTGCGCTAGGCAAATGCGCTGAACCAGCGATCGAGCACGAGCAGCAACCAAGCCCGGCGAAAATCGCTCGACACCGGCTGGCGCAGCACGCCGCGATCCACGAGGCGCCGCATGGCATCCCTCCACATCTGCGGATGGCGCCGGATCCAGCGGTGCGTCGGCAGGCCAAAGCCACTCTTGGGTCGTTCGAGGTGCCCCGGCGGCAGACGCGGCTGCATCAGCTCGCGCACCAGAAGCTTGCCGCGCCGCGCGTCGCGATCGACGAGCAGCTGCGGATCAACTTCCAGCATGAACTCGACGAGCCTGTGATCCAGAAGCGGCGGGCGCACCTCGAGCGAATGCGCCATGCTCGAGCGGTCGACCTTTACGAGGAGTCCCTCCGGAAGGTTCGTATTGAGATCAAGCCAGCGCAGCTGCACAAGCGGATCAAGCGATGCGCGCCAGAACTGCCGGTAGAACCAGTCGTAGTCGTAATCGCTTTCGAGCCAGGCAGGATGCAGAAGAGCATCAACCTGCAGCGCCGTCAAAGCACCCAGGGCGGCTGAAAACCCGGAGAGGCCGGTCAACGAATGCCGCTGCATCGACTGCCCGAATCGCGACAGCGGCGGGAGCGTCGCGGCGAGCGCCCGATTGAGACTTGTGGAGCGGGCGCCGATCGCCGACCAGTAACGCGGGTAGCCGCAGAAGATCTCATCGCCCCCTTCACCGCTCAGGGCCACGGTCACATCACGCCGTGCGCACCCCGCAATCAAATAATTCGACCACGCGGCGCTGTCCCCGAAGGGTTCATCGAAGAGCCCCGTTATGGCGTCGAGCGCGGCATCCACATCGGCGCTGCCGGTGCTCATCGCGGTGTGGCGCGTGCCCAGATGCGCGGCGAGCGCACGCGCTGCATCCGCCTCGGAGCGCTCGTCCGCGTCGAATCCCAGGGTAAACGTCCGCGGAGCGTCCAGATAATAGGCGGTGAGCGCCGAATCAATGCCGCCGCTTAGGAATACTCCGACCGGCACGTCGCTCAGCGTGTGTTCCGGAACCACGATGCGCAGGAGCGCATCCAGCTGCGTGAGACTTGCGTCGCGGTCGCGCACACGAATCTCAACGGACGGCTCCCAATAGCGTTCGATCCGCAGCTCACCATCCTGCCAGCTCAGGCAATGCCCCGCGGGAAGCTTTGCGATGCCCTGGTAGATCGTCTTCGGGGCGGGTATGTAGCCGTGGAATAGGAAGTCGCGCACAGCGCTCTTGTCGATGGCGGGCGTGCCAAGCACCACGAGGGCCTTCAATTCCGAGGCAAAGGCAATCCCATCCGGAAGCACTCGATAGTAAAAGGGCTTGATGCCCAGCCGATCGCGCGCCGCAAACAGCCGCCGCCGCTCCTCATCCCAGACCGCGAAGGCGAACATTCCCACGAGCTCGGTCAGGCAGCGTTTGCCGTCGCGCACGAGCAGGTGCAGCAGCACCTCGGTGTCGCAATTGGAGTGCAGCGGCGCGTCGATGCTCGCGCGCAGGGCGTGGAAATTGTAGAGCTCACCGTTATAGGTGAGAACATGGGAGCCGAGCTGCATTGGCTGCGCACCCGCCGGGGTTGGATCAAGAATGGCGAGACGGCGGTGTGCGAGCGCGACACCGGGCGCCTGCCAGATGCCGTTGCCGTCGGGTCCGCGGTGCGCGATGCGCGCCGACATGGCCTGCGCTGCGTCGGCACTTGCCTCGCGACCGATGATTCCGGCGATACCGCACATCCGCACAGCCTACCGGATCCGCGTACTATTCACCGCCGGAGCACCTATAGCCATGCGCACCTTCTTCTGGTTTTTGGGACTCCTGGCGGCAGCTTTCGCCGCGATGGCGCTCTTTGCCTATCCCGCGTGGCTGCTGCTGCACCCGCATTTCGACTTTCCCTTTCATCGCATCGCAGGCCGCGTCGGCATGCTGGCGCTGCTCATAGGGTTCGTGAGCGTGGCGCGCCGGCTCGGCCTTGCCGACCGCGCGAGTCTCGGCTACGGCATTGCGCGGCGCGTGTTTCTGGGCGAGCTCCTGCGTGCACTCGCGCTCGGAGTGGGGCTCATGCTCGCCGTGGTTGCCGTGATGTTCGGCACGGGGTTGAGAGTGTGGCAACCGGACCTTGACCTGCATCCCGCAGTCTTGACGTCTCTTGCAGTGAAGGCGCTTTTGAGCGGGCTCGCCACGGCCTTCATTGAGGAGACCTTCCTGCGTGGCGCCATGTTCAGCGGCATCGCACGTGAATCCGGCGCACGAGCGGCGATCATCCTCACCGCGCTGATATACGCGGCTACGCACTTCATTGCCCGCTACCACATCCCGGCGGAACTCGTCGTCCCGCAGAGCGGGTTCGAGATGGTCAAAGGCTCACTGCAGGCATTCGCGAATCCGCTTGCGATAGGTGATGCGTACCTTGCCCTCTTTGCGGTCGGAGTGCTGCTCGCCGCCGTGCGCGCGGCCACCGGCAATATCGCCGCCTGCATCGGACTGCACGCCGGGTGGGTTTGGATCATGCTCCTGGTGCGCGAGACTTCCGTGCCTGATGCGACGCACCGACTGGGTTATCTCCTGAGCAACTTTGATGGCTTTGTCGGTTGGCTGGTGCTCGCCTGGATCATTGTAATTGGCTGGCCCCTCTATCGCTTCTACGTCCGCCGCACGCGCTCTATACGACACGTTGGATGAGCGGACTTAGGCGTTCCAGGCGTGCGAGCGGGTCGTCGAGCTCAAGACAGTACTGCTTGTCGGAAAGACTCAGCGGCAGAATTTCGGCGAGCCGGTACCCCACCCATGCGCAATCCTCGAAGTGCTTCGTGACGCCTTCGTAGAAATCGCCGAGCTCCGGCAAGACTTTGCGCAAAAGCCGGCCGAGATGCTGATACTCGCCGGGCAATTCTATCTCGCGCTCCGCGGCGAGCCAGTCAACTTCGCCGAGATTCAGTCCGTCGTTCTGCACGCGACGGCCACGCAACTGAAACTTGCGCACGCCCATACACGTGACGCCGAGCAGTCCGTCCGGCAGCGAGTAGAAGTCGGCAATCCGGGCCGTGGTGCCGACCGTGGCGGTGGCGGTGACTGCACCGGTCTCAGCCCCGCCTTCCATGAGCACCACGCCGAAGGCCGTCTGCGCGCGCAGGCTACGCCGCACCATGTCTATGTAGCGCGGCTCGAAGATACGCAGCGGCAAAGGGCCGCCGGGGAAGAGCACGGTGTGCAGCGGGAAGAGCGCAATCTCCTCGGCCGCAGACACCGGATCAGCCATCGGTGGCGCCCGCGTAGCGCGCCTGCAAAGCCGCGAGGAGCCGCCCATGCAGGCCGCCAAAGCTGCCATTGCTCATCACGAGTACCTGATCTCCCGGACGCAGTCCCCCAACGAGATCCGCACTGAGCGCGTCCAAGTCGCGGCGCAGGTGGCCACGCTCGCCGAGCGCTGCGACGACCGCCTGCACGTCCCAGCCCAGATCGGGAGGCGCGTAGATCCATACCTCGTCAGCCGCGGCGAACGCCGGCGCCAGCGCATCCCGATGCACGCCCATGCGCATGGTTTGCGAGCGCGGCTCGAGCACGGCGATGATGCGCGCACCGTTGACGCGCTCACGCAGGCCGGCGAGCGTCGTCTGGATCGCCGTCGGATGATGGGCGAAATCATCATAGATGACTATGCCGGCTACTTCTCCGCGCACCTGCATGCGACGCGCGACTCCCTTGAAGGCGCGCAGCGCCTCGACCCCCTGGGCCACGGGAACCCCCGCATGGCGCGCGGCTGCGAGGGCGGCAAGCGCGTTGTCGACGTTGTGAGCGCCGATGAGAGACCACTGCACCCGACCGTGCAGCGTTGCGCCTTCGAAGACATCAAACGACGACCCGTCGGTCACACCGGGCGCGAGGCGGCTCGTCCACAGCGCACCGGCTGCGCGCGCCCCGCCCGCGAAACCCTCGCGCGGCGTCCAGCATCCCATGGCGAGAGTCTCTGCTAGGCGCGCATCTGCGGCGTTCCAAAGAATGCGCCCGCTTCCGGGCACGGTGCGCACCAGATGATGAAACTGGCGCTCGATGGCCGCGACGTTCTCATAGATGTCGGCGTGGTCAAACTCGAGATTGTTGAGCACCAGAGTACGCGGACGGTAGTGGACAAACTTCGCCCGCTTGTCAAAAAATGCCGTGTCGTATTCGTCCGCCTCAATGACGAAGAAAGGCGCTCGACCAAGACGGGCGCTGGCCTCAAAGTTGCCCGGCGCGCCGCCGATGAGAAAACCGGGCGAGCGACCCGCGTGCTCGAGAATCCAGGCGAGGAGAGATGCGGTCGTCGTCTTGCCGTGCGTGCCCGCAACCGCCAATACCCAGCGCCCCTTCAGGATCTCGCGTGCGAGCCATTCCGGGCCGGAAGCTTGCGGGATGTCGCTCTCGAGCAGGGCCTCGATGACCGGTTGGCCGCGAGTCATGACATTGCCGACCACGACCACATCGGGCCGCGGCGTCAGCTGCGAGGCCGCGAAGCCCTCAATGAACTCGATGCCCAGAGCCTGCAACTGCGTGCTCATCGGCGGGTACACGTTCTGGTCCGAGCCGGTGACGCGATGCCCCGCGGCCTTCGCAAGGGCTGCTACCCCGGCCATGAATGTACCGGCAATGCCGAGAATATGGACGTGCATAGGCGCCTGTCAGAGCATGCCGGAAAACAGATACAGCAGCAGAATCTGGCCCGCAAGGTACTGCAGAATGACGAGTGCGACGCAGGCAGGCGTCGCCCATTCAAGAGCTGCCTTGAGCACGCGCGCATTGGCAGCCACCGTCCATATGACGATCGCAAGTCCCAGCATCGAGATCGGCAGGCGCCATGTGTCATCATCGGAGAATTGACGCACGAGCCACACTGCGGAAATCCATAACGGCGCCAGCACGGCCTGATACCCAAACACGGCGGTGGTGGTTTGCAGGAAGCGCTCCGGGCGTTTAAGAAGCCTCAGCAGTAACGCATACCATACGAAGACGAATACGACCTCCACCACGAGTTGCCCGAACCAGTGTCCCGGAATCGGCGGCAGCGCGGCACTGACGAGGCAGTTGATGATGAAGAAGGCCGCCGCTGTGCCTGCCAGCAACGCGGCCGATGCCGGCAGGTCCTGCGGACCCTTACGCATGAGCGCGATTTGAACAAACAGGCGGACCAGCTCTTTCATTTCGGTCAGGTCCGCGATGTCTATTCCGATAAGCTAACGGAAGCCCGATTCTACAGATCCTCGTTAAACGCGTTGCAGCCCATCATCACGACCCAAGACGGCCTTACGGCGCTCGCCACTCGCCTGGCGGCGGCGAACGCCTTTGCTGTCGACACTGAGTTTCTGCGCGAGCGCACCTATAGGGCGGAGCTGTGTCTGATCCAGGTCGCAACGAGCGATACCGCGGCATGCATCGATCCGATCCTGCTGCCGGAGCTTGCCGCACTGGCGCAGCCCCTCACCCTGGGATCTGCGGTGAAGGTGATGCACGCCTGCCGTCAGGACCTCGAAGTGCTGTATCCCGTGGCCGGTTTAGTAGGCCCGGTGTTCGATACGCAAATCGCCGCCGCGCTTACCGGAGCGCCGGCTCAGGTCGGCTATGCGGACCTCGTACGCCGGCTCCTCGGCTGCGACTTGGCGAAAGCCCACACGCGCACGGACTGGTCGGTGCGGCCCCTATCGCCGGAGCAGATCGAGTATGCGCTCGATGACGTGCGCTACCTCCTGCCGCTCAAGGCTCATCTGGAAGGACAGATTGAACGGCTGGGTCGAACGGCCTGGCTCGAGGAGGAGCTGGCGGCGCTCGCCAGTGCCGGCAATTTTTCCGTCGATCCGCAAGCTGCCTGGTTGCGGGTGAAAGGTCTGCACGGACTCGATGCGACGCGCGCGCGGCTGCTGCGCGATCTTGCGGCGTGGCGCGAGCGACGCGCGATCGACCGCAACCGGCCGCGCGGATGGATACTCGAGGAGGCTGCGTTGCGCGAAATCGTGCTGCGCGTTCCGCGCACGCATGCCCAGCTCGCCGGTGTTGCAGATTTGCCGGCAAGCACCCTCAAGCATTGCGGCGAGGAGATTCTCGCGTGCATCGCAGCTTCGGGCATCCCCGAGCCACCGCCGCCGCTTGATCCGCGGGTGCGCCCCGATCCGGCGCGCACGGCGCTCGTGCGCAAGCTCGCCGACCTCAATCAGGCAATCGCCCTGGAACTTGGCATGAGTTCAGAGGTTCTGACAACTCGGCGCGAGCTCGAGCAGCTCGCGGACGGTCGACGCGACCTGCCAGTCCTGCACGGCTGGCGGCACGGCGTTGTGGGTGAGCGTTTGGTTGCGGCTTTGTAGCTAAATCTCTCGAGCACGCGCGCGTGCGGCCGGGCCAGTGCTAAAGTAGGTGGCTGTGGACGAGAACGGCGATCCGGACGATCTGCTCACGACCGAACGCGCTGCGCGCCTCGAAGCTGAGCGCGCCAGCCATTTGAAGGACGAATTCCTGGCGGCGCTGGGTCATGAGCTGCGTACTCCGCTGAATGCGATTCTCGGATGGGCGCGTCTGCTCGAACTCGGCCGCCTCTCCCCGGAAGAAGCTCACGGCGGTGCACAAACGATCGTGCGCAACGTGCGGGCACTTTCTCAGATTGTCAACGACGTGCTCGACGTAAGCGGCATGGTGAGCGGCAAGACGCGCATCGATCCCGAAGAAACGGACGTGTGCGAGGTCATCGAAGCGGCGCTCGAGAATTTGAAGCCGACCGTGCAATCCAAGGGCATAGAGCTGCACAAGCACCTGGGCGAGACGAAGTGCCTGGTGTTTGGCGATCCGCACCGCTTGCAGCAGATCATGTGGAACTTATTGAGCAACGCCGTGAAATTCACGCCGCGGCGAGGCCGCGTGACGGTGCGCCTGGAATGCGCTGGCGCCACCTGCCGGATCGCCGTGAGCGATACGGGCGATGGCATTCCAAGGGAGCTGCTGCCCTACGTGTTCGATCGTTTCCGCCAGGCACGGGCGGCAACGACGACACCCAACCGCGGCCTCGGACTCGGGCTCGCCATCGTCAAACAGCTGGTTGAGCTGCACGGCGGCAATGTCGCAGTCGAAAGCGACGGTGTGGGTCACGGCGCCACGTTCACCGTCCTGCTGCCGCGCCTCGCATCCCTCGAGGAGACATCCGGGTCGGTGCCTGTGCAGTCGAATGGAGCCGTCACAGCGGATCCGAGCCGCTAGTCGCGGCGCGCCGGGTTAGCGCGAACGCTTGGGCGTCGTGCGATTGCGCGTCCGCGGCGCGCTCAAGGCTCCTGCGGGCGGCCGATGACGCCGTGCCAGCGCGGGTCGTTTGGAAATTCCGAGCGCCGCATCCAGCCGCTTGGCCACCTCAGAAACGCTTCCCTCGGCCTTGATCACGCGCAACAGACTCTGGCCGCGGTAGAACTCCACCAGTGGCTTGGTTTTCTCCTCATAGACTTTGAGGCGTTCGGCGACCGTATGTTCGTTGTCATCGGGACGCTGAAAGAGCCGATGCGGTCCGCCCACCTTCGGACAGATCTCGTCCGCGGCGCCGCAGCCGCCTGGCGTGCTCACATTGAAGACGCGCCCGCAATCGCGGCAGGTGCGCCGGCCCGAGATGCGCCGCACTAGCTCCGCACGATCCACGTCCATCAGCACGACGCCGTCGAGCGGCTGCCCGAGCTTCGCGAGCATGGCATCCAGGGCGGTCGCCTGTTCGATGTTGCGCGGAAAGCCGTCGAGAACAAATCCCTGACGCACATCGGCCGCGCCGAGACGCTCGGCGATGATGCCAAGGACAATGCCATCCTCGACCAGACCGCCTGCATCCATGGCGGCCTTGGCGCGAATCCCTAAGGGTGTGCCGGCCGTAACCGCGGCGCGCAGCAGATCGCCGGTGGAGATCTGCGGCATGCCCCTTTCTTGCGCCAGACGCTGCGCCTGAGTGCCCTTGCCAGAGCCCGGCGCACCCAGGAGAACTATTCTCATAATCGACAAGCCCGGGCCAACTGCGACAGCAGGGCCGCCACGTTACCGGCGCCTCCCCGCGAGGTCAAACGACCGCGTGTACGCGTGCCGCCGCGAGCCCGGCTGCGCTATTCTTGCAGGCATGAGAAAAGCGACACCCAAGAATGCGTTTTACGCTCAGTCGGGCGGCGTGTCGGCAGTCATCAATGCCTCCGCCTGCGGCGTCATAGAAACCGCAAAACGACATCCAAAGCACATTGGCAAGCTGTTCGCGGGCCGCGACGGCATCGTCGGCGCACTCACCGAGAATCTCATCGATGTGAGCCGTGAGAGTGCCGCGACGATCCGCGGGCTCAAGCACACCCCGGCGGGTGCTTTCGGATCGGCGCGCTTCAAATTGAAGAGCCTCGAGCAGAACCGCGCCGAGTATGAACGGCTCATTGACGTCTTCCGCGCGCATGACATCGGCTATTTCTTTTATAACGGCGGCAATGACTCCATGGACACTGCGCTCAAGGTGTCGCAGATCGGTGCAGCACTCGACTTCCCGATCACTTGTCTGGGCGTCCCGAAAACAGTCGACAACGACCTGCCGCACACCGACTGCTGCCCGGGATTCGGTTCGGTGGCGAAATACGTCGCCATCTCAACTCTCGAGGCGGGCCTTGATGTGGCCTCCATGGCGAGAACCTCGACCAAGGTCTTCGTCCTCGAGGTGATGGGGCGGCATGCGGGTTGGATCGCCGCAGCGGGCGGACTTGCGGGCACGAAGCCCGCGCAGCCACCCCATATCATCCTGTTTCCGGAGATCCCATTCGTGCGCGAGGAGTTTCTCGAGCGGGTGAAGCAGTGCGTCAGCCGCTATGGATACTGCGTCGTCGTCGCCTCCGAGGGCTCAGCCTACGCGGATGGCAAGTTCCTCGCCGACGCGGGCACGAAGGATGCCTTCGGCCACACGCAGCTGGGCGGGGTCGCACCGGTCGTCGCAAACATGATCCGCGAAGCGTACGGTTACAAGTACCACTGGGCGGTGGCTGACTACCTGCAGAGAGCCGCGCGCCATATCGCCTCGCGCGTCGACGTCGAGCAGGCCTACGCGGTCGGCAAAGCCGCCGTGGAGCTCGCGGTCCAGGGCGTGAATGCGGTCATGCCGACCATCGTGCGCCGCTCGTCACGACCCTACAGGTGGACCGTCGGCCACGTGCCGCTCGCGCAGGTCGCAAACGTTGAAAAGAAACTGCCACGCTCGTTCATCACTGCCGACGGTTTCGGCATCAGCACTGCCTGCCGCCGCTACCTTGAGCCGCTCATCGGTGGCGAGGCGCCCCCACCCTATCGCAACGGCCTGCCCGAATACGTGCGAATCAAGGGTGTCGCAGTGCGGCGCAAGCTTAGAGCCGAGTTCAAGGTCTGAGCGGCGGCGCCGGCACCGACGAGCGCGGCCGCCATGTTATAGTGCGCAGCCGCGTGGCGGCCGGACGGGTGCCAGAATGGGCCGGGCTCGCCGAAAGAACACCAATCAAATGAATCTCCTGGAGGATTGCTGATGGATCCCACGATGTGGCTGTGGCTCGCAATCGGCGCCGGTGCGCTCGCCGTTCTCTACGGCGTATTCTCGACGCTATCCATCCTGCGCCTGCCCACGGGCAACGCGCGCATGCAGGAGATAGCGGCAGCCATTCAAGCGGGCGCTCAGGCCTACCTCAACCGTCAATATTCGACCATCTTCATTGTCGGCGTCGTGCTGTTCATCGCGATCGGCTTCGCGCTCAAGAGCTGGGCGACCGCTGGCGGTTTCGCGGTAGGCGCCATCCTCTCCGGACTCACCGGGTTCATCGGCATGAACATCTCGGTGCGCGCCAACGTGCGCACCGCGCAGGCAGCCAACAATGGGCTGAACGCCGCACTCAGCGTTGCATTTCGCGGCGGCGCGATCACCGGGATGCTGGTCGTGGGCCTGGGTCTCATTGGCGTCGCCGGCTACTTCGCCATACTGCGCCCCCAGATTGGGGATGCCGCTGCGCTGCACTCACTGGTCGGTCTCGCCTTTGGCGGCTCGCTCATCTCAATATTTGCCCGTCTGGGCGGCGGCATCTTCACCAAAGGCGCGGATGTCGGTGCGGATCTGGTCGGCAAAGTCGAGGCAGGGATACCCGAGGATGACCCGCGTAACCCCGCGGTGATCGCCGACAACGTGGGTGACAATGTCGGCGACTGTGCCGGCATGGCGGCGGATTTGTTTGAGACCTATGCCGTGACGCTGATCGCGACCATGTTGCTTGGCGGTCTGCTATTTGCGCCGCAGGGCCCGCAGGCATCGCTCGCCGCAGTCCTCTTCCCGCTCGCCTTGGGTGCAGCCTCCATTGTCTCTTCGATCATCGGCACTTTTTTTGTTTCCACGCGCGATGGCGGCAAGATCATGAATGCCCTCTACAAGGGCGTCGTCGTCTCGGGTGTCGTATCGGCGGTATTGTTCTACTTCATCACCCATGAGCTCATGCCCGAACAGGCTTCAGCGCTCTTCGGCTGCTCGCTCATTGGGCTCGCCCTGACGGCCGCACTCATGATGATCACGGAGTACTACACGGCGACGGAGTATTCGCCGGTGCGCGGAATCGCCTCCGCATCGCAGACCGGCCACGCGACCAACATCATCGCGGGCCTCGGGATCTCCATGAAGTCGACCGCGCTGCCGGTAATTGCGGTGTGCTTCGCCATATGGGGCGCCTACCGTTTCGGCGCCCCGCAGGGCATCGGTTTGTACGGCATCGCCATCGCCGCCACGGCGATGCTGTCGATGACCGGCATGATCGTCGCCCTGGATGCCTATGGGCCCATCACCGACAACGCGGGTGGAATCGCCGAGATGGCAGGCCTGCCCAAACAAGTGCGCGACATCACGGACCCGCTGGATGCGGTCGGTAATACGACCAAAGCGGTCACCAAGGGCTATGCCATCGGCTCAGCGGCGCTCGCGGCGCTCGTGCTGTTCGCCGATTACACACACAACCTGCAGGCCGCGGGCAAGCTTGTGGATTTCTCGCTGTCGGATCCTGCCGTGATCATCGGCCTCTTCATCGGCGGTCTCGTGCCCTATCTCTTCGGCGCGATGGCCATGGAGGCCGTCGGACGTGCCGCAGGTTCCGTTGTCGTAGAAGTGCGCCGCCAGTTCCGCGACATCAAGGGAATCATGGACGGCACCGGCAAACCGGATTATTCGCGCGCGGTGGATCTGCTGACGCGTGCAGCGATCCGCGAAATGATCATCCCGTCGCTGCTGCCCATTCTCGTCCCCATCGTGCTGGTATTCCTGCTCAATGCGATGATGGGACCCGGTGCGGGCGTGAAGGCGCTCGGCGGCCTCCTCATCGGGACGATCGTCACGGGATTCTTCGTTGCGATATCCATGACGACCGGTGGTGGCGCTTGGGATAACGCGAAGAAATACATTGAGGAAGGCCACTACGGTGGCAAGGGGTCCGATGCGCACAAGGCGGCCGTGACCGGCGATACCGTGGGCGATCCCTACAAGGACACGGCCGGCCCCGCCATCAATCCGCTGATCAAGATCATCAATATCGTGGCACTTCTTTTGGTGCCACTGCTTTAGGGCGCGAGTATCAACCGCGCCCGGCGCGCGTCTCGGTCAGCATTGCGCTCACAAGACTATTCAGCCGCTGGCAGAACTCGGCGACCGGTGCATCAGCGGCGGCCTGCTTGTCAGCAAGGGCCGTACTGATTTCGGTGAGCCGCCGCTCGATTCGATCATCCACCCTCATGGTATGGGTGAGCAGCGCGCTCACGCAGGAGGTGATTTCCGCATCGAGCGCACGCGCGTCCGTGCCCGCGATTTCAACGCCGGTGAGTTCACGGGGATAGCCAGCTTCCAGGTGTTGGCGCCACAATCGCGCTAGCTGCATGCCGTAGTGTCCTTGGACCTGTTGTTATTCGTTATTCCGGCGACCTTATTACCACGCTCGCCGCGCGACTGCACTGTCGCGATATACTGCGATCGGCCCCGATTTGATGCCTAATGTGAGGGTAATAAGCCTCAGTCTGCCGAAGTAGGTCACGCCGGGTGCATTAAGTAGCTGATTGTCCACGGCCTTTAGCCGGGCCAAATCTGTTGCTTCTTGGACTCATGCGCGCCCGCCGTGCGTGGCCGGTGGACACATCTTGGAGCTTATTAAGGAGCCCTTAATGAATTCAAAGACCGCCATCCTCGCAGCCGCAGTTGGCAGCTTATTTACCCTCGCCGCCCCCTCAATCCTCGCGGCTGACGATCCCACGACCGAAAAGTGTTTTGGCGTGGCCAAGGCTGGCAAAAATGACTGCGCCGGTCCGGGGCACGTGTGCGCTGGACTGGCGAAGACGGATGGCAACCCGGATGAGTACGTGACGCTTCCCAAGGGTACCTGCGAGCGCATCGTCGGTGGCATCCTCAAGCGCAACGAGACCTGATGTCATGAGCCAGGCGGCTCGCTTAAGCGGTATCGGACTTCGCTCGCAGCACCATGCCGAATTCCTAAAGCGCCGCCCCGCGGTCGGCTGGGTGGAAGTGCACAGCGAGAACCATTTTGCGCGCGGCGGTTGGCAGTGCGAAGTGCTCGCTGACGTTCGCGCTCATTATCCGCTCAGCCTGCACGGCGTCGGGCTTTCCATTGGGTCGACCGATCCGCTCGATCACGCGCACCTGGCGGAGCTTGCACGCCTGGAGCGCGACTTCGACCCGCTACTGGTGTCCGAGCATCTCGCCTGGGGATCGGTGGACGGGCGCTTCATGAATGATTTGCTGCCGCTGCCCTACACGGAAGAAGCCCTGCACCATACCGCGGGCCGAGTGCGCGCAGTTCAGGACGTCCTCGGACGTCAAATCCTGATCGAGAACGTATCGAGCTATGTTGAATTCAATGACTCCGCGATGGCAGAGTGGGAATTTCTGGTTGCACTCGCTGCCGAATCCGGCTGCGCGCTCCTCCTCGACGTCAATAACCTGTATGTGAATGCAATCAACCATGGCTTCGATCCATGCGTTTATCTGCATTGCATTCCGCCGCAGGCAGTGCAGGAAATCCATCTGGCCGGCCATAGTGCCAGGCATCTGGAGACGCGCGAGCTGCTGGTCGACACGCATGCGGCGCCGGTATGCAGCGCGGTGTGGCACTTGTATGACGCGGCGCTCGATCGTTTCGGACCGGTGCGCACGCTCATCGAATGGGATGCGGATCTGCCCGAGCTCGATGTGCTGATCGCGGAAACCATGAAGATAGAGCACGTTCTGCAGGTGCGCCATGCCGACGCTGCGTGAATTGCAGCGCCGCTTCGCCGCGGCGCTTTTCACCAACACCGACGAACCGTGCAGTGCCGACATCCACGCTGCGGGCGGCGACAGCCGCGCAAGGCTCGGCATCTACCGCAATCAGCTCCACGCCGCCTTCGCGCGCACGCTCGCGCTCGAATATCCGGTCATCGAGCGCCTGGTGGGTGGGGAATACTTCCAACTGTTGGCACGTGAGTTTCAAGCCGCCCATCCCTCGCGCAGCGGCAATCTGCATCACATCGGCGCACCGTTTCGTGCCTTCCTAAAACAGCGCTTTGGCGGCGGCCGGTACGACTACCTGCCGGACGTCGCTGAATTGGAGTGGGCGGTGCAGGAGTGCGCAGTCGCTCCTGAGGCGCCGGCATTCGACCTGCAGGAGCTGCAGAGCCTCGATCCGGCTGACTATGCCGATCTGCACTTTGAGTTTCACCCGGCGTGCCGCCTGGTGAGCTCCCGATATCCGACGCTCGATATTTGGCGCGCCAATCAGACAGGCGCCGCCGTGACCGAAAGCATCGATCTTGCGAGCGGCGCGACCCACGTGCTCGCGCAGCGCAGTGCGCATGAAGTCGTATTTCATGTTCTGAGCGCGCCGGAATTCGTGTTTCTGCAGAATCTCTCTCAGGATTTCAGCCTGGGCGCGGCGCTCGAGGCCGCGCAGAAAAGCAATCCGGCCTTTGACCCGGGGCCGGCACTGCGCCGCTGCGTTGCTTTGCAGGCAGTTACGGGCACGAGGGTTCGGCAAATGTCCAGCAACGGGCCCCGCTGATCGCGCGGCGAGCGATGCACCGGGCAGAGCGGACCTCTGAACCGGCGCAATGGCGCGCGCGCCGCAGATTGCGGAAAATGCTCGTAGTAATGTTCCGGTCGCGGCGAGCGCGGCGAGCTAACCGCCGCACCGCCGCGGTCTTCTCAGGCACGGATGCCATTGCTGCGCTCACGGAATCCTTATGGATCAACTAACCTTGCCGCGATCCGACTTCGTGGACCAGGACAGCGCACTGGCGCACGAATGGCTCCTCACTAACGGCCTCGGCGGATTTGCCTGCGGCACGGTCGCGCAAGCCAACACACGCCGCTATCACGGTCTCCTGGTGGCCGCGCTTGCCCCGCCTGGCGAGCGCACACTCATGGTTGCCAAACTCGATGCCACTGTGAGCTACAAGGAAAAACAATACGAGCTTGCGTGCAATGAGTACGCCGATGGAACGACGTCGCCACGCGGCTTTACGTATCTGTCCGCATTTCATCTTGAGGACGGGATGCCCGTGTGGACCTACGCTCTTGCTGATGCGCGTCTCGAAGAGCGCATCTGGATGGCGCACGGTGGCAACACGACGTATGTCAGCTTCACGCTGCGGCACGCGACTGCGGCGCTGGACCTTGCGCTCTTGCCGCTATGCACCTATCGCGATTTTCACGCCCACACCCAAGGTGGCTGGCCCGTGGAGGTTTCCGCAGAAGCACGCGGGTGTCACGTCAGCACGTCCGCCGGCGCGCGTGTCTATCGCCTGCTAATCGATCGCGGCAGGTTCTTGCCGGGCGCGGACTGGTATTGGCATTTCCGTCAACGCCTGGAGGCAGAGCGCGGACTCGATGCGCTGGAGGATCTTTTCCGACCTGGGACTTTTCATGCACGGCTTGCGCCAAACGAAACGATAACCTGGATCGCAACCGCGGAGACCGAGACGCCGCTACCCGCCGCGGCGGCACTTGCCGCTGAAGTGAAGCGCCGCCAAGCGCTCGACGCGCAGTTGGCTGCGACGGTCCCGGCGTGGATCCGCACGCTCACCCTTGCCGCGGATCAATTTATCGTGACCCGCGTCACGGCCGATGATAAGGACCCGGGTACCACAATCATTGCCGGTTACCCATGGTTCGGCGCCTGGGGACGCGACACGATGATTGCGCTACCGGGTCTTGTGCTCGCGACGCAGCGCTACGCCGAGGGGGCTTCCATCCTGCGTACCTATGCCGCCTTCGTCAGCGACGGCATGTTGCCGAACCGCTTTCCCGACCGCGGCGAAGCTCCTGATTACAACACGGTGGATGCGACGTTGTGGTATTTCCACGCTTTGAGTGCCTATGTCGAGGCAAGCGCGGATCAGACGCTGCTGCGCGATCTGTTTCCGACGCTACTCGAAATCGTCGAATGGCATCGGCGCGGTACGCGCTTCGGCATCAAGGTGGACGCGGAGGATGGGCTGCTGCGTGCCGGTGAGCCGGGAGTGCAACTCACCTGGATGGACGCGAAGGTCGGCAGCCGCGTGATAACGCCTCGCATCGGCAAACCGGTCGAGGTCAATGCATTGTGGCACTTTGCGCTTGCGTGCATGGCAAGATGGGCGCAGATCCTGGGCGAGCAAAAGCTCGCAAAGCAATTCGAGCGCGCCGCCGCGCAGGTTGCGCGCAGCTTTGCGCGCGCCTTCTGGTGCGAATCGCGCGCTTATCTCTACGACGTCGTGGACGCGACCGAAGGCGCGCTCGACGCGCGCGGGCGGTTTGTGGACGCAAGCCTGCGTCCCAACCAGATTTTCGCAGTCGCGCTGGGAACGAAGCTGCTCGATGCGCGCCGCGCGCGCGCCGTGGTCGATGTCTGCAGCCGCGAACTGCTGACGCCCGTCGGTCTGCGCACGCTCGCGAGCGGTGATCCGCAGTATGCGGGCGCGTACCAGGGCGGCCCTGCAGAGCGCGATGCCGCCTACCACCAAGGCACGGTCTGGGCGTGGCTCCTCGGCCCCTTTGCCCTCGCCCACCATCGCGTCTATCAGGACGTCAACTATGCCTTGAGTCTGCTCACGGGTCTTGCACCGCATCTGGCTGAGGGTTGCCTCGGAACCATTGGCGAGATATTTGACGCCAATGTGCCCCATACGCCGCGCGGCTGCTTCGCGCAGGCCTGGAGCGTTGCCCAGACGTTGTCCGCCTGGCATGCGCTCACGCGCCGCGCGGCGGCCCCGGCTGTCGAATGACGCGATCGAGCGGCCAGCGTACTGTCCAGGCGCGCACGACGCAGGCCGCGCCTGGAAAAACCCACAGGTTCCCCGCCACCGATCACTTCCAAGGCGGGTTAATGGGCCGCGCGCCGGATCGGCACAGCGACTCAGGCCGTGCCCAACGCTTCGCGGGCAGCTTCAATGTCGTGCGCGATCGGAATGATGGTATCAACTCCAGTCGCCCTGAGAACCTGTTCGACCTGCTCGCTAGGTTTGTACAGCACCATGCGACCACCGCGCGCTTTTTGCGCCTTGGCGTTGCTGATCAGCGTGCGAATCCCAATGGATGCAATAAAGGTTACGTTGGAGAGGTCGACCAGAATCTGCGCCTTGCGCGTTGCAGTGAGTGCAGTGAACTTAAGATCGATCCGTTGCGTGCCGTTGACGTCCATCCGGCCGGAGAGGTTGATCTGCACAATTCCCGAGTCGAATTCATGAACCGCCAGCTCCATAGTCGCGCCTCTCTAAGGTTTCAAACGCCGGCCGATGCAGGATGCTCGTAATCGGAATATACCATCTGTCAATCCGCTCGGTGCCTGTAACCGTGGGTGCGCTGTAGGACTTTGCTTCAATGTACGACCGCGGCAGCCACGTTACAGTCCGCTCGGCGGCGCGTGCTCACGATGGTAGCGGTGAATGGCCCAAAGATAGATTTCCATTAGCGAGTTCTTCCCCAATTCCTCGATGATGTCATCGCGCCGGCTGCGGCTCGATGTGCGCCTGAGTTGCATTCGCGCCCGCTCAAACTGACTCAGCTGGTTACGGTATTGCCAAAGCAGCTCTTGCAACGCCATTTTATTCTGGCGCAGCTCCCAGACGCCGAGCACTACGGCGAGAGCGCCAGTGCAAAATGTCAGTACATTCTTCACCGGCAGCCCCGTGCGCGCATCGATGCGATGGAGCGCGGCATCGAAGAGCCACATCACAGCGAGTACGACGAGGACCGCTACAAACGCGCCGCTTTTCATTCGCCGGACCCAGAAGCGATGCCTCTCCATCGCAGCCACCTTGCGCGCAAAGTACTGATACTGGTCTTCGATCCACGCCTGCTCAACGAGGCGCGCTCGCAGCGCATACGTCTCGTTCGAATGGTCCATCGCGAGCTGCGCCGATTCGATCGAGTCGAGCGCGAAGCTGATCCAGCCAAAGCCCTGAAACCTGCAAATTCCAGTGAGCGCGACCAACTCCCTGGTCTGCATGCGACGATCTATGCCAGCGAGTGTCAAATAAAATCGCACCCGCAGCGTCTCTGCCAGCGCGCGGTAGGATAAATACTTGCTGAACCAATGTTTGGTCTGGAAGTAGTGATAGGCAAGCAAACTTATGAACAGGATTATCATACAGAACATCAGGAGAATTTTGTTTTCATCCAATTTGTCGTATATCAAATAGGCGAAACCGGTGGCAAACGCCATGATTCCGAACAAGTTGAACAACCCGTCCGAGCGGCGCTGCATGTAACCGGCCAGCGAATCCGCCTTGATGAATTGCCTGTCAATGTTCTCCAACGCCGGCGCGTCGCTCGTCGCCATCGTCACGAAGGTATCGCGCATCAATGAGGCGCTGCGCACCAGACGGCTATTGGCCGTGAACCGCGCGAAATCCTGGTTATATTCGTTCAAGTCAGTGAGCCGTCGCGTTAACGAAGATGGCATCGACATCTGCACGTCAACGACATCGTCACCAGCGGAGAGTAGATGACACGGCGCGTGCCGTGCACTTGCAGATGCGGCGTCATTGCTACGGCGCGCGGGCACCCAGAAGACCTGCTGCGCCGTCCCGTCCAGATCATGGACCGCAGTAGCGACCTCAATGCTATTGAGCGTTTCTCTTTGCTCGCCACGAACCCCCAGGAACCGAAACACTTGATCTGCCGTGTCGTGTGGAAAGCGCGACGATTTTCCATCCCAGAGCGCGAGCAGGAGGCTGCTGCGTCGAACGAGAACATCGCCGAGAATCGAACTGACGGCGGCGTGCACAGTACGAGCGTCGCCCGCCAGCACTTTGATCCAATGAACGCGCGGGTGATTGAAATCCTCCAGGGGACCAGCCTCGTGACCTGTCGCCTCGGGCGGCATGGGCGCGACGATCAACGCGTCGACCCACATGTCCAGCGCCAGGATCGCGCGCACGATCGTCGGACTCAAATCGCCGCGGGCGTCCAGCATGACTCTAACGTCGGTATCAGGTAGAAGGCGCTTTATTTCGACTAGAAAGCGCACGACTGCGTCTACCAGCGCTGGGGTTTGCGCCGGATCCAAGTCAGGATGGGCAATGAGGCCGATGATGAACGGCGAATTGTCGGACTGATAGGTGTTAATCAATGCCTAAACCGCCTGCGTGTCGAGTGCGCGAGGACGCACTTATGGCGAAAGTATGCACAAATTTAGTACGCACGAGCGGCAGCCATATGATCCCCCAAGCTTTATCTTAAGAGATGGAGTGCGACCCTGGCGCATCCGTAACAACACTTGCTGGCTTTCAAAGGGCAGCGTCAGAGCATTTTTCAGGCCTTCTCAGGACTCGCAGCAATTCTGTGTGCAATAGCGCTTGCAAGCGTGGCCGAGCGCGTTTGTGCCAAACCGGGAATTGCGGGCGGCTAAATCCCGCGGGAGGTCATAGAAACTTGGACCTTTCAAGCATTTAGAGCTACATTTCCCGTCAAACATTTCTGCGACCAGCCGCACCCTCGCGGGTGACTGGGTGGCTTGCACATCGGGGGAAGATCGGGTGGATCAGCCAAAGTATCGGGCGTTCCTCAGCTATAGCCATCGCGACGCGAGGTGGGCCGGCTGGCTGCACAAGCGGCTCGAGGGATATCGGCCGCCGAAGAATCTGGTCGGCACCCGTACCGTGCGCGGCGTCGTTCCCAAACGCCTGACACCGGTGTTCCGCGATCGCGAGGAACTGGCGAGCGCAACCGATCTCGGTACGGTCATCAGCGAGGCGCTGCAGGAGTCCGCGTGCCAGATCGTGATCTGCTCACCGCAGGCGGCGAAATCGCGCTGGGTGAACGAGGAGATCATCGCCTTCAAGCGGCTCGGCCGCGAGGACCGGATCTTCTGCCTGATTGTTGCGGGCGAGCCCAACGCCACGGACCAACCGGGCGCCGCCGAGGAAGAATGCTTCCCACCAGCGCTGCGCTTTCGGCTCGGCGCGGATGGCCAGTTAAGCAGTGTTCGGACAGAGCCCATCGCAGCAGACGCGCGCGCTGGCAAGGACGGCAGGCAGGCGGCGAAGCTCAAATTGATCGCCGGGGTGCTAGGCGTCGGCTACGACGCACTGCGGCGCCGCGAGCAACAGCGGCGCAACCGGCGATTGTTCGCCGTGACCTGTGCGGCGCTTGCTGGCATGGTGGTGACGAGCGGCCTTGCCGGCTACGCCCTGCTCCAGCGTGCGGCTGCCCAGAGACAGACCACGCTCGCGGAAGCGCAAGCCGAGACAGCGAAGCAGACCACCAATTTTCTTGTGGATCTTTTTCGCATCTCCGACCCGAGCGAGGCGCGTGGCAATAGCGTCACTGCACGCGAAATGCTGGATAAGGGTGCCGCACGGATTGACCGCGAGCTTGCGCAGCAGCCTGCGATCCAGGCGACGCTGATGGACACCGTCGGGACGGTTTACATGGGACTCGGCCTCTATAAGGAGGCTCGGCCGCTGCTCGATCGGGCCGTCGAGCAGCGCCGCCGATTCGCCGCCGCAGATCCGACCGTTCTCAGCGCTTCACTCAGCCACTTAGGCGACCTGCAGACCCTGCAGGCTAATTTCGATGCGGGCGAGAGGAGCTATCGCGAGGCGATCACCCGCGAGGCGGCGCAGCCAGATACACCGCAGAACCGCGCGGTACTGGCCGATACTACTCATGGCCTTGGAATGGTGCTGGAGCGCCAGGGACGCTATGCGGACGCCGAGCGCAGCTTCCGCAAGGCGCTCGCCCTGCAGCGCCAGGTGCTCGGAACGGACCATGCGGACATCGCGCGCACCTTGCAGGATTTGGCCAAGGTGATCGACGAGAGCGGCAATCTGAAGGCGGCGATCCCGGTGATGCGTGAGGCACTAGACATGCAGCGCCGCCTCAACGGAGCGCAGGCTGACCCGCGGTTCGCCGAGGCGATCAATGACATGGGCGCGTTGCTCTATGAAGGCGGCGATTACGATGCCGCGGAGACGCTGTATCTCGAGGCGATCGCGATGAAGCATCGACTGCTCGGCGAGAAGCATCCGGAAATCGCAATGACCTTGGGAAATCTGGCGCGCGTGCTGCAAAACAAGGGCGACCTCAGCGGCGCCGAGGCGAGGTTCCGCGAGGCGCTTGCAATGCAGCGCGAGACGCTAGGCGACGTCCACCCGGATGTTGCCAACACTCTCAACAATCTGGCCTTCGTACAGTATGACCACGGCGACAGGCAGAATGCGGTTGCGACGGAGCGCGAGTCGCTGCGCGTATATCAGCAGCTCTTCAAAGGCGATCACCCCGAGGTTGCCCGCATCGAGAACCGCATCGGCTTCTGGCTGACGCAGGACGGCCAGTACGACGAAGCAGATCGCAACCTGCAGGACGCACTCGCGATGCGCCGACGTCTCTTCGGCGATCAGCATCCGGACGTTGCCAGCAGCCTTGATCATCTCGCGATCCTCCAGGTTGCGCGCGGTGAAATCGCCGCTGCGCTCGTGTCCGCGCGCAGCGCGGTCGAGATCTTCACCGCAGCCCTTTCGCCCACGCATTGGAAGACTGCCGTGGGCGAGTGCGCTGAGGGTGCGGCGCTCACCGGCCTTGGCCGCTTGGCTGAAGCTGAACAGTTGTTGAAGCACGGCATCGGCATCCTCAGCAAGGATCCTGATGCACCCGCGGCCTATCGCGATCTCGCGCAGAGTTACCTCGCCCAACTGCACGCGCGTCAAAATGGCCGAGCTCGCGTTGGCACCGCTGCAATCGCAACCGTGCCACCACTGGCAGTGGCGCGTTTACCATAAGGCGGCCGGCGGCAGTTCACTTCGGGAATCTCGTGCTATCAGCTGAAAGACTTGTCAAAGACTTCCGTGCTAGGCTCGGATCAAATAACCCTGCGTAACAAGGCACGGACGCAGTAGTTCGGCAAATCGCAGCGGGGGGAAGCAGTGTATGAATGGCGGTTGCGTATGACCGAATCTTCGGTCGTACGGCTGGCATGCGTGCTCGCCGTACTTAGCATGGTCGCGGAGGCGTCGGCTGCCGCGCCTGCGCCGTCGATTGCGACTTCGAACTTCAGCAATGAGACGGATGGAGCTAACAACAACGCCATCTACAGCGTCGCCGTCACGCCGCAGACGGCATTGCCGCCCGCACTGGCTCTGAATGTGCTGCCGAATATCAATCCTCTGGCGCCTATGCCTTGGACCTACGCCGGCTTTAATTCGCTCGTGTGGGTGGCGAGCACTCAGCCCGGCGCCACGGTCGATCTCGTCGCCTCGCAGACTGAATCGGGCAGCGCCATCTGGCGCTTCTTCGGCCCGAACTTTTCGGGCGTCTCATCGTCGCCGCAGGCCGCGCCCGGCGCGGTGCAGATCTGGTACTGCGGCGAAGGTTGCACGGGTCCGCAAGGCCCCGTCTCACTCGCTGTCGATAGCAACGGGACTCTGTATGTCCTCAGCGACGACTATGCGCCCAATTGCGGTGACGGAGGATCGAGCATCGTTGAGCTTTGGGCATTCCCGGCAGTACCCATCTCTGCCGCCAATCCTGCCGGATTCGCCTCGACTCCCGTTCTCATCGACTCAGACATCGCTGGCACTGGGGGCGCGGCTTGCGCCGCCCGCGATTATTCACAAATTAATATCGACGCTGGTGAAGCGGGCCTCACGAGCGAGTACCCCTATGAGCTCTCGGTGATGGATCTGATGATCGCACCGACAGGTGTGGCCGCGCCTCTCACCGCGAACGATGTGCTCGTGTTGTTCGGGGATTCGGGCACTTGTTCGCCGTCGGTCAATCCCACCAGCTGCACCGGCAATCCGATTGCGCTGCTCGCGGATTACAACAGCACGACGCTCGCCGGTTTGGTGACGGGAGCGAGTTCTAACTATTACGGCAGCGGGCCGAACGCGCCCGTGCCGCTCACCGTGGTGAACTCGAGCGACATCACCGGCTGGGGAACCGAGCTCGACTCGGGGAATGAAACCGAATACTTCTATCCGGAAAATGGGGTCAGCCTCGCCGATTGGCCGTCCAACTCCACGATTCTGCTCATGACCTCACTCGGGAATATCTACAACTTCACGTGGACTAGCACTACTGAACCTGGGGTGCCTCCGGTCTATTCGGTATTGACCAATGCGCCCTTCTGGACCGGCCTACCCGCCGTGTGTCTGAGTGGGGAAACTTCGACGCCCTGCCCGCCAAATTTGGCCAATGGATCTTACAATGTTGGCACGTTGCGAACGGCCGGCAATCCGTTCGCGTTTGTCACGGCCTATACGGAAGGCGAAGGTCCCGGACCAGAAGGAGGCAGCAGTCCCTCCCAACTATTGTCTTTAGATGGCGCTCACACGCCACAGACCGTGACGGAAAATGACGGACCGTTGGCTGGGCTTGCGGTCAGCGGGAGCGTTCCGCCGCCGTCCGGGGGTGGCACGGGCACGAGCCAGAGTTGCACGATGCCGGGCGGATGCAACATTACCGGTGGCGTACAACAGCAGATCATGGGAACTGCGGCCGCGATTGCTGCGGTCGACGCCCTCACGCCTCCGAATAACGCCATTACCGAAAACATCTGCATTGTTCAGCAGGACCCGCGTCTCATCTGCAATGCGCATGCATCGCCGACCAACCCCTACTACAACTCCAGGAAATTGCCGGTGTCGGCCGTATGTCCGACGACGCCCCCCCAGCACTCGTTCGGCACCACCTTCATCCCGGACTACATGTGCGGCAATTACGGCCCGACGGGCGAAGGCAGCGGCACCGGCTTCGTCGTAATTCAGGGGATCGCGAAGGGAGTCGACGCGATTCCGAACCTATTGGATTACAGCGACGCCAATCCTGATTACTTCTTTGGCTCAACTGCGACCTCCTGCTCGGAGCAGCCGTTGGCGGATATTCTCTTCGGCTGGTCGACATGGAGTGGCGACACCAACATCGAAGGCTTCATCCCCGAAGGTCGGGATATGATTGAGCTGACCTATGGCTGCGGGACCTCTAAGGGCACCAGCAGCGGTATGTCGCTGCTGCTCGTCGGCGGCAAACTGAATTTGAATGGGGTCACCGAGTTCAGGCCCGGCAACCTCGTGAGCTTCGCCGAATTCAAGTACAACAATCTCCTTGAGGACGTTTCGGTTGCGCCCATTGACGGCAGGCAGAAAATTCGGCTTTTGGCCATCATCGTCGAAAGCGAATCATTCCTGATCGAGGGCAATACCCAATGCGCGGCGAAAAAACTCTGGCGCGCGGACAAATTCGTGTCAGATCATGCGAGTCACTTCCACGGCACACCCGGTCAGGACCCGAACCCCTATGGGCGCAGCCGCTCGCGTCTGGCGAACCTCTTCTTTACGGTCTATTCCCGCATTGAGGGTAATCCGCCTCCGTCGGTGTGGCCGGTGTCTAAGCCGCCTGGAATATGCGTGGGTAATGTGGATATCGACAAGGATGGGTACTAAGCAGGAGTGCTGAGCCCAGTAGCGGGACGTCGGCCGCGCGTCGTCAAGCGGCGCGCGGCGGCCGGGTTGCCAACCTGAGCTACGTGCCCGAATATGGTGTGCGCGCGGCCGGGGAACGGCAGCGCGGCCCGTAGCACCGAGGAGTGAGGAGAATGCGCGCGTCTCCCGCGGCAGCAGCCGCGCCGGAACTTCAAGCAGACGTGCGCGAGGCCGCAGCGCCGCGGGCTGTGCAAGTGCACGCGCCGCTGAAGCGGGCATCGGCGCGGCAAATGGCGCAGTCGGCCAGAGCTAGCCTACGCACGCGCGCACAACGTCTGCTGCGGCCGGACAGGCCGTTTGGCCGGGCGTTCGAAAACATCATTCTCGCGCTGATCATCCTCAGCGTCGCCTCCGTTATTTTGGAAGAGACCCACGGCCTGCCCGCATGGGCCAAACGTGCGTTCTATATAGAAGAGGTCGTCGTCGTTTGCGTTTTCTCCTTCGAGTACCTGCTGCGCCTGGTGGCGGCGGAGAAAATAAGAGCGTTCGTCTTCAGCTTCCAGGGCGTGGTGGATCTGGTTTCGATCGCCCCGTTTTACCTTGCGGGCGTTGATGCGCGCGCGGTGCGAGCGCTGCGCTTTCTGCGGCTGCTGCGCGTGCTGAAATTACAGACCCACATTCTTGAAAATACCGTCGCCGAGCGCACCCGCGAACTCGGCGAGAAGAACGCCGCGCTTGAGCAGGCACAGGCGCAGCTCAAAGCCGAACTCGATGTCGCGCGGGCGCTGCAGATCGCGATCCTGCCGGCGACGTTCCCCGCGAAGCCGGGTTGCGACGGCGCAGCGCGCATGATTCCGGCGACGACGATGGGGGGCGATTTCTACGACTTCATCGAATTGCCGGACGGCCGCATCGGGCTCGTCATGGCGGATGTCTCGGGCAAAGGTGTGCCGGCCGCGTTCTTCATGGCGGTCGCGCGCACCAACCTGCGCGACCTTGCGGCGCACTTCCCCGAGCCCGGCGCGTGTCTTGCGCAGACGAACGAGATGCTGTGCGCCCAGAATCCGATGGAGTTGTTCGTGACGGTGTTCTACTGCGTGTTCGACTCGAGCACCGGGACGCTGCACTATGCGAACGGTGGCCACAACCCACCGTACGTGCGGCGCGCCGATGGTTCGATCGAGGCTCTCACCGGCGCCGGTGGACTCGTACTGGGAGTGATGCCGGGCGTCAATTTTCCGGATCACACCGTGCAGCTCCTGCCTGGTGATCGCCTGGTTCTCTATACCGATGGCGTGACGGAGGCCTTCAATTCTGCCGATGAGCCCTACGGCGTCGAGCGGCTGCTCGCCGAGGTCAAGGCGCACGGCGATGGAACGGCCGCGGCGCTCATCGAGCGTATCTGCCGCAGCGTTACGGTTTTTGCGGATACAGCGCCGCAGTCCGACGACATTACGCTCACGGTGTTGACGTGGGGCAGGCCGTGAAACCGGCGCTCGGCCCGCAAGCCTAGCCCGCGATGCGCAGCGTCGGCCGATTCGCTTTCGCGGTTTGAATCTGCGAGATTGCGGGAGCACTTGATTGAACGTCAAATTTGAAATGCTCGACCGGACCACCCTCGTAATCCCCGCGGGCAGACTCGATTTCGGCGCCGCCGCCGAGTTTCAGAAGCAGATCGAGCAGGCAATCGCCAGCAAAGCAACAACGTCCGCTGTGGTGATCATCGATTGTGCCGCGCTCGATTATGTCTCAAGCGCGGGCCTGCGCGTATTCCTGCTCGGGGCGCGCGCGGCGCAGCGCGCCGGCATCGGCTTCGCACTGTGCGCGCTGCAGCCCGCGGTACGCGAGATATTCGAACTGAGCGGCTTCAGCCGCATCATCACGGTGCACCCGGATCGGCCGAGCGCCCTTGCGCACACGCCGCCGGGACCCGCGTGAACGAGTGGCGCCGGTCCGTTGTCAGCGACCCCGCGCAGCTGCCGGTGCTGACGCAGTTTCTGCAGAAGTTTTGGTCCGCGGCGTCTTTGCCGCCTGCGCAGGCGATGAGCTTTGAGCTTGCGCTCGAGGAGATTTTCATGAACGTGGTCATGCATGGCTCGCCTGCGGGAACCGTACCACGGGTCGAAGTATCGCTGGCCTTGGCCGAGGCGCACCTCACGATGACCGTCGAGGACGACGGCCCGCAGTTCGATCCGCTCTCCCTGTCGGCCCCGGATGTCACCGCGAGCATTGAGGAGCGCCGGGTCGGCGGTAACGGCGTATTCCTGGTGCGGCAAATCATGGATGCGGTCGCGTATCAACACGTCCGCGGGCGAAACCAGCTGACAATGACCAAGCACATCGCGCGCTAGCCAGGTTCAGCCGCCCGAAAGACCGCTGCAAGAATGATGAAATGCGCGTAGTTTCTGTCTCAGGGACGCTGCAAGCACCCGTGAGCGTTCACCGACGGTTGCATAATGCGCCGATAGCAAAAAAGAAGAACGGGCCAATGTTCGAAATCCGCCTCGGCCCCGAAGGCGAAGTCCTCATGGTGGGCCGGCTCGACGCGACGCAGTGCGACGCTGCGCTCAGCTTCCTGGGTGCGCTACCCGCGGCGCCTGGCATCATTAACCTTGCCGGTCTTGAATACATCGCAAGCGCGGGCCTGCGTGTGATACTCCTGACGCAGAAACGCGCCAAGACGGCGGGTAGTAGCGTCAGGCTCATCAACGTGCGGCCGCAGATCTACGATATTTTCCGATACGCGGGTTTCGACAGAATTATCGAGCTGGTGCGCGCCGGGACCTAGACAGACCAACTTTTTGCACGCTGAACAGTACTTGTGGATGAGAATGCGGAGGATGACAGGATTTTGGTGCGTAGCTGCCGGGAGGGCGACCGTGCGGCCTGCGAGCGGCTCTTTATGCGCTACCAGAAGCCAGTCTTCAACGCCGCCCTGCGGCTGCTGCGTAATTCGGAGGATGCTGAGGACGTCGCGCAGACCACGTTTCTGAAGGCGTTCGGACATCTGGCTGGTTATGACCCGAAGTATAAGTTCTACAGCTGGATTTACCGGATTGCCGTCAACGAGGCCCTCAACGTTCTCGGTTCGAGAAAGGATTCAGGGCAAGTTAGCGGCGAGGAGCCGGATGAGGCGCCGGGACCCGACCGGCGGGTGGAATCGGAACAATTGAGCGAGGCGATTGAGGTGGCGTTAATGGCGATCAAACCTGAGTTGCGCGCGGTGGTCGTGCTCCGTCATTCGCTGCACTTGAGCTACCAGGACATGAGCGACGTTCTCGAGGTTCCGGAGAAGACCGTGAAATCCCGGCTCTACGACGCGCGCCAGCTGTTACGGGATCATTTGCTGCAGCGCGGGATTTTTTGACATGCCCGATCCTAAGCACATCCTCCTTATCAATGCCGAGCTCGATGGCGAGCTTGACGCAGCGCAGCGAGCCGAGCTTGCGCGCGACGTGCTCGCTGATCCGCAGGTTCGCACCCTGCGCGATGACATGCGACGCCTCGGGCAGCTGCTGGATGGGATGAAAGAGATCGAGCCCCCCGCGGGCCTGCGCGAACACGTTTTTGCTGCATTGCCACAGACTTATTTCAGGCGCCCGAAGTTAGTGTCTGCCGGGTGGCGCCTCGCGGCCGTGCTGGCGGGCGTCGTGGCTGCCGGAGCCTTGGTATTCGAGACGGTGAAGGGGCCGGACACCAGCCCGGGTGAGCTTTCCGGCACGATCGCCACACTGCCAACACCGACGATGGTTGATACTAAGCGCTTGGGGGAAGGCCCGGTTTCGGGCACGGTGAGCCTGTATCGCGACCGCGCTCAATGGGCTGTGAAGTTCGAAATGGTTACAGGCGCTCCCGTGGACGTGCTGATTGCGAGCGGCCGACACACCTTGCTCGTCAACGGCCTGGGAGGGCCGGATAAGTCCGGGGCGTCACCCCGCAGTACAGTGCCGTTGGCGGGCTTTGAGGTGAACGGGGAACCGGTGGATCTGACCTTCATGATAGGCGGACGCCAAGTCGCGAAGACGACGCTGCGGGCCCCCGCCGGGCGGTGATTCGATTTTTTTAGAATTCAGCGACCAACTTTTTATCGCTGTGATGGTAGTTATTGCAGGACCGGAAATTTGCTGATTGTTTCAACAGACTTGGGAGGACTTATGGCTTCTAGAACTGTATTGATCGTGGGTGGTCTCGTCGTGGCAATCGGCGCGGTCGCATATTTCACTTACAACACGTCGCCTTCGGGTAATGACGCCGCCGGAACCATCGTGGAGGCGAAGCGCGCGCAGACCGACGGCACGAACTCGACCGACACTTCCACGCCGACGGCGACCACGACCGACCAGAGCTCATCGGGTACAGCAACCGGTACTTCCGGATCTGATGCGCCCGCGGCAGCTGATGCCGGCGCAGCAGCTTCCGGTGGCGACGGGCGTCACTTCAATGACGCCGGGCATCCGAATAATGAAGCGAGAGTGAGAGAAGATGCTGCGCAGGCGGCACAAGCCGCGATGGCGGCGAGCGGCAACGCTGCGCTCAGCGGCAGGTCGCCGCAATTGAGTGGCCATCTCAACGACGCGCAAAATGCAAGTGACGCCGCGAATGCGGCAAGCACTAACCGCGCAATGAGCGGCCATGTCAACAGCGCCGTAAACGCCGGCCGCGTCAACAACGCTCAAAACGCTGCTCAAAACGCTGCTCAAAACGCCGCACAGAACTAAGCAATACAACAAAGGCCCTGAAAATATGAGGCGGCCCGGGAGCTCCCGGGCCGCCTCACTGCGTTCTTGTCCAACGCCCTCATTAGTCACGCACCGGCGACGGCGCTGCGCTTTGCGGCGGCAGTTGCCTTTACGCTAGGCATTGCACCGCCGGCGATCGCCGATCTGGATTTCCTCGAAACCGACAAGCTGCGGATCGTCTATTACGACCCGGACGAGACCTATCTCGTCGCGCACGCCACGCAGTCCTATCTTGCCGCACTCGCCGCGCAACGCAAATTATTCGATTTCGATCCCGACGGGCGCGTCAACGTGCTGCTGGATGACTTCAGCGACCGTTCCAATGCCAGCACCAGCGTGGCGCCGCGCGACCGGATATTTCTCGACATCGCCCCCACGACCGAGCCGTACGAGACGGTCTCCTCCGCCGAGCCGTTCGCGTGGGTAGCTCTGCATGAGCTCACCCATGTCGTCATGAATGACGCCGCAAGCCCCGCCGATATGCGCTTTCGGCATTTCTTTCACGGCAAGGTTGCAGTGGATGGCGCGCATCCTGAGACGCTGCTTTACGACTATCTCACCGTGCCGCGCTCAACTGCGCCGCGCTGGTATCAGGAGGGAGGTGCCGTCTTCACCGAGACCTGGCTGAGCGGTGGCGTCGGCCGCGCACAGGGCGGCTACGACGAAATGGTGTTCCGCGCGATGGTGCTCGACAATGCCAGGTTCTACGACCCGCTGGCATTGGTATCAATAGGCACTGAAATCGACTTTCAGACCGGAGCGAACGCCTACCTCTATGGCACGCGCTTCATGAACTACCTTGCGTTCACGTATGGTCCGGAGCGACTCCTCGAGTGGTGGCGGCGCGATGCAGCAAGCCGGCGCTATTACGCTGATGACTTCCGGCGGGTGTTCGGCTTGCCGCTCGATGAGTCCTGGCGCCAATGGATCGATTTTGAGCACAGCTTTCAGCAGCAGAACCTGCGCTCGGTGCGCGAGCACCCGCTCACTGAGTTTCACGATCTTGCGCAAAAGGATCTCGGCGCGGTCTCCCGTAGCTATCTGTCGGCCGACGGGAAAAGGCTGTTCGCCGCCGTAAAGTATCCCGGGCAGGTGGCGCACATCGTGGCGATCACCCGCGCCGACGGTGCCGTCAGCGACCTCAAGGAGATCAAAGGCGCAAGTGGCTACGTGGTCACCTCGCTCGCCTATGATGCGGCGCACGACACTCTGTTCTATACGACCAACAACAATCGCCATCGCAATCTCGAGGCATTTGATGTGCACAGCGGCAAGTCGCGCATGCTGCTGCGCGGCGCGCGCATTGGCGACATCGTCTACAACGCGACCGACCACTCGCTGTGGGGGATCCGCTTCAGCAACGGTTTCGCCGTGCTCGTGCGGATTCCAGCGCCTTATGCGCGCTGGGAGACGCTGTACGTTTTCCCGCACGATCAGAAGCCGTTCGATCTGGATCTGTCTGCCGACGGTACGCTCGCCTCGATATCCGTTTCCAGCCCGGGCAAGAAAGCTGGTGCGCCGCAGATGACCCAGGTGAGGATCATGTTCACCGAGGGCCTCATCAAGGGTGTGGCAATTTCGCTGCACAGCTTCGCAATGGGTGCGGCTGTGCCCGAGGGCTTCGTATTTTCGAAGGACGGGCGCTACCTCTACGGCAGCAGCTATTACACCGGCGTATCCAACATCTATCGCTACGAGATTGCGACCGAGAAACTGGACGCTGTCAGCAACGCCGCGACGGGATTCTTCCGTCCGTTGCCGCTCGAGGGCGGTTCCGAACTCATCGTGCTGCGTTATGCCGCCAAGGGGTTCGTGCCGACGACAATCGATGCTCGGCCAACGGAGGACTTGAGCGCCGTCAGCTTCCTCGGCGAGCAGGTCGCGGAGAAGTATCCGCAAGTGCAAAGCTGGACAGCTCCAGCTCCCGCTTCGATCCCGTACGCGCCCCAGATCACGCACGAAGGTCCGTATCGCCCCGCAAGTCAGCTCTCACTCGAGTCGCTGATTCCAGTCGTCGAGGGTTACCGGGATGCCGTCGGAATCGGCGGCAGCGCGCGCTTCAGCGACCCGATGGGATTTGACTCAGCGGATGTGGATGCCAGCTACAGTCCAGACGGCGGCCTGCCATCCAAGCAGCGACTGCATCTATCGGCTGATTTTCACCATACGCGCTGGACCGTGGGCGCAAATTGGAACGGCGCAGACTTTTACGATCTATTCGGTCCTACCAAGCGCAGCCTTGCAGGCTACAACGGCTACGTCGCATACGATTTGCCGCTCATATATGACCCACCACAGTCCATGAATTTCTCCGCCAAAATCGCCTATTTCGGCGATCTGGATACGCTCCCCGGTTATCAGAACGTCATCTCCCCCACACATAATCTTTTCACCGCCGACGTCAATCTCGTATCTGCTGATACGCGCGCGTCGCCGGGATCGGTGGATGCGGAGACGGGCCATACCTGGGCCCTGTCCGCGCACGCCTACGGGGCTGAAGGGGACTTTATTCCCAGCATCACCGGCACCTACGACGTTGGCTTCCCGCTGCCGCTCAATCATTCCTCAATCTGGCTGCGCAGCGGCGCCAGCATCTCCGCGGGTGATCGTAACAATCCGCTGGCGAATTCTTATCTTGGCGGCTTTGGCAACAACTATGTCGACAACGCCGGCTACGGCGGAGCGCAGCGCTATCGCGAGCTCCTGAGCATGCCGGGATTCGATCTTGACGCGCTCTCGGGCAAATCGCTGGTGAAGTCGACGCTCGAATGGTGTCTGCCGCCGCTGCGCTTCGAGGCACTCGGCTCACCGGGCTTCTATGTCAGCTGGGCGCGGCCCGAGGTGTTTGTGGAAGCCCTCGAGACGGATCTTGAGTCGTCAACGTACCGCCGCAGCGCGCATGACATCGGCATGCAGATCGACTTCCAGATGCACGTCATGCACCGGCAGCCGATGATGCTGTCGGCGGGTGTGGCCCGCGGCTTCACCGCGGGGGGCCTCGGCACGACGGAGTTCATGATATCGCTGCAGGTGCTGTGATGGCCGAGTTCTGCGGGGCAGGGTCAAGCTGAACGCCGCAGCGCTGATGTTAGGGGCGATCGCGCTCGCGCCAGTGCTGCTGTTTCTCGCCGGCCTCGTGCAGTTCGACGCCTACAAACTGCTGCGAGTGCGAACGGTGCTCGCGATGGTCGCGGCCGGCGCGCTCGCTGGCGTCGCGAGCTACTTCGCCAACAACTTTGCGCTCGAGCATTTCAGCGGTGATTTCACCGCCTTCTCACACTTCGTGTCACCGTGGATCGAGGAGTGCCTGAAGGCGATACTGCTCGTGTTCCTGGTACGCACGCGCCGTGTTGGCCTACCGGTAGATGCAGGGATCGCCGGATTCGCGATCGGCACAGGATTCGCGCTCGTCGAGAACCTCTATTACCTCGCTTCACGCCCGGACGCGGCGCTTGCGGTACAGATCATCCGCGGCTTCGGCACAGCCATCATGCACGGCGGCACGATGACGCTCATGGCGATGATCTCCGTCACTCTTTACGATCGGCGGCCGCAGGGCGGTCCTGCGCTGCTACTGCCGGGATATCTGGCGGCGGTGGCGCTGCATTCCGCGTACAACTATCTCTTGGTGCAGCCGATGCTCGCGACGCTTGCGATGCTGGTTGCGCTGCCGCTCGTGATCTACCTGGTATTTGAGCGCAGCGAGCGCGCACTGCGCGACTGGCTCGACACCGGCCTCGACGCCAACGTGCAGCTGCTGGAGGCGATCAATTCCGGCTCATTTCTCGAGAGCCCCTCCGGGCGCTACCTGCAGACGCTGCGCGAACATTTCCGCGGCGAGGATCTCGCGGACATGCTGTGCCTGCTACGCCTCAACGGTGAACTGGCACTGCGTGCCAAGGGCATTTTGCTGCTGCGCGAGAGCGGTCTTGACGAGGCGCCACTTGACGATGAGACGCGCGCCAAGCTCGCCGAGCTCGCCGAACTCAAGCGCGCCATCGGCCATATCGGCATGCTTGCACTGCGACCGCTGCTGATTGCGAGCGGCAAGGACATCTGGGAGCTGACTCTGCTCGGCACGTAGCGACGCGCGCGCTTGCGCGCAAGGTGGGAGGCTCAGCCCCGAGCGCAGCAGGGCGAGTGAATCCGCTTCAGGCCGCAAGCGCCAGAGGTTCGGGTTTGCCGATCGCGTAACCCTGCAGGAAGTCGACCCCCATGCGCCGCGCTGCATCCACCGCGGCGTCGTCTTCCACCTGCTCGGCGATGACTTTAAAGTGCAGCGAACGCGCAAGTTTGATCATCGCCGTCACCATCGCCTGATTGACCGAGTCGCGCGCCAGGTTGCGCATGAACGAGCCGTCAATCTTAAGATAGTCCATGGGAAGATTTTTGAGGTTGGAGAAGGAGCCCACGCCCGAACCGAAATTATCCAGGGCGAAATGGCATCCCATGCCGTGCAGTACGCCGACGAAACGGCGCGCATGATCCATATTGGCGATGACGGCGTTCTCGGTGATCTCAAAACAGATCTGCCCGGGTGCCACACCCGTGCTGTCGAGACACTCGACCACGAACTCGAGAAACTGCACGTCGCCGAGAGTCTGGCCTGAAATATTGATGGCGACGCTGCCGTTGGTCGGTATCGCGAGTGCCCCGCGACCGAGCGCGGCGAGAGTCGTCTGCACAACCCAGCGATCTACCAGCCCCATCAGGCGGTAGCGTTCCGCGGCGCGTACGAAGTCGACGGGCGGCACGTCATTGCCAGCCTCGTCGCGCATGCGCACAAACACTTCCATTGCAGGTCCGCCGCCGTTCGGACCGTTGGCGGGCACGATGATCTGCTGATACAGATGGAAGCGATTTTCCTTTAACGCGCTCTGCAGACGCTGCAGCCATTGAATCTCACCGGAGTGGCGTGCGTGCGCCTCATCGCGCGCGGAGTACACGGCCACGCGTCCGGAACCCTGTTTCTTGGCGACGTAGCAGGCGGAATCGGCGGCCGCGAAGAGCTCATCGAGCGTGCCGCTCTCGCGGGAAATCTCCACGATTCCGACGGAGACGCCGATATTGAAGATCTTGTCCTTCCATACGAAGCGGTAGTCACCCACCGCACGGCATACGTCGTCGGCGATCTGCTGTGCTTTCTCCAACGGGCAGCCGATGAGCAGCATGCCGAACTCGTCCCCGCCCAGACGCCCGACCGTATCGCTGTCGCGCACTGCATCGCGCAGCAGCTTAGCTACTTCGCGCAGCATGCTGTCGCCGGCCAAATGGCCACTGGTGTCGTTGACGGTCTTGAAGCGATCGAGATCCAAATAGCACAGCACGTGCTGCCCGTCGCCGCGCTGGCCGCGCTCGATAGCCTCCTCACAGCGGCGTTCAAAGTCGCGCCGATTGATGAGCCCGGTGAGCGCATCGTGGGTCGCCTGATAGGACATCTGGCGAGCAAGCCCGCGCAGCTCAGTCACGTCATGCAGCAGTGCCACCGCACCGGTCACTTCATTGGCCTCATTGCGAATCGGCGAGGCCGACAGCTCGATCGAGCGCTCCGCGCCGTTGGCGCGCGACAGCAGCAGCGTTCGGCGGCTCAGATTGACCGGCGCGCCGCTCGTCAAGGCCTGGCGCAAAGGATCGCTCAGCAAACGGCGGTCGTTCTCATCGACGAAGCCCACCACCTGCTCGAGCGTGCGCTCCTCGGCGGCGTCGACCACCGTGCCCGTCAAGCGCTCCGCGGCCGGATTCATGTAGCGGATATGGCCCTTCAGATCGGTCGCAATCACCGCTTCCGCGAGGGAATCGAGCGCCTGCAGATGCAACGTCGGCGCTGCGGAGCCATTGCTCCCGGGCAAAGTCAGCTGGGCGAGCTGCGGTACGGTCTGCGTCGGCAGAATCTCCGCTCCGGTGATGAGCAGCGCCGGCTCGCCTTCGTAGTCAATGACGGTGGAGCTGATCTCCAGGCGGCTCACTTGGCCCTGCAGGCCGACCATGTCGATCTCATAGCGCTCAGCCGCCGGCTCGCCTTTCAAGCGGCGACGGATGTTCTCCTGCACCAGTTCCGCATACTCGGTCGGCACGAGCTCGGCGAGCGGGCGGCCGATGAGCGCGCTCTTATCGGCGCCGACGAACAGCGTAAACTGCTTGTTGGCGTGCAGGATCACATCCCGATGCACGATGACCGCCTGATGGATCCGGTCGGCGAGCTCGGCGAAAAGCTCTGGTGAGGCGCGCTCCCGGTCGAGCCGTGCTGCGGAGCTGCGTGTCAGGAGATGGTTGATCGCGGTGCCGAGAGCGGAAATTTCGGGATGATCGGTATGCAGCTCGACCCGCCCCTCCAGGCGGCCGCCGATCGCAATGCGCTGCAGCTGGTGCGAAAGCTGCTCGACCGCCCGCATCTCACGGCGTTGCAGTCCATACAGCACCAGAAGGAGGGTCGCGACGAGCCCAAGCAGCAGGCACACAAGGCCGAGAATCGACATCTGTAGTCTTTAGCGGGTCCCGCAGTAAGCGCGCATCAGCCGGGCAATCGTTGTCATCTTGTGGTGTGGGATGCGCTGCACAAGCAGCATATCCCACGGCACCCCTCGCTCTGTCCGTATTTCACCATATCTCGTCGCAAGAACGCTTGAGAACGCTTGGCAGCGTCGTGGAAAACCCTTAACTTCTTCGGCCCATTTACCCAGTCAGAATAAGTCCAATCGGACAGGCGCGACGATGCACACTGAAGCGGCCCGTGAACAGATGATCGAGCAACAGGTGCGTGCCTGGGACGTGCTCGATGAGCGCGTGCTGGGGATTCTGCGCCAGGTGCCGCGCGAGCGTTTCGTTCCTGCTGAGCAGCGCTTCCTCGCCTTTGCGGACGTGGAGATCTCTCTTGGGCACGGGCAGCACATGTTGCGGCCGAGCGTCGCCGGACGGCTGCTGCAGGCGCTTGCGCTATCGGGTCCTGAACGCGTGCTCGAGGTAGGCAGCGGCACCGGATACCTCACCGCCTGTCTTGCAGCGGCGGGTAGCGCAGTGCGCTCGGTGGAGATCTTTCCCGACCTCGCCGATGCGGCGCGGGCGAACCTCGCCGCGTTCAGCGTCGACAACGCGCTCGTACTCAACGAGGATGCGATGCTGATCACCGACGACGTCCGTTACGACGCGATCGCGCTTACCGCGTCGCTGCCCGTTTACGATGAGCGTTGGGAGCGGCAGCTTGAGGTCGGAGGTCGCCTCTTCGTCGTAGTGGGCGAAGCGCCGATCATGGAGGCGCGCCTGGTGCGGCGCCTGAGCGAGGACACTTGGACCTCCGAGAGCGTGCTCGAGACGGTGATCGATGCGCTGCGCAATGCGCGGCGTCCGCAAGAGTTCAGTTTTTGAGTGCAACAAGATACTGATTTATATGGCAAATGGCATGAAGATCGAGTTGGCCGTCGTACTCTGGGCAGTTGCTTTGCCAGGGGCGGCCGTTGCGGAAGACCTGCTGAAGGTCTACGACGATGCCCTGCAGAGCGATCCGCAGATGCGCGAGGCCACCGCCACGCGCATGGCCACGCTGGAAGCCAAGCCACAGGCGCGCGCAATGCTTTTGCCGCAAATCACGGGGTCCGCGGCAGTGGAAAAGGACCGCACCAGCGAGGATCAGTCATCCCCTGAACTATTCACGGATCCTTTGAATCCGAACAAACTCATCCTGGTGCAGGAGGATGTCTCGGGCGTGGTACGCCCGGTAACGAGCCAATGGAACGTGACCCTGCGCCAGAACGTATTCAATTGGCAGAACTGGGAGAATCTGAAGCGCGCGGATCACACCGTCGCGCAGGCCGAAGCGGACTACCGGGCTGCCCAGGAGGATCTGATCCAGCGGGTCTCGCAGCGCTATTTCGATGTGCTCACGGCGCGCGACGACCTCGAGGCGCAGCAGTCAGCCCACGAGGCGATCTCCAATCAGCTCGAGCAGGCCAACAAACGCTACGAGGTGGGACTGATCGCAATCACCGACGTTGAGGAGGCCAAAGCCGCCAATGACCAGGCCGCGGCGGCCGTGATTGCTGCGAAACGCACTCTGGCAACCGATGTCGAACAGCTGCGCGAGATCACCGGTGCCAAATACGAGCTGCTTTCCCGGCCAGGGCCGAACATTCCCTTGAAGTCCCCGGAGCCGGCAAGCGAGGATCGCTGGGTCGAGATTTCGATGGAGCAGAATCTCGCACTGGTGTCGAGCCGTCTCGCGGCAGAGATCGCCCGCGATGACGTGCGCGTGGCCGAAGGCGGCCACATGCCGACACTGGATATCGTCGCCGGCCACACGCACTACCGACAGACCTCGACGGAGATTTTTCCGGAAGTGCCGAGCATTGATTTCCCCGGCGCCGTTGGGCCAACCTTGAACGAGTACAACGAGAATTCGATCGGGCTGCAGCTGAACGTGCCGATCTTCAGCAGCGGGCTCGTGACTTCGCAGGTTCACCAGTCGCAATATCGCTGGATCGCTGCCAAGGAGCGTATGGCACGAACCTCGCGCGATACCGAGCGCGCCGCGCGCGACGCATTCTTGAGCGTCAACAGCGACATCGCCCACGTGCAGGCCCTAAAGCAGGGGCTCGAGTCGAGTAAAATCGCCCTCAAGGCGACCGAGGCGGGCTACGATGTCGGCACCCGCACCGCGGTTGACGTGCTGAACGCGCGCCGCACTCTCGTGCAGGCGCAGACCGATTACGCGAGCAGCCGCTATGCGTACATCCTCGATGTGGTGAGCCTGAAACTCGCCTCAGGAAGCCTCGACCGCGCAACGCTCGCCGAGATCAATCAATGGCTCGATGAAACGGTGCCGACCTCATCGGCGCCGGCCACCGAGCGTACGGAAATCACTCAACCCCCGAAGAGCTCTGCAGCACCGGATCGATGAGGCGCAGCAGCTTCTCGAGCGCGCCACGGTTATCCTCGATTGATGCGCGCGCGAGCTGTCCGCGCCGCGCGCGTTCGGCTGGATCCGACAGCAATGCCGTCAGGCGCTCGGCAAGGGTTGCCGCGTCGCGCACGACCTCGAGTGCGCCGCGTGCGATGAGGAGCTGTGCAATATCCTCGCTGTTGAAGAAATACGGGCCGCACAGCACGGGTAATCCGAGCGCCGCAGGCTCGAGTAGATTGTGTCCGCCAACGGGCACGAGAGTGCCGCCGACAAAGGCCACATCCGCGGCGGCGTAGAAATCCAGAAGCTCCCCGAGCGAATCGACCAGTAGCACCGCCGTGTCGGCAGTGCAGGCGATGTGCTGGGAGACTTTGACGAAAGGGACTGCCTCGCGGCCGAGCCACGCGGTAACTTCCGCAAAGCGTGGCGGGTGACGCGGAACGAGCACGAGTAGTGCGTCCGGGCGCAGGCGCAGCAGCCGTCGCTGCGCGTCGAGCAGGATCGCCTCCTCGCCTGCGTGCGTGCTGCCGGCGACCCACACGCAGCGGTGCGCGGCATGGAATGCACGCAGCTCGCCTCCGCGCGCGAGCGTCTGCGGCGGCACCGTGAAATCGAACTTGAGATTGCCGGTGACATGGGTGTGCGCCGCAGGAGCACCCACCGAGCGAAAGCGCTCAGCATCCGCGGGGGCCTGTGCCGCAATGACGACGCCCTGCGCAAGGGTGTCCTCAAAGAGGCCGAAGAGCCTGCGGTAGCGCCGCACTGAGCGCGGCGAGAGCCGCGCGCTTGCGAGGATGAGTGGCACGCGGCGCGTGCGGCATTCGTGATAGAGATTCGGCCAGAGCTCGGTTTCAAAGATGACCGCGAGACGCGGCCGCACCCGCTCGAAAAATCGGCGCGCGGCGCCGGGCAGATCAAACGGGACGAAGCGCACGTCCACCCGCTCGCTGAAGAGCGCGCGTGCGCGCTGTGCTCCCGCCGGTGTTGCGGTCGTGAGCACGAGCGGTATGGAGGGGTAGCGCGCGCTGAGATTCAGAACCAGCGCCGCGGCGGCCTGCACCTCCCCCGCCGATACGGCGTGCACCCAGATGCTCGGCAGCGCGAGCGCTCGGCCAAAGCCGAAACGCTGGGCGAAGTTTTTCCAGTAGCCCCGCTCGCGCCATCCGCGCCACAGCATGACCACAGCAACGACGGGAGTGAGGAGATATGCGGCAGCGCCATAGAAGAATCGATAGCGCGCGCGCATCTTGGGCCCGCTGCGCTATTGCGCGACCAGCAAACTGCCGCCCGAGGAGACTCGATAGCCGTCCAGCAGGCCGTGCCAATCCGCTTCCGTGAAGCGCTCGGGGGGCAGTGCGTAGGTCACTTTCTCGAGCGAGCGCCGCAGCCGCACGAGGTTGGCGTCGCACCACAGTCCCGGTTTTTGCAAACGGCCACGATCAAAGTCGATGAGGTACACCGCGCCGTCCGCGCCCAGAAGGACGTTATGCGCATTCAGATCCGCGTGGCACACGCCGCAGTCGTGAAAGCGCCGGATGCAGCGTCCGATCGCGATCCAGCTCAAGATCGGTACCACCGCCTGCGCCAGGCGTGTCGACAGCGATTGGCAGTCGACGAGTCTCTCCGTGATGAGATCGCCGCTGTAGGTGAGACCTGCTCTGCGGTAGCGTGCCGCAACCGGCGCGGGCACAGGCAAGCCTGCGTGCGCCAAGTGGTACATGAGCTGCCATTCGGCGTACGGGCGCGTGCGCGCTTCACCACGCCACAGGTACCGATCGGTGGAAAAATGCGCGATCAGGCCGCCGCGTCGATAGTGTCGCAGTACATAGCGCTGACCGCCGGTATGGATCAAATGCGCAGCGCCGCGACCATGCGCAACGCCCTCGAGCTCGCCGCGCGACAGCCAGTGCTCCGGCTCAAACCATGCAGGCGTCAAATTGCTCACGCGGGAGGTGTCGTATAGCATGGCGCCGCCCGTTAGCACACGGCGCCTGACCTCGGAGCCGAGCGGCCAGTCTGCGCTCACCGCACTACTTCCGTGAAGTTGCCGTTCGTACAAGCCCCGCGCAGCGTGTGCATTCTGCGCCTCTCCGCGATTGGCGACACATGCCACATCGTACCGGTGCTGCGCACCATGCAGCAGGTTTGGCCGGCAACGCGGTTTACGTGGATCATCGCGAAGACCGAGTCCGGCCTCATGAGGCTGATTGAAGGCGTCGAGTTTATCATCGTCGACAAGCGCGCCGGGCTTGCGGCCGGGGCGGCAGTGCGGCGCGCGCTCGCCGGACGCAGCTTCGATGCGCTGCTGCATATGCAGCTTGCCCTGCGCGCAAGCCTGATCGCGCTGCAGGTGCGCGCGACCATCAAGCTCGGATTCGACCGCGCCCGCGCGCGCGATCTGCAGTGGCTGTTCACGAATGCACGCATCGCCGCGCGCTCTCGTGAGCACGTGCTCGACAGCTTCTTCGGCTTCCCGGCGGCGCTCGGTATCAAAGAGCGGTTGCTGCGCTGGGACATCCCGCTCCCCCCGGCGGCCCAGGAGTACGCGCATACACTCCTACCCGATGCGCAGCCGACGCTCCTCATCAGCCCCTGCTCAACCCATGTACGGCGCAACTGGCGTCCCGAACGCTATGCCGCCGTCGCCGAACACGCGGTGCGCCGCCACGGCATGCGCGTCATTCTCTCGGGTGGCCCGAGCGTGCTCGAGCAGGCGACGGGTGAGTCCATCGTGCGCGCTGCGCGCGTGCCTATCGTGAACCGGATCGGGCGCGACACGCTGCCAGGGCTTCTGGCGGTCCTCGCGCGCGCCACCGTGCTCCTTAGCCCGGACTCCGGACCCGTGCACATGGCGACAATGGTCGGCACGCCCGTGGTGGGGCTCTATGCGGCAACCAATCCGGCGCGCAGTGGCCCGTATCTATCGCAGCAGTGGTGTGTGAATGCGTACGGCGCGGCGGCGCGCCGTTTTCGCCATCGCGAACCCGAAGAACTGCCGTGGACCGCCAAGATCGAGGAGCCCGGTGTCATGGACCTGATCCAGGTCGAAGAGGTCATCGCCAAGCTCGACGAATTGTTACGATCGCGTCCATGAATGATGTACTCATCCCCGTCTCCGCGGGCGAGCTCCTCGACAAGATCACCATCCTGCGCATCAAGGCGGCGCGCATGAGCGATGCGCAGCAGCTCGCGAACGTGCGCCTGGAACTTGGGCTCCTCGAGAAAACATGGACGGAAATCGGCGGCGCAACCGTTGAGCTCACCGCCGAGGAGCATACGCTGCAGGCGGTGAACGAGCGGCTGTGGGATATCGAGGATCGCATCCGCGACCGGGAGGCAAGACAGCTCTTCGACCGCGAATTCATCGACCTGGCACGCGCGGTCTATGCAACGAACGATGAACGCGCGGCGATCAAGAGACGGATCAATATGCAGCTCGGCTCGCGGATCGTCGAGGAAAAACTCTACACGGCGTACCAGAAGACGCCGTAACTGCGCCGCCCTCCCCTCCCCCGGATCAGCGCTGCAGCGTGTACTCCGCGCTGCAATAAGGGCATTTCGCCCAGCCGGTCGCCTCGATAGGCAAATAGACCCGCGGATGAGAATTCCACAGGATCATCTGCGGCATGGGACAGGAAAGCGGCAGATCATCCGGCATGACGTCGTACTGGTTCTGCGCGTTCGCCTCGATGAGCGGTTTCGCCACTGCGGCCATTGGACCTGTCTCCTTCGCGGCCGATTATAGCCGAATCGATTGCACGCCCAACTGTGCGGCTAAGCTCCCGCGAGGTTCGCGCGCCATCGCGAACCCTCGTCACACACTACATTGCGCCCATCGATTTGATTTCCATCACTTCGATGGTTGCCTGCGGAATTTGCAGATGCGGGTGGTT